>Ga0233426_10002229_pt1 | contig 16542 bp, 7 predicted proteins | sample SI_118_April2016_6_FD_179875 | JGI IMG/M metagenome (GOLD analysis project Ga0233426, IMG submission 179875) | Seawater microbial communities from Saanich Inlet, British Columbia, Canada - SI_118_April2016_10_MG | ecosystem: Environmental > Aquatic > Marine > Inlet | place: Canada: British...
TTCTATGTGTAGATTGTCCAATAGGCAAATATTCTGACCAAGCGGGCCAAATGGGATGTACCGACTGTTCGGGCGGGACATATAGTGACAACCCTGGCGCAACGACCTGTTTATCATGTGATGGAATCGGGGTATCTGGTGTCGGTGCCGGTACGTGTGTGGAATGTCCCCCATTTATGGGATCGTCGGACGGTGTAACGTGTTCTAATTGTACCAAAGGCCAAGAAGTCGTTTCAAACAAATGTGTGACCTGTTCTTTGGGAAAATTGAGCATGTCTGACTCAGTAGGATGTGAAGATTGTCCTCCGGGGCGTATTAGCACTCAACTGGGCGAATGTGTGGATTGTGAGAGTGGGTTCTATTCGGTCAATACAACCTCATGCATTGCATGTCCGGGCACTTTTGTCCCGAATCGTTTGTACAGTGGTAGTTCGTTTTGCATTGAATGCCGTGGAAAACAGATATGTCAAACATGCCGTCCTGGTCAAGAAATAAACGGGACTAACTGTACAAACTGTACTTCTGGTAAATTTTCCGCAGAAGGAAGGGTTTGCTCCCATTGTCCATTGAATAAAAAACCATCGGCAAATAAAGAGTCCTGTGAGTATTGTCCATCAGGTACGTTTTTGGACCATGGCCTTTGTAAAGATTGTCCACCAGGTACATTTTCATTAGGCGTCACATGCGAAAATTGTCCGAGAGGTAGATATTCCAACAAAACCGCCCAAGCGGAATGCAAAGATTGCGCGTTTGGTAAAATTACATCGTCGCCGCGGCAAACGGACAGTGCGGCGTGTATCGAATGCAAAAATACAGAGGAAGTCATTTCCGGGTTTTGCGTACAATGTGCGCCCGGAAAGGGAATGCAAACGCCTCATGTGTGTGTCAGTTGCGGCGTTGGAGAATATGGGTTGGATGGGTTGTGTAGAGACTGCCCGGGCGACATGTACTCTCTCGCGGGTTCTTTCCAGTGTAAATTGTGTCCCATTGGCAAAACTAAGCAGGGCGATGAGTGTACCACCAGCGGAAAATGCGAAGCGGGTAAATTTGGCACAGACTGTTCGGAATGTCCTGTGGGAAAATGGTCGGTGGCAAATGCAGAAGAATGTACAACTTGTTTTAAGGGGAGATACAACGACCAGCGCGCTCAAATTTCTTGCAAACCGTGTCGGTTAGGATATTATAACAGCGAAATTGGCCAGGTCCATTGTTCTCAATGCCCCCGCGGTAGATATCAAATGCTGCCGGAACAATTTGTGTGCAATAAATGTGCGAATGGTCGATATTCCAACAATGTCGGCACTGAAAAATGTTTGGATTGTCCGGCTGGCAAATATACGATATCGGAGGAATCTGAGAGCATCCACGAATGTTTGGATTGTCCCTTGGGATATTACGAATCACAGAGATCGTGTTTGCCATGTGTTGAGAGCGAATATCAAGACCAAACAGGCCAAACAAAGTGCAAAGGATGCCCTGAGAATTTTTTGAGTCCTCGGAAATCTATGGCAAGAACGGATTGCTTTGATATAAGTTCGGTCACGTCGTACGTTTTTGGAATGCAAACAGATTCAAAGCCTGAGCAATTCTACGACCAAACCTGCGAAATTCGCCCCAATTTAGTTATGATTTGCCCGGGTTGTACGTGCAACGATGACAGTCGGCGTGGATTTTGGGCCGGTCCAATCTGCAATGAATGTCGGCGTGGATTTGCGACATCGGAATGTACTGTCAAGTGTCCGGCCTATGACGGTACGCACGATTCGACCATGTGTAATGGCAATGGTCGGTGTTGGTATGGAAAATACGGAGACGGTGTCTGTTATTGTGGCGGAAACTCAGAATTGGACCCGTCGGCCTCAAATATCGTGGTCGGCGTTGAAATCTGTGCCAAAAATAAAATATGCAATGGGTACGGTCCGGAAACAGTGGACAAAACGGAGTACATTCCTCTGTATTATATGATGCTTTATAGACAATACTCTGTTTTTGTGTTGCGTTTAAATAAGTTTGCGCCCCAAAAAGGCCACATGTGGTTTAAGCGATATGCAAAAGCGGCCATATATGAAAACACATGCCTGGCCTGTACAGGAACATATGAAAAAACACCACAGACATCTATCGGATTTTGGAGTTTGGGAGGTGATTACGAATTGTTTTTGGACAAATTCCAAACAAAAAACGGATTTCATGGTGAAAACTGCCAATACGAGTGTGGGTTGTGTATAAATGGCCATTGTTTAAATGTGCCACACCCGTATCGTCACACATATACGTTAGAGGACACGTTTAAACCACAGGTTTCAGTACATTTGCCAACCACACGATGCATCTGTACGAAGGGGAGTTCGTTTGATCCAGAGCAAATGTGTTGTCCAAATGGATTCCAAGTGTATGTGCACGATGGGTTGCGTGAATCAACTCCATATTCTCGGTTTACGCGTGCGCCGTACATTACTGACATGGTGCATTCCCTAAAAGAGTATTGGATTAATAAAGATATGAATCTTGAACCCGAATACAGAATGCCGTTTAGCCAACCGACATCAAACAGCATAATGCTTTCGAATAGAAACAATGTCTATTCGGATACTGCCATGTCTGTCAATAATAATATGGCCGAATTATTATATAATGTTGATGCCGGCCCATATAACAATCATATATTTTACGGTGTTCCACGCGATATCTGTAGAGCTTGTCCGGGTTTATTTGGTAAGGGGGTCCGATCCAGAGACGAACTTATTAAAACAGAAAAGGATGCCGAAATATTCTGGTGGGATGCGGCGGCGGCTGCCGGTTCTAAAAAATGCAATGGTGTCGGTGTCTGTGACTTTTACACCAAAAAACAAGAAGAGATAGTCAATTTTATGGGGGATGCCGACTCTAAAACGCGCAAAATATATAAACGTGGTCGGCAGTGCAATTTTATACCTAAAACAGCGGTTGTCAAATCTGGATCATTGGGAACCTGCCTACAATATGCCATGGATAATAATGCGAAATATTTCGCATATGTCTCCTCTTATTATGGCGGGACCTCGGATCTTTTTGGCGACGAATCAGAATCCGAACAAGACGCAATTTCTCGCTCGGACATTGGCATTGCGTCGCGCATGGTAAACAATGTCCGAAAATTTTATCCAATACTTTCGATTTTACCAGTTCCAAACTCAGACAGTCCGTATTTGGTTCAAATGACCACTGAATTTAACTGTAAGATTTTCGAAAAATGCGACACATATTTAACCAGGCCCGGGTGGGATATTTACACTACAGACGTAGGCTATGGGCTGGACAGATTGGCAGAAAGTACATTTGATAGATTCGACACGTGCTTTACGTATACACTCAATAACAATAAAGAAAAATTTGGACTGTATGTTACACAAGAATACTCGCAAGGACAAGATCCCTTTTTGGGTGGGCTGTGCCCAGTGGGGCATTATTGCAGTATGTATAGTGGGATAGGATACAAAGAAGCTTGTCCAGTGGGATACTACCAAGAATTGCAGGGGGTGACACGCACTATTACGTCCGTACGGTGTTCCACCATTCGTAAACTGAGAGACGGCTGTGAAAATAACGATATTAATGGAAATTGCGCCTGCAAACCCAACGAAGCCACTTTTCGATCGGACGATTTCGTAGATAACGTTTGCAAGCGCTGTCCACGCGACAAGTACGCACCCATTGGTTCTTACAAGTGTTATGAATGTGGCATGGGGTCTGTTAAAAAATTATCAGGGTTTGTCGCAAATACTAACGGCAACCACGAATTACCCACTATGCTGAATATACCGTCCATTATACCGTGGTACTATATGAAAAATGAATTTGGACTGCAAGTTACCGACTGTGCCAGAATGCCGGCGTCTTTTATTCATATTCCACCTCTCAATGAGCAAATGTCATACGAGAGACCAAATTTTATACCAGTCATATCATGTCCTTTCGGTTATTCGGGCAGACCGGGGCAATTCGTATATGATGGTTATGAAGACTTGAACGACCTCGTTAAATCTTCATACAAAGACTCCATAAAACCGCCATATATTAAATTCGAACCCACGTACTTATTTCGAAAAAGCCCTTTATGTGAGAATTCTGAGGAATCCGATGCATGCGACGGGGCCGGAAACGGCTATGACAGCATTGAAAAGGATCAGATGTACATTTGTAGAAACGCTTTGCGTGAGTTGGAAGGTATCACACACATGGTTGAACGAAAGGGTGGTCCATACGGATGTTGGTTTACGGAAATGACAAAAAAATTCGGTTATGGCGTGTTTGGTTCTTCCGGCAATCGACGGAAAATAACAGGTCTAACATATATTTGCCTCGAAGGGAAATCAAACGAACTTTTGGCACAGAAATTGGCTTCTGAATTTTGTTTTAAATGTCCTGGGAATTCCATCACTGGTCCAGGATCAGGAGCGTGCACGACATGTTTCGAAAATAAATTGAAATTCTTTGCCAAAGAAGCCATACAAAACTTTGTGGATGTAAGTCTTCCAAAGTTAAAAAAATGTACCGAACCGCCATGCAACGAAAACGAAATCGAAATACTTTCTTCAAAAGCATACAATAGTGAAATTTTGAATGTAAACGGTGCCGAAATCTCCGGTAAATACCCTGAAAAAATCGATTTTATGTACACGAAGGAGGATGGTGAATTCATGAAACTGTCAGAATGTTACGCCGCATGCATGAATCACGTCCCGATCATTGCATTCGGGGTACGAACCATCCACACCGACCAAGATGTCTGTGGCTGTATCACACAAGACCTGGTAGATTTGAAACCGGAATCACTCGCCGCCGATTGGAAATGGTACAGTGCGGGCAAAGATTTGAAGTTTGAAAAAAAAACGAACTCGTGTGTTGACCCGTCCTTGAAAATTGGCCGTTCACTCGACAATGAAACCTCGTGCCTGGCGGAATGCGAACGTAATAAAAATGACTGTACGGCATATTCCTTTGTAAATAACGTGGGCACCATGTTTAAGGTCGCTTTCGACCAATTAGATACAACATTGACCACTATTGTTTCTGATTCATCTTCAAACATACCAACCAACACGATTTATAAGATAAGGACTTTTGGGAAATGCACCGACGAGAATGGTTGGAATTACATTTCGACGTTTTTAGAATGTCGAAAAGCATGGAAAGAGTTGTACCCTCAAAAAAAATATCACGGGACATATATGGAACAAGGAATTCCTCCCTCGTGTCTTCTGTATCTTGTTCCACCCACCACTGACACATTAATCACAAATTACAACACTGTTGTTTTTAATTCGAAAACGCCTGCAATGCTAAAAGAATTAAATGAAATCATACGCCCATGCACGGCTGATATCTCGTGCATTTGTGTTGGGCCAAAACCTATTTACAATGTAGCACTCCCCATTCGGAAATCATACAGTTTACACAAGGGTCAAGGGATATGTAACACCAACGCATATAATAACACCAACGCATATAAAAGAATTTATGATGGTGAAACTTCCATCACCGCAAAAAATCCCGGGAGATCGCCAGAAGAAATGACAGTGAGATGTGCACAGGGGTGTTTGGACAACCTTAAACCTTCTTGGAATGTATACGCGACTCCCGCGCCGTTCAATGCGACAGGGTTCATGGTCGAAACAAAGCGTAGATTTAAACGAGTATACCCACTTTGGAATAAAGAGCCCGCACTTCATCTGTCAGAGGAAACAAACACTGGGACCCCTATCGGTGAATGTCAAGGTCATTGCCAGGGTAGTTTTGAATGTTTTGGTCATCTCGAATGTTACGAAAATAACAATAAAATTGGCACCCCTATACCCGGATGTGCGGGGTTGGTCTCGGATTTGGGCCATAACTATTGTTACGACCCTTATAAATTTGGCTATCAATTACAAAACATAGAGTTGAGCCCATTCTACAAACTTAAAGACTGTGAAGGCAATTGTATAGACGATAACGATTGTGAAGGAAACTTGGTATGTTTTTTAAGAGATACTTCAAGGGACACAGTGCCCGGATGTCTTGTAGGTGGGGACGGGGACATTGCCCAAAACAATTACTGCTATAACAATATAAAACACCCGTCGGCGCGCGTTAAAAATGTTGTCGGAAAAACAGTACATTTGGGTGCGTGCGAAGGCCATTGTCGATCTGACAGCGAGTGCACAGGCACATTGAAATGTTGGAAAAGGGACGCGTTGACATTACAACACGTCAGTACGGATTCTCTCTTAAACGAATGTCAGGGCGACTGTGACCATCACAGCGAATGCAGAGGGTCGCTCAAATGCCGGCTCATATCCAATACTTCTGATTCGGTAACGGGTTGTATTTCGGATGTAAATAATCCAAACCACGATTATTGTTATGACGAAAGTGGGTCTAGGAAAGCCAATAACCCGGTGCCTGGATGTAGATTGGACGGACTTGTGGAAAGCAGGTCTTATTGTTATGACCCGACTCTTTTTGGTCCAGCCACGTACCTCGGACCAGGAACTATAGACGAAAGGTACGTTATTGGGCGTATATATACTTATGAACAATCCGATTCCGCATTGGCAATGGATGAATGCAAACTCCACTGTATGACTACAACAGACTGTGTAGGATTTTCATTTAACGACACGAAGAAGGGTGAGGGCACCAGGAAACAATGTGTATTATCGACAAGCAACGAACATTCGGAACCGGCCCCACTTTCCTGTGACAGCGATCCAAACACATGGAAACGTTATTCCATGTCAGACAGAAGTTTTTATTCATACCAAAACTGTGCATTAAATCCGAATTCGAAACTACAAAAACAATCGCGAAAACGTGATTGGAAAAATCAAGAAAGCATATCATGTTCACAAGACTATGACACTTGTAAGGCGTACACGTCGTCCATGTCGCCGGAGGGGACTGTTCTGGGCACGGGGGACACCTATTTATATTCAGAAACATGTACATTTAGTCCCCAAGGTACGGAGAATAATATATATCAACGCGTATACGAATCTGGGCCATTTTCAGATTGTAGTCTGAATATGAATTCATTGGAGCCGCCGTATAGCGTTACGCTCCCCGAATGCCGTAACAAGTGCTTGAAAGAAACAAGCTGTGTATCTTATTCTCATTCGCCAAACACTTGCACATTGTACACAAATAGGTGTTGGGGGGAAAAATCGACCAGTACCAGTTGTACTACAATGTTGTTTTGGAATTTACTTCCCGAAGAAAATGCTGGCAGATGTACATGTGTGAACGATAATGAAGTTCCATGTACCGATGGCCGTGTTTTTGGCGACGGAATCAACAATTTCCAAACGCCATTCTTTTGTCAAAGTGACAAAGGCTATAAAATCGGAGTTTTTTTCGGAGATGATATTAATAGCCAGGCCAAACAATTCATATTGAACGATGACTCTATCGTTGATGAAACAATATATACTTGCTCGCAAGAAGGATATAATTCTTGCGAATTGTACAAAGATTGTGCTTTTGTTGGGTCGAGTAATTCGCAAAGGACATATTATAGAAAAAACATAAGTCCGGGATGGAACGCATTCCCGTTCCCGTTATGTTCTTCATGCCAACCTGGAAAATTTACTATGGATGGCGACCAATCGTGTCACGATTGCGATTCCGGACAATATACAGCCACACAAGTTCAATCATCCGGTTTCCAGTGCAATCCGTGTCCAGATGGACACTACCAGCCCTCAATGGGTGGTATTAGTTGTTTACAGTGTCCAGTCGGCCTATACAATGACCATAACAATGTGAATAAATCATTTTGTTTACGATGTAGCCCTGCAAAATATCAAGGCGAGACGGGACAATCGACGTGTCACGATTGCCCTGACGGCTACGTGGCGAATGGATATGGCAACAGTAAATGTGAGGCGTGTGCAGCTGGCAAAAAAGAAGTGAATGACGAATGTACAGGTTGTGCGTCTGGTAAATACCAAAGTAAAACTGCGCAAGTGGAATGTGTCGACTGTGGTGTTGGTCAACATCAAGATCAAGTTGGTCAGACCGGCTGCAAAAATTGCGGCGGTGGTAGATATTCGAATCAAAACGGCCTTCCCTCTTGTATCAAATGTCTCGGTGGGACACATCAAGATCAAGTTGGTCAGACCGGCTGCAAAAATTGTGGTTCTGGTAAATTTTCAGATACGGACGGGCAGGCCAGCTGCAAAACGTGCAATAGTGGAAATAAACGTTCAAGGACTTGTGATAGGATGGGTGAACACAATGAGTGTGGCAGTGGTCATTTTCTTAATGCTGGTGTATTTGCAAGTCAGTGTAAAAGTTGTCCTGTTGATAAAACTCACGACACATACTACAAAGAATGTGTGTGGTGTGAAGCTGGGAAAACAACTTGGGGGAAGTCTGGGAGCATATGCACCAATTGTCCGCACCGTGGCTTTGATTTTGGCAAGACTAAATCATGGCTTTATACGTCATCATCCAAAGGGTTTAGGTTTTCGGGTAAGGAGGGGTGGTTAAGCTGGCCATATTACCCGCTTGATAAATTACCGATTATTGCACTCGCACATTGTTCTGCAGATTGTGATAGCTCCTCAGACTGCCAGGGTCCTATGGTATGTCACCAACAAAGTAAGCCGACTCGTGTACCGGGGTGTCGGCGCCCGAGTTCCGCGAACGTGTGGATGTTCCCTTATCTCCTTGGTCCAAAGTATAAACAATTAGGAAATTGGGACCATTGTGTTTATCCAACATCATATACAAGTAAATATCGGGCGGCCCGGATCAACGCCGCAGAAGCATGGATAACTGCCGACAATGGCAAATATTATATTATCAAAGCCTCGACATCTTTAAAAAACGGCGATCTCGTGGTTTATTATCAGAATGGCCAATATACACAGCTTAGTAGTAGTCGTACATATAAAAGATATACAAATATAGAAAAGCTCCGAATAGAATGCAGATCGTGGACGTCCACTGGGTCGCATCCGAACTACGATGGAAGTTGCGGAGTTCAAATAGTTGGTGGGACTGTATGGAAATCGGAACCAACTGTATATTGCGGCGCTTGGTACAATTTGTGAATCAATATAACAAAAGTAAAGAATATTTTTTAAAATATTTATCTAAACATTAAAAATCCAAAAACAAAATGACGATCGACGAAATTTGTGGTCATATTATTCAGTTGTATTACAATGAACAGAAGGGTACAAACCGCGTCATGTCTCGTCAAAAAATGCCATGCACTCGGTGTAGGTCCATAATATCTACAACTTGGCGACCGGGTCCCTGTGGAACTTCTTCTTTGTGTAATGCGTGTGGGCTGATGTATATGAAACGCGGGCTGCGTCCACGTATGATCGATTTGTTTCGGGATGAAGGTCGTACTATTTGGATGGAAAGAAATTCGGATTCGTTACAATGGCAGGAATCTGGCCAGGCCGATATGAAAGATCCGCGCATTCAACATTGGTCGCGGCACGAAGAAGAGAGAGTTGAGATTATTCGCAGTAACAAACGTAAATTCGTTGATTTGTAATGTTTTATTTCTTAATACAATAAATGTTTTATCTCTTGGCATTTTGTACATTTTGCCTCTGATCCAGTGATGCTCACAATAAAATTGCGGCGGATACTGTACTCGCTCTCTTTTTGCATTTCCTCTTGAAGCCGCTGTCTCATCTCAATTATTTTGGAATGGACTATACGTAATTTCGAGGCACGTGCTTCCGTTTCGGGCGTCCGTCTTTTCTTGACACATCTGACCGACAGACCCATAGAAGCTTTGTTTTTCACACTTTGTTCCTTGCTACGCACTTCAAATTCGTTTGAAACAGCGTGCGTGTACGATTTTTTATTTTTGTAGGCGGTACCCGTTATAACGAATTTGGGCCATTGTTGACCCACTGCTTCGCTAAAATCGCGCGAAAGTTCCCATGCTCGGCTTTTAAAATACACCACCTGACTGTTTTCCAGCGTAGAAGGTCGTACTACGAGTTCGTACTTGCCCAGAGTGAGTCCATACTGTTTTACCATTTCGTCTTGAGTAGCGCTCATTGTGGGTATGCGAAATGTCGGGGCCGAAACAGATGTAACACAACGGTGGTGGTTCAAATACACTCCAATGCGCACGTATTCGGCATCTTTCATCGTTTCCGGCAACGAAATGCCAATGTAATCGCCCAGAACAGACCCGTCGCGGTACAAACAGATTCCATTTTTGCAAGTGCCAAAATTAATAAGCGACATTTTAAGTTTGCAATCGTCTCGGTCAGATTTGGACGACGGGTCGTATTCGACATCGTCGAGAAGACACATAAGACTGTCGACGACAGATTCGTCGTCGGATTCGTCGTCCGAGTCTTGTGCCGGCTCTGAATCGTACGAAACGCGTTTTCCAAGGACTGATTCCATATTTGTTAGACTTAAGATAGATAATATATATATATATTATGTGGTACTTATGTGTTTTTTTCTAAAATATACTATAAATTGTCTAAATATTTAGGAAAAAAATATGGCTAAAAAATTAAGACAGCAAAGTTCTGAAAACTGGGATGTTGATGACGAAGGATTATTAATGGCACCAACAACCGCAAAAGCGAATGCAAAGGCTTTAATGAAATCCATGCAAAAAAAATCTAAAAAAAAACAATATAGACGAAATGACGGTTTTACTTTTCAATGTATTTGTCCAGAAAATTCTTTGGACTCTATTTCTCAAGTTACGATCAAAACAGAGAAAGACCAAACTGGAGTTATTTTTAAATTAACGAATAAGTTCGAATTACAAATAGAAGTATGGGAAGATTCAGTACTCAAGTGTTCGTGGACATGTGAAGATCTAACCCCGGAAATGACCACAAAAACTCTTCAAACAATAAACTATGAATGGCATGACTTTTCACGGTTTTTCTATAATTTAACATTTGAAAACCCATACACTGGCAAAAAAGATGATGGGTATGGCCCTTCGGCATTCAAATATGACAGGTTTATTCACTCAAACATTTGGACATGTCAGTAGATTCATCAGGATACAGTTTGGACGAATAGGCAAAAAAAAATAAGGTTTTTTATATGTAGTTTAAGTGGAATTACATGTTACGGAGAGCTTGGAAATTCTTCATGTCTTGCACACTGATCGTTTCGCGCCCCGACATACGGGCACACATGGCAGAACCCGTAAACACTGCTGTCAGTTCGGACTCGGCGGCAGACTGTATGGCTTCGACAGCTTGTTTGTTGTAACGATAGTCGTGCCCAAACTTTTTCGTGGTTTGGGCGACCAGGCGCTTAAAAGTCGTGCTCGGCAAAATGAAAGAAGATTTCTCGCAAAGTGCAATGTATTCGCGCTCGGTGCGGCGTTGAATGCGACTTTTAGCAGGGACTTTGGGGGCAATTTTAGTAGACGATGCAGCGGAAGACATTTTTGTTTACTTTATTTTACATGATAAATAAAAAACAACATAATACTTAAGTTTATTGAAAACACATTGTACATCCTTTTTTTACGAAACACAGCTTGCATAATTCACCATTACACAGTGAGCAACTCACAACACAGTCTGAACAAATAACATACTCGCATTCTGAGCAAATATAACATTGACCATGACCTCTTATATAATTGCAACTGTGACATGTCCACACCTTTGCATATTGATACACATGCTGTTTCCACGTCAATGGACACGCGTATGCCTCTGTATATTCTGTAGTTTGTATCGCGATTTGAAATTTTTGAATGTGGCGCGGTTCCAGATAAGCAAACACTTTGGCCAATAATGGGACCTTGCTATCAAACCACTGGTCCATCCACAAAAAAAAAATACATTGGTTGAGTTAAATAACAATTATGTCTTATGTTTATGTAATTTTTAAAGGGGCCTACTCTCTAAAAATTTCAAAATAGATTCTGGTGTCATGCATGTATATGTGTAATAGCCCATCAAATACTCAAATTCTACCTTTTTATTGGCCACGCCATACTTATGACCATATTTGCCACGAAGCCTGCCGTCTGCCGTCGACATTTTGTAAAGCTGAAGAGCCGCTGTGTCCGTGGCCGATTTACGAAATAAAAAAGCCTGGCTTTCGCGTTCGTATCGGTCCATCAATGGCCTCCAAACCATATTTTTGAATTGTTCCGCGCGACCGAGAGCCGGCCCCAATGTCCGAAAAAATACACAGCAATCCACAGACCGATTATGCGTATATTCTGGCCGTGTTGTATCGAATAAATGACGTGGAACAGATATTTTTTGTCCACGAACTCGAATGGACGACCAATCGTAATCAATAAATTTGACGAGTTTACGACGGTCGTTGTAATACACGTTTGAAATATGACAATCGCGATGTGTAAATGCGGCAGAACGTTGCATGCGACGAATTGCCAAACATACATTTCGAACCATATGCCACACAATACGATCCGACCTATTCTGAATCGTCGATAAAAATGTTGTCACAGAAGGCGTGCACAACTGCTCAGAAGCAATTACCAACCGATTATCGGCAGAAAAACCCACAAAAAATTGCTTAGGAACGTAATTTGGACACGCGTTCCACACCAAGTGGTGTATAACGGCCTCGACAATGTAGATAAGCTGTGTGGCCGCATCAGTGGTTGTTTTCAACACACACAAATTCCCCATGTGCATGGCGTTCAACCATACAATATTTTTGGACGAATGGCGTTTTTGATGGGAAGTATTCCTCAAATCAACCTGTTTAAACACGCTCGATTCCGCGCGTGTTAAATGCACGCGCGGTTGTTTGCGAAGGGCATTGCGAACACTGTGGGCCATGCGAAACATAGAAACAGTGTGGCTTGTATGCATAGATCCCTTTAACATTCTGTCCGATTTAAACTCAACATACAGACCATTTTTTTTATGAATTTTCCAAACTTTGTTGGGGTTTTTAAACGCCGGCTGACCAGATTCCTCAAAACGACGAATACAGTTGCCGATACTGTGTGTAACTTTCCCGAATGCACACGGGGAGCGTATGAGTGCCATCATCGGTGCCAAATCAAAGCCAAATGGGTCGGGATCTTCGGTTTTCTTACGTTTTGGCATTTAGACGGTCTTGGGGTTAAAGGGTCTAAATATTAAGGAAATTTTAAGGAATCGCTGGCTTAAATTTTAGATATATTCAAACAACTATACTTTTATGCTATACAAAGTTCTCGTTCTCCTTCCTTGTGTGCAAGAATATTCCCAACACAAAAATACTCCATAGGCAAGACAAACAACCCCCAAAATAACATACATTGTAAAAAAAGCGTCGGTCCACAAAAGTCCGTCCGGTAAAGGCGGATACCAGGGATCGCAGTAATACATACCTTCTTGATACGTCGTGAAATTTACACGGCAAGTTTCACAGTCGTCCAAATAACCATCCGTTGAATAATATTGCGTTTGGCAAGGTGAACAAGCGGAATTAATACAACTCTCGTCATTAAAATTGCATTTTTTCTTGGGACCCACAGTGCCCAATGGACAATTCCAGAAATGTGTTAATTTATTGTGCGTTTGTAACACCCAATGTTGAGTGTTAGACCCAAAATGCACGGCGCCCTGATAAGAATGTGTTTCACGCCACCGTGAATCGTTACCAAAGCGATATATTACATTCTTTCGTTTATTTGGAATAATGATATTTGATCCGGTCACTCCTATGTATTTACCAATAAAATCATTTTGGAAATCACCCAAAATCCCAGTAGGATCTCGGGCCGGAATGTATGGCAATCCCGCTTTACCATCCGTATAACCCAACATTTCCCTCGACATATATCCCAATACATTGCCGGGCAAATTATTAATAGAAATGCCTCTGTTTTCAGATTCACGACAATTGGAAAAGGTATTCAAAGCAGAATCACAATCATATATCAATATGAACGGCTCGCGAGTGTCGTCATATAAAGGATAAGAAGACACGGCCAAATTCGATCTGGAAGCAGCTATAGACCTGCCAAACGCCCTGTAAGTCGCACCGGGCAAATTTGGAGCTATCAGTGGCATATATACAGAAGGACCCCACCAAGTGAAATTGGCCAGTGTGCGATTATCCGGCACACGAATCCAACTGTCCCACATATACACACGGCCGTAATTTTTACCGTCGTTATCTTCCATAAAACGGTTCGTATCGCCAGGAGCAGAAATAAATAATGTCGAACCAAGTCGGCCAATTTCACCCGTGATAGCCACCGAATAACCAAATTGTTGAAACACAATGTAATCCATCAGTTTTGGATTAAGTTGACCAGTAGCGTAATATATGGGCTGTTCAGCCATACACACTTTTTGAAATTCATACAGTTCCGTCTCTTTTATCTTTTGATCCGTATCTGTATTACTAAACACATGCTCATAACGGTCATCCGATTTTAATTTTTTATAATAATTCATTGCGTTGTTAACACCAGATTGTCCCTCGAGTCCCAAAGCATCGTCGTCTAACGGGACCGCGTATGAATCATACGGAGAACGACACGCATGTAGTGTAGTGTCGTTAAACACAAACGCATACCCCACTGTTGAACCACTGTACTGGTTTTCTTTAGTATTTGGAGTGCCCGGTGCCCCAACAATCCATGTATACCCCTTTATATCCAAAGAAAACCCAAATCTATCGACAAAAATGTCAGAATTTGGCGTGATAGCATCTTCTTTTGTAATATTCAGTTCTGTACCTTCCAGAGGTTTCCATACAACAACTGAATTTTGATCGGGATAGCCAAACAAAACCATGTCACAGTGGCCGTTGATAGAATAAATATCAGAGGTCAACGTCGTTGAATATGAAACGGAGCGACGCTGACCATGGAATTTTACTACGGTGATATTTTCATTGGAATATAATGTACACTCGTCAGAAATACCAATTCTGTCGGGCACTATGGAAATGTCAAAGGTATCGTAGAGAAAAGACTCTGAAACTACAACAAGTATTATAAACAACAAAAATAACATATGCTATTTTTGTCATTGGTTATATAGTTAATTTTTTTTCTTCCGCATTATTGTTATTTCCATTACTGGGTTATTCTTTCTCTGCTGTTTTGCTTCAATAACCAAACTCTCGAATTTTTTAGGAGTGAACCCAATATCAATTGTATTTTTTTCTACCTGGAAGATATAATCGCCCTTTCGAATACCCGCTTTAAAAGCGGACGCTTCCGTGCACACAGATTCAACATACAACACGCCCTGTTTCGAATCGCCTACCTTGATACCCCATTTCGTTGAACGTGGCAAATAAAATTGAACATGGCGACATTCGTTAAATATAGCAAGGCGCGCATGCTCCAAAGATGCAGACTTGGGATGAAAACGCAATGTCTCCGCACTAATGTGCGGAATCTTGACAGAACAAATGCCAAAGCGTATTAGCATATTGGCATATTGCAGGATCTTCACATCTGTCACATCGCGAACTTTGCGCCCTCTTTTCGTGTCGCGAGAGGCCTGGGCCGATTCTTGAATGGCAGGCAATGTACACACTGTCTTCTGACGCGTAACATGTTCGAATTCCAATACAGCGACATAAAAACACGCCGCAGCCAAAGCTGCCGCACCGTGCGGCATTTTGCGACGATTGTCGTCGTCAGCCTCGTCGTAAGTATGTATGCAGTTGTAAATCTTTTTAACCTTAAATTTGGCGGAACGGATGAGTCGCTCTATGGCTCCAAAATGCCATCCGTTTGCAATGGCTTCCACTTTTCGAAGGATACGCCACAAATTGCGTTTATGTGATGGGGGGCGTTGTCCAGCGATTTCCATTCGATTACCCCGCTTGTTTTTAATGCAACAGTCTTCGGCAGTCATTCCAGGCGTAATTTCCCATTGACTCTTTGAGGCCGTACCATCCTCGCCCAAATATAATTTTATATTGTTTTGAGCAATCTTTTGCACCATACCACAACCACGACATGTGGCATGTCCACGGCGTTCGTAGTTCGCAAACTGCCAACAGGGTCGGTGACAATTACTACAATAATGCGTTGGGTAGTATTCGATGATTCTCGAGGTCCCACGGGCCATCGCAATAACTTTTTTCACAGACTGCATATCTGCATTTTTAGGAATAACCACTTTTCCTATTTGGCGAATATATCCATAGCCTGCGTGTTTCTCCGTACGAGCCGTTCTGGACGTGATACGGCCCGTGTCGTTCTGCGTCAATGCACCATTGCGCTTTTTAAACTCATCGACGGACTCTGCAAATGTTACAGTCTCCGACATCGTTGTGGTTACCTATGAGTTGGTATTTTATTAAGAACAAAATTTATGTGGTGAATAAGTTATTTCCTTAAAATTTGGGCCAGCGATTCCTTAAAATTTCCTTAATATTTAGGCCATCGATTCCTTAAAATTTGGGCCAGCGATTCCTTAAAATTTCCTTAATATTTAGGCCAGCGATTCCTTAAAATTTGGGCCAGCGATTCCTTAAAATTTCCTTAATATTTAGGCCAGCGATTCCTTAAAATTTGGGCCAGCGATTCCTTAAAATTTCCTTAATATTTAG
>Ga0233426_10002238_pt1 | contig 16470 bp, 16 predicted proteins | sample SI_118_April2016_6_FD_179875 | JGI IMG/M metagenome (GOLD analysis project Ga0233426, IMG submission 179875) | Seawater microbial communities from Saanich Inlet, British Columbia, Canada - SI_118_April2016_10_MG | ecosystem: Environmental > Aquatic > Marine > Inlet | place: Canada: British...
TTTCATAATAGTCAACATTATCGTCAGGGAAATTTGGTGCTGGTCTATCTATGGGGTCTAACATAACTATTGGGTTTCTATCGTCAATTAATTGTTGATACCCCTCTTCATTGCTTGTATAAAAATTGAAATCTCCAGCAAATAATACATGGCTATCATTTTCAATATTATTAGTAAAACTAACAAAACTCTGAATAGAATTTAATCTTCTCTGCCGATTATTATAGCCTGTAGAGGCCTTTAAGTGAGTCACAAATACCTGTAATATGATAGGATTAGTATCGGAATTTTCTGTGTTAATTTTGAAAGTATATTGATTAATATCTCTAGTGTCTGCTGTAATAACTCTAGTGTCTTCCAAAATTAATTTTTTAGTATTGAAATAGACCATCTGCTGGAGACTATAATTACCAGATTGATTTTCTTCAAAAGGTGCTTTCTCAAAATCTTCATTAAATGGAATAATTGCATTCTCAAAAAGGTAATCAGACCCAATTTCATCAACTACCTCACAAACCATAAATAAATCTGGGTTTACTTCGTTGAGTATTGTGGATAAAAAAGGTGTTTTATTTTGGCTTACCTCAGAATCTGAATAATTTAATATATTGTACATCATTGCTTTGATGCGAGTTTGTGCATAGTTTACATTAACAAACAAGCTAAGAAGTAAGAATATTGTAGTTCCCTTAGAAATATTATATTTCATCGAATTCTCTAGAAGTTCGGTTTTAAACTATATTTTCCGTAGAATTTATTTAAATGCTCAATGGCCTCATCTGCAGTATCTACTACTCTAAACAATTTAAGGTCTGTTTCGCTTATATTTCCTTGCTCAAGTAAGGTGTTTTTAATCCAGTCTAACAGTCCACTCCAAAATGAAGAACCTACCAAAACAATTGGAAATCTTCCAATTTTTTTTGTCTGTATTAGGGTAATGGCTTCAAACAATTCATCTAGGGTTCCAAATCCACCTGGCATAACTATGAACCCTTGAGAATATTTAACAAACATTACTTTTCTTACAAAAAAGTAATCAAACTCTAAATTCTTATCTTTATCTATCCATGGATTGTCATGTTGTTCAAATGGTAATTCAATATTCAAACCAACAGAAGTTCCTTTTCCTCTATGAGCTCCTTTATTACCAGCTTCCATAATACCAGGACCACCACCAGTGATAACACCATATCCGTTCTGAGTCAATTTAAAAGCAACTTCTTCAGAAAGCTCATAGTATTCTTCTCCGGGTTTTGTTCTAGCAGAACCAAAGATAGATACGCAAGGGCCAATTTTGCTTAATTTTTCATAGCCCTCTACAAACTCTGCCATAATTTTAAAGATAGCCCAAGAGTCATTGGTTTTTATTTCATTCCAAGTTTTTTGTTGTAATTTTTCGCGTATTTTTCTATCGTCATTTGTCATATCTGTTCTTTTTGGTGAATACAAAGTTAACTTAATTCCTTAATCAAAAATTGAGCCGTATAACTTATTTTGTTTTTAATAATTTGTTCTGGGGTGCCTTTACATAAAATTTCTCCACCTTTTTTACCACCTTCCATTCCAATATCTATAATATAGTCAGCTAATTTAATCACATCCATGTTATGCTCTATAATTAATACCGTATTGCCTTTATCGGCAAGAGTATTAAGTACCTCCATTAAAACTCTAATATCTTCAAAATGAAGTCCTGTGGTGGGTTCATCCAAAATGTAAAAGGTATTTCCTGTATCTCGTTTAGATAATTCTGAAGCTAATTTAATGCGCTGTGCTTCACCTCCAGATAGTGTTGTAGATCGTTGACCTAGAGTTATATAGCCTAGCCCAACATCTTTAATTGTTTTTAATTTCCCATGTATTTTAGGAATAAGTTTAAAGAACTCTACAGCATGATTAATGGTCATTTCCAACACATCCGAAATTGATTTTCCTTTATATCTAATTTCTAGCGTTTCTCTATTAAAACGTTTTCCTTGGCAGGTTTCACATTCTACATGAACATCAGGTAGAAAATTCATTTCAATAATTCTAACACCACCACCTTGACAGGTTTCACATCGTCCACCTTTTACATTAAAAGAAAATCGCCCTGGTTTATAGCCTCGTATTGCTGCTTCTGGAGTTTTAGCAAACAAACTTCTAATTTCACTAAAAACACCAGTGTAGGTAGCTGGGTTAGAGCGAGTAGTTCTTCCAATGGGAGATTGATCAATGTCAATGACTTTATCTACATAATCTAACCCAGAGATTTTTTTATAAGGCATCGGTTCCTTTACACCTCTGTATATGTGCTTATTAAGAATAGGATAAAGAGTTTCATTGATTAAAGTTGATTTCCCACTTCCTGAAACACCTGTTACACAAATCATTTTTCCCAATGGAAATTCTGCAGAAACATTTTTTAAATTGTTTCCGGTGGCACCAGTAATTTTAATAGTCTTACCATTTCCTTTTCTTCTATTCTTTGGGACCTCAATCTGTCTTCTACCAGCCAAATAATCTGCCGTTAATGTACAGTGGTTTTTTATCTCTTGAAAGGTTCCTTTACTAACAACCTCACCGCCATGAACACCAGCACCTGGACCAATATCAAAAACAAAATCTGCGTTTTCTATCATGTCTTTATCGTGCTCAACAACCAAAACAGAATTCCCAATATCTCTTAGTTTAACCAAAGAATCTATGAGTTTCTGATTGTCTCTTTGGTGAAGACCTATGCTAGGTTCATCTAAAATATACAAAACACCTACAAGTTGAGATCCAATTTGTGTAGCTAACCTAATACGTTGAGCCTCACCTCCTGAAAGAGATTTTGAGGTTCTGTCTAATGTCAAATAATCTAACCCAACATCCAATAAGAATTGAATTCTAGTTTTAATTTCTTTTAAAATTTCAACAGCAATAATTAGTTGTCTTTCTGATAATTTAGCCTCTAAATTTTCAAACCATTCAGCCAGTTCATTAATGTCTAATTTGGCAAGATCACTAATGCTTTTATGATCTATTTTAAAGTGTAAACTTTCTTTTTTTAAGCGATTTCCATCGCAAGAACTACAAACTACTTCATCCATAAACCCTTTAGCCCATCGTTTAATAGACCTACTTTCACTTGATTTATATTGGTTTTCTATAAAAGAAGTAATTCCTTCAAAATCTATTTCATATTTACGGGTTACCCCCATGGTTTTAGAAGCAATAGAAAATTTCTCATTACCTCCGTAAAGAATAATTTTCAGTGCTTCTTCCGGAATAGATTTTATAGAGTCACTTAGTTTAAAATGATACCTATCAGCAATTAAATGTAGCTGTTTAAAAATCCAGCTATTTTTTTCTTCTCCTAAAGGAATAATTCCACCACTTTTTATGGAAATTGAATTATCTGGAATTACTTTATTAAAATTTATTTCATTGGTAATTCCTAGTCCGTTACATTTCGAACAAGCCCCCTTTGGAGAATTAAATGAAAAAGTGTTTGGTTCTGGATTTGGATAGGCAATTCCTGAAGAAGGGCACATGAGTTCTCGACTAAAATAACGAGGATTTTCATCATCTACATCAATCACCATTAAAATATTATTTCCTGTATAAAGGGCAGTTTTAATAGTCTCCTCTAAACGTTTTTCTGAGGCATTGCTCACAACTAATCTATCAATAACAACCTCAATATCATGCGTTTTATATCTGTCTAAACGCATACCTTTTTCAATTTCCTTAATTACTCCATCTACTCTGATTTTTAAAAAACCTTGTTTAGAAATTTGTTCAAATAGTTCTCTGTAGTGTCCTTTTCTCGATTTTATAATAGGGGAGAGTATTGCTATCCTTTTTTGAGAAAAATCCTTTAAAATTAATTTTTTTATTTGCTCATCACTATAACTCACCATTTTTTCTCCTGTATTGAAAGAGTAGGCATCTGCAGCTCTAGAAAACAATAATCTCAAAAAATCATAAATTTCTGTAATGGTTCCCACAGTAGATCGTGGACTTTTATTTGTAGTTTTTTGTTCAATTGAAATTACAGGAGATAATCCATCTATTTTATCAACATCTGGACGTTCTAAACCTCCTAAAAATTGTCTAGCATAAGCTGAAAAAGTTTCTATATATCTTCGTTGGCCTTCTGCATAAATTGTATCAAAAGCTAAAGAAGATTTACCACTCCCACTTAAACCAGTAATAACTACAAGTTTTTCTCTTGGTATTTTAACATTTATGTCTTTTAAATTATGGGCTCTAGCTCCATAAACTTCAATGTATTCTTGCTCTTTCAATATTGATAAAATTCAGAAACTTACAAAGTTACAGAAACCAAATTGTTTTTCAGGGTAAACTTGTTAGTAAACTCTTAAAGTTTCATCTATTCCTTTTTTATTTCCAGAAACTAAAAAAGTATCTTGCATAAAATTCACAATATGATTTTTGTTAATTCTGTTCGGCATTATTTTGAAAGACATGGTTATCATGTTTCTTCTCGTTTAGCTGATCGTCTAGGTATGAGAGCTCAGAATGTTAGATTGTTTTTTATTTACATCTCATTTGTAACTGTAGGCTTGTCTTTTGGATTTTATTTGACAATGGCTTTTCTACTTAAACTTAAAGATATGATTTATACAAAGAGAAGTTCGGTTTTTGATTTATAGAATACTCATCATTAACAATTAAATCGTTTTGAGATTATACATGACACAAAAAAAATTACTTTTTCTAAATAAAAATGAAGACTATTTTTAAATCTAAATTTCAGAAAGCTTTATTTCTGTTAGCCTTTGTTTTAACAACAGGGGTTCTTGGGTATATGATGTTATCTGAGTATTCGTTTGTAGATGCGCTTTACATGACAGTAATCACAGTATCTACGATAGGTTTTGGTGAAGTAGCGCCTCTAAATGACCAAGAAAAATTATTTACCATATTTTTGATTACTATTAGTATTATCAGTTTTGTGTATGTAGTCTCAGCTTTTACAGAATACATCATAAGCGGTCAATTATTTCAACAATTAAAATTGAAAAAAGTGCAAAAAAACATTGAAAAATTAAACGGACATACTATAATTTGTGGCTTTGGTAGAAATGGAAAACAATCCATGATAAAGTTACAGAATTATAAAAAGCAATTTGTAATTATAGATAAAGTGGATGAGATAATTAACACTATAGATCTTGATGGTTTTTTAAATGTTCATGGTGATGCTACAACTGATGAGGTGCTGATGAAAGCAGGAATAGAAAGGGCAGCAAATTTAATTACAGCATTACCGTCTGATGCAGACAATCTTTTTGTGGTGTTGTCTGCCAGACAATTAAATTCAAATTGCACAATTATAAGTAGAGCCTCAAATGAAAGCTCCTACAGTAAATTAAAAATTGCAGGAGCTAATAATGTGATTATGCCCGATAAGCTGGGAGGAGATCACATGGCATCTTTAGTTGTAACTCCAGACGTAATTGAGTTTGTTGGAAGGTTAACCATTGAGGGAGAAACGACCGCTAATTTGGAGGAGATTTCAGTAAATGATTTACCAAAAGAATATTTAGACAAAACAATTTTAGATTTAGATTTAAGAAGAAAAACAGGGTGTACAGTTATTGGTTTTAAAGCACCAGATAATAGTTACCTTATAAATCCTGAAGCTTCTATAGTATTACAAAAAGATTCACATCTAATTGTTTTAGGAAGGCCAGAGCAGATCTCTAAGTTAAGAGCTCTCTTTTAGTTTTTTGTTAATTAATTTTCAAAAAAGTCTAGTTAGTAAATGAAAAAAATTTTAATTACTGGAAGTAATGGACTACTTGGTCAAACCCTAGTAAATCTCTTGATGAAAGAACCTGAAAATTATTCAGTATTTGGATTATCAAAAGGTGATAATAGAATGAACAGCAACGATTTTGTTTACTATGATATAGATATTACTAACTATGACCAACTGAAACAATGTGTTTGTTTTATTCAACCTTCTTTTATCATAAATACTGCAGCGATGACTAATGTAGATACTTGTGAGGATAAGCCTAATGAATGTAATGATTTAAATATAGAAGCTGTAAAGTATCTAACTCAAATTTGCGCCAAATTAAATATTCATTTTATTCAAATTTCAACAGATTTTATTTTTGATGGAATTAAAGGTATTTACAAAGAAACAGACCTGCCAAATCCATTAAGTTTATATGGGCATTCAAAATTAAAGGCCGAAAATATTGTTAAAAGTTCTGGAATAAATTTCTCTATTTTAAGAACCATTCTAGTGTATGGAAAAGGTGTTAATCTTAAAAGGAATAATATTGTTCTTTGGGTAAAAGATATGCTTGAAAACAATAAAGAAATCTCCATTGTTGATGACCAACATAGAATGCCAACCTATGTAGAAGATTTAGCACTAGTTTGCAAATTAAGTATAGATAAAAATATTAGAGGAGTATATCATGTTTCCAGTAATGAGTTATTAAGTATTTTTGAAATTGCAAATCAAATAGCTACTGTATTCGGATTAGATAAAAATCTAATTAAACCCATCTCCACTAAAACTTTAAATCAAAAAGCTGTTAGACCTTTAAAAACTGGTTTTGATTTATCTAAAACTACCAGAGATTTAGAGTTTCATTCTACTTCATTTTTAGAGGGTTTAAAAAGATTTAAACAAACTTTGACATAAAAAAAATTTTAATCATTAAAAGTTGTTTGGGGTTCATTTTTTTATGATATTGCAAATCACTTAAATTTAAATACATACAAACTCATGAAGAAAATACTTCTGTCGTTACTATTATTATTTATTCCTTTGGTAACATTTGCACAAGACAAAGGATTAGATCAACAAATTGATGAAGCTTTTAAGCCAATATCAGATTTCTTTAGTCAAGTAATTTTCTTTACTATACCGTTAGCGGGGATGGATGTTCCTTTTGTCTTACTCTTGCTAGTAGGAAGTGCATTGTTTTTTACAATATATTTTAAATTTCCAAATGTTTTTCATTTTAAAACAGCGATCAACGTTGTTCGAGGAAAATATGATGATTTAGATCATATTTCGGTTAACCCCGAGTTAGCAATTGATGGAGATATTGCAGATACTATTAAAGATGAAAGTGAAGAAGGTGAGGTTACTCACTTTCAAGCGTTAGCTACTGCAGTCTCAGGTACAGTTGGTAACGGTAATATAGCTGGTGTTGCTTTAGCAATTGCACTTGGAGGTCCAGGAGCTACTTTTTGGATGATTGTATGTGGTTTTTTAGGGATGTCTACAAAGTTTGTCGAATGTACCTTAGGGGTTCAGTATAGAGATGTTGGAGATGATGGAACTGTATACGGTGGACCTATGTATTACATTAGTAAAGGATTGAAAGAAAGAGGTTTTAATTTACTGGGGAAAATAGCAGCTATTATTTTTGCAATTTTTTGTATTGGTGGATCTTTTGGTGGTGGAAATGCAGCTCAATCGAACCAAGCCACTGTAGTATTGAAAGAGCTTATGGGTCTTGAGAGTTCGGGTGCAGGTTTTTGGATTGGAGTAATCATGGCAATCATTGTAGGTGTTATTATCATTGGAGGAATTAAGAGGATTGCTCAAGTAACTGAAAAGGTTGTGCCATTTATGGCAGTCCTTTATTTATTAGCTTGTTTATATATTTTAGGAGCTAACTTTTCTTTAGTTGATGATGCATTTTCTTTAATCTTTAGAGAGGCATTTAATCCAACAGCAATTGGTGTTGGTGGAATTATAGGTGTTTTACTTGTTGGATTTAAAAGAGCGGCATTTTCAAATGAAGCAGGTGCAGGTTCAGCCTCTATTGCACATTCTGCAGTAAAAACAAAATATTCTGCATCTGAAGGATTGGTAGCATTATTGGAGCCATTTATTGATACAGTTGTGATATGTACGATGACGGCATTGGTTATTATTATTTTTAATTTTGGTGGAGATGCCTCAGGAGCAACAGTTTTTCAATATGGAGGAGACGGTGCAGGTGCTGTAATGATTGATGGGGTAGCTTATGAAGGAGCTGGAATTACTTCGAAAGCATTTGCACAATATATTCCTTATTCTAATGTATTCTTAACTGTTGCTGTAGTTTTATTTGCTGTCTCTACAATGATTTCTTGGTCTTATTATGGACTGCAATCCTGGAAGTTTTTATTCGGTAGAGGAAAGGCAGCAGATATGGCATACAAGTTGTTGTTTTTATTGTTTGTTATTATTGGAGCCTCAGCAAGTATGAATTCAATTTGGGCATTCTCTGATGCAATGATTTTTGCGATGGTTTTTCCTAATATGGTTGGATTGTATTTCCTATTTCCTGTAGTTAAAAAACAATTAAAAAGATATACTGATGCTATAAAAGAAAGTAATGCATAATCCTTAAATAAGTTTAGGGTTATTATCGGCTAGCTAAGAAAAAGAAAAATGAAAAAAATGAAATCCCATTTTTGGTACACTAAAAACCAACGAAATGGGATTTTATTTTTGTTAGCTAGTATCATTGGATTTCAAATATTGTTTCATTTCATCAATTTTGAAGAAAGTATGTTAATCGCTGTAAATCATACAAAAATAGAATCCTATCAAACCCAACTAGATAGCTTAAGGAAAATTTCTTCAGAAGATAAGAAGTTTAAATTATACCCATTCAATCCTAATTATATTTCAGATTTTAAAGGGTATCAATTAGGAATGAAAACAAAAGAAATCGATCGTTTGTTGGCTCACAGGAAAAAAAGCTTATTTGTAAATTCAGCTAAAGAATTTCAAATGGTTACTAAAGTTTCAGATAGTTTACTTAAAAAGATAGCTCCTCATTTTAAATTTCCAGACTGGGTTCAAAAAAAGAATCAACAAAATAAAAAGAAAAGAATCTTCAATAGTCAATCTAAAATAAATCATGAAGACATATCTTCAACAAACATTAATGAAGCTACTTTCAATGATTTACTCTCTGTTAATGGAGTAAATGAATATCTCGCGGACAGAATTATTAAGTATCGTTCTAAATTACAAGGATTTTCTTTAACGGAACAACTTTTTGAGGTTTGGGATTTGGATAAAGAAACAGGAATAAAAATTTTAGAGACATTTTCAATTGTTCGTAAGCCAATAATTGTAAAAACTAATATCAATACAGCATCATTTAAAGAAATCTTATCTAATCCATATATAGATTACGATTTGTGTTTAAAAATATTTGATTATAAAGATGAGGTCGCAGAACTACAATCTATTTCTGAAATCAAAAATATTGAAGGTTTTCCACTTGAAAATTACACTAGAATAGTCTTATATTTACATGCAGAATAAGATTTAGAAAATAAAATATTGTATGTCGCACATGTATTTTACTGAAGAACATCAAGTTTTCAGAGAAAGTTTCAAAAATTTTTTACAAAAAGAAGTTGTTCCTCACATTGAAAAATGGGAAATGACCGGTCATATAGACCGATTCATATGGAAAAAATTTGGAGATATGGGATATTTTGGATTGAGTTACCCCGAAGAATACGGTGGTTTAAATTTAGATATTTTTTACATGGTTATCTTTCTGGAAGAATTACAAAAAATTAATTCAGGAGGTTTTGCTGCAGCCATATGGGCACATGTTTATTTAGCTATGACACATCTCAACAAAGAAGGTGACAATAGAATAAAAAACAAATACTTGAGTCCAAGTATATCAGGTGAAATGATAGGTTGTTTATGTGTTACTGAGCCTTTTGGAGGGTCAGATGTTGCAGGTATGAAGACCTCTGCTCTTAGAGATGGAGATTATTACATAATTAATGGCTCAAAAACATTTATCACCAATGGGGTTTATTCTGATTATCTTATAGTAGCTGCCAAAACAGATTTAACCTCCAAGCATGCAGGGATGTCTATTTTTATAGTAGACAGAGAATCTCAAGGTGTTTCGGCAACTAAATTAGATAAGTTAGGATGGAAAGCCTCTGATACTGCGGAAATAGCCTTCGATAACGTAAAAGTACCTGTTGAAAATTTAATGGGGGAAGAAGGAAAGGGATTTCCATATATTATGCAACATTTTGCTTTAGAGAGATTAATTATGGGAATTAATGCTCATGCAAGAGCTGAATATGCTTTAGATTATGCTCTTAAATATACATCAGAAAGGCAAGCTTTTGGAAAGTCTCTTGATACTTTTCAGGCATTAAGACATAATCTAGCTGATATGGCTAGTCGTGTAGAAATGTGTAAAGAATTTAATTATTCAATTGCAAAAAGATTACATAACGGCGGATATGTTGTCAAAGAAGCAAGTATGTCTAAATTATTGTCTACAAAAATGGCAGATGAAGTTATTTATGATGCACTACAATTGTTAGGTGGATACGGCTACATGGAAGAATATCCAATTGCTAGACTGTTTAGAGATAGTAGACTCGGCCCAATTGGAGGAGGTACTTCAGAGATCTTAAAAGAAATCATTGCAAAAATTATTATAGACGGAAAAGAGTATAAGCCAGCAACATAGTTTTTTAGAGTTTTCAAATATGATTTTCAATTTATCAAAAAAAATCACTTTTGCCTCAATATAATTAAAAATTCATATTACATTTGCATTCCATTTAAAAAATAGAACATTGAAAGGAGGTGCCAACATATGTTAATCATACCAGTAAAAGAAGGAGAGAATATTGATAGAGCTTTAAAACGTTTCAAAAGAAAATTTGATCGTACAAAGACAATGAGAAACTTACGCGAAAGAAAGCATTTCACAAAGCCATCTGTAGCAAAAAGAGCTCAAAGAATTAAAGCATCTTATGTTCAAGGCCTTAGAACAAAAGAAGAAGTCGGTTAGACTTTTTTAACAATAATATTATAAACCTACATCTCTCGGTGTGGGTTTTTTATTGCTTTCTATTTAGTACATTTGAAAGACCTATTTAAATCCAATGAATTTAATTACTTCTTTTCTAGAATATTTGATGTTAGAAAAAAAATATTCTATTCATACAATTAAAGCTTACAGGACAGATTTAATTTCTTTGCAAGATTTTTGTAAAGAAACCTACAGTCAGGAGGAAATCTCAGACATAAATTATTCTCAAATAAGGTACTGGATTGTTAATTTGGTTGAAGCCAAAGTAAGTAACCGAAGTATTAATAGAAAAATAAGTTCTTTAAAATCTTTTTATAAGTATCTACAAAAAATTAAAATTATTCAAAACAATCCCCTGTCAAATCACAAGGCTTTAAAGACACCAAAAAAAATTCAAGTTCCTTTTTCTATCAAGGAAGTTAACGAAGTTTTATCAAATATAACAAACTATGACTCCTTTGAACCCTCTAGAAATAAGTTGATAGTTGAGCTATTTTATTCAACCGGAATGAGAAGAGCAGAGCTGATTCATCTTAAAACAAGTTCTATAAATTTTTCTGAAAAACAATTAAAAGTTTTAGGGAAGAGAAATAAAGAACGATTACTTCCTTTACTCCCTAGTGTTATGAAAAGCTTAGACGCTTACATAAAACATAGAAGTCTTATGAATAGCTCAGAAGATTATTTATTTTTGACTCAAAAAGGCAATAAAATATATGAAACTCTTGTTTATAGGGTTATAAATAATTACTTTAGTGAAGTCTCTTCGAAATTGAAGAAAAGCCCACATATTCTAAGGCATTCTTTTGCGTCCCATCTATTAAACGAAGGAGCAGATTTAAATTCGGTTAAAGAATTACTAGGACATTCAAGTTTAGCCTCTACCCAAGTCTATACACACAACAGCTTGGATCAATTAAAAAAAGTTTATAAACAAGCTCATCCTAGGAGTACAAAAAAACAAAATTCATGAAAGTATCTATCCAGTCAGTAAATTTTAATGCCGCAGTCAATCTATTAGAATTTTCAGAAAAAAAAGTAGAATCTTTGACAAAATTCCATGACAAAATTTTGAAAGCTGAAGTGTTTTTTAAACTAGAAAATTCAAGTGACAAAGAAAATAAAATCACAGAGATAAAAATAAATATTCCAGGAAATGAGTTGGTCGTTAAAAAACAATTCAAAAGTTTTGAAGAAGGAATAAGTACAGGTGTTGAATCATTAAAAAGAAGGCTTAAAAAATCAAAAGAAAAATTAAGAGATTCAATAGCTATATAAAAAGTATAAAAAAGCATAAAAAAGTTTTAGAAATTAAAAAAACTTATTACATTTGCAGTCCGTTAGAAATAACGGATTGTTTTTGTTTAAAAAACAGCCGATGTAGCTCAGCTGGCTAGAGCAGCTGATTTGTAATCAGCAGGTCGTGGGTTCGAGTCCCTCCATCGGCTCAAAAACAACAATATGTTCATTTAAATAGTGAAATTTTGGGGAGATACTCAAGCGGCCAACGAGGACGGACTGTAACTCCGTTGACTACGTCTTCGCAGGTTCGAATCCTGCTCTCCCCACAAAAATTTCAATTAAAATGCGAGAGTAGCTCAGTTGGTAGAGCGTCAGCCTTCCAAGCTGAATGTCGCCAGTTCGAACCTGGTCTCTCGCTCAAAAGGATAAAGTATTGTTTTAGAAATAAGACAAGAAGTTTGTCCTGAGTGTTAGTCTGTGAAAAGTTAGTCTCACACTCAAATTTTTCCAAGCCGGTGTAGCTCAGATGGTAGAGCGCATCCTTGGTAGGGATGAGGTCACGGGTTCAATTCCCGTCGCTGGCTCAAAAGAAGAATTTATTAGACACTAAATATATTTAACTTAGAATTAAAAATTAATAATCATGGCAAAAGCAAATTTTGACCGTTCGAAACCACACTTAAACATTGGTACAATCGGACATGTAGATCACGGTAAGACTACACTAACTGCGGCTATTACTAAAGTATTAGCTGATGCAGGTTTATCTTCAGCATTATCATTCGACCAGATCGATAATGCACCAGAAGAAAAAGAAAGAGGTATTACAATTAACACATCTCACGTTGAGTATCAAACAGCAAATCGTCACTATGCACACGTAGATTGTCCAGGTCACGCGGATTACGTAAAGAACATGGTTACTGGTGCTGCTCAAATGGATGGTGCAATTTTAGTTGTTGCTGCTACAGACGGACCAATGCCACAAACACGTGAGCACATCCTTTTAGGACGTCAGGTTGGTATTCCTCGTATGGTTGTATTTATGAACAAAGTAGATATGGTTGATGATGAGGAATTAATTGAATTGGTAGACATGGAAGTGAGAGAATTACTTTCTTTCTATGAGTACGATGGAGATAATGGTCCTGTAATTGCAGGTTCTGCTTTAGGAGCATTAAATGGTGAACAAAAATGGGTTGATACCGTTATGGAATTAATGGAAGCTGTTGATACATGGATCGAAGAGCCATTGAGAGAAGTTGATAAAGATTTCTTAATGCCTATTGAAGATGTATTCTCTATTACTGGTCGTGGTACAGTTGCTACTGGTAGAATTGAAACTGGTATCGCAAATACTGGAGATCCAGTAGAAATTATCGGTATGGGAGCTGAGAAGTTAACTTCTACTATTACTGGTATTGAAATGTTCCGTCAAATCTTAGATAGAGGAGAAGCAGGAGATAATGCTGGTATCTTATTAAGAGGTATTGAGAAAACAGATATAAAAAGAGGTATGGTAATTACTAAACCTGGATCTGTAACACCTCACTCTAAATTTAAAGCTGAGGTATATGTTCTTAAGAAAGAAGAAGGTGGTCGTCACACACCATTCCACAACAACTATCGTCCTCAGTTCTATGTAAGAACAACTGACGTTACTGGTACAATTAATTTACCAGATGGAGTTGAAATGGTTATGCCAGGTGATAACTTAACTATTACAGTTGATTTAATTAATACTATTGCAATGAATGTTGGTTTACGTTTCGCAATCCGTGAGGGTGGTAGAACCGTAGGAGCTGGTCAAGTAACTGAGATTTTAGAATAGTTTTATTAATTAACAATAATAAAATCAATCTTTAAGGTGTCCTGATTTATCAGGATGCCTTTATGAATGAATAGAGACGGGTTTAGCTCAGCTGGTAGAGCACTGGTCTCCAAAACCAGGTGTCGGGGGTTCGAGTCCCTCAATCCGTGCAAATATTAAACAAATGAAGTTTATACAATATATTAAAGACTCTTTCGAAGAATTAAATAAACACATGACTTGGTCGTCTAGTAAAGACGCTCAAAAAACAACTGTGACAGTTGCAATCTTTACGATTGTTTTTGCTCTTGCAGTCGCTGGTGTTGATTATGTTTTTCAATCAGGGTTAGATAATTTTTTCGGAATGTTTAAATCCAATTAATGATGACTGACTCAGTAATGAAATGGTATGTTGTAAGAGCAATCGGAGGTCAAGAGAATAAAGTGCAGTCCTATATAGAGACTGAAATTTCTCGTCTTGGACTTTCAGATTTTGTGAGTCAGGTTTTGGTTCCTAAAGAGAAAGTAATACAAATTCGTGATGGAAAGAAAGTACACAAAGAAAAAGTATATTTTCCAGGGTATATTATGGTAGAAGCAAATTTGGCAGGTGAAGTTCCCCACGTCATTAAATCAATTACAGGGGTAATTGGTTTTTTAGGTGAAACTAAAGGAGGTGAGCCAGTGCCAATGAGAAGATCAGAAGTTAATAGAATGCTTGGTAAAGTTGACGAATTAGCAATCCAAGACGAAAATATTGCGATTCCTTATTCTTCAGGTGAAACGGTTAAAGTTATTGACGGACCATTTAATGGTTTTGATGGAACTATTGAAAAAGTGAATGAGGAAAAAAGAAAATTAGAAGTTATGGTTAAGATCTTCGGTCGTAAAACACCTCTAGAACTTAGTTACATGCAAGTAGAAAAAATATAATTGTTACACAAATATATATCGATATGTTTTTTGGCTTCCAATTAAAAAACATGTCACTTTAAACATTTATTAAAATGGCAAAAGAGTTAAGTAAAGTAGTTAAATTACAAGTTAGGGGAGGTGCCGCGAATCCATCGCCACCGGTTGGACCCGCTCTAGGTGCTGCAGGTGTAAATATTATGGAGTTCTGTAAGCAATTCAATGCTAGAACTCAAGACAAGCAAGGTAAAATTTTACCTGTTGTTATTAGTGTTTATAAAGATAAATCATTTGAATTTATTGTAAAAACACCACCAGCTGCAGTACAATTAATGGAAGCGGCAAAAATCAAGAAAGGTTCCGGAGAGCCAAACAGAAAAAAAGTAGCGTCTGTAACATGGGATCAGATTAAAGTAATTGCTGAAGACAAAAAGGTAGATTTAAATGCATTTACTGTCGAGTCCGCAATGAAAATGATTGCTGGTACAGCTCGTTCTATGGGATTAACAGTTAAGGGTAATGCACCAGCATAAACTTTATAAAAACTAGTAAAATGGCAAGATTAACAAAAAAGCAAAAAGAAGCTCACGCAAAGTTAGATAGCACTAAATCTTTAGATTTAAATGCTGCTTCTGCTTTAATCAAAGAAATTACTAATGTAAAGTTTGATGCATCTGTAGATATCGCTGTTCGTTTAGGAGTAGATCCACGTAAAGCTAACCAAATGGTTAGAGGCGTAGTAACACTTCCACATGGAACAGGAAAAGATGTTAAGGTGCTTGCATTAGTTACACCAGATAAAGAAGCCGAAGCTCAAGAAGCAGGTGCAGATTATGTTGGTTTAGATGAATACCTTCAAAAAATTAAAGGAGGTTGGACAGACGTAGATGTGATTATCACAATGCCGAGTATTATGGGTAAATTAGGTCCTTTAGGAAGAGTTTTAGGTCCTAGAGGTTTAATGCCTAACCCAAAGACAGGTACAGTAACTATGGATGTTGCTAAAGCAGTAAAAGAAGTTAAAGCAGGTAAGATTGATTTTAAAGTTGATAAAACAGGAATCATTCATGCTGCAGTTGCTAAATCTTCTTTTGATGCTGATAAAATTGCAGAAAATGCAAATGAATTATTACAAACAATTATTAAATTGAAACCAACGGCATCTAAGGGAGCATACATTAAGAGTGTTTTTATGAGCTCTACAATGAGTCCTAGTGTTGAAGTTGATGTAAAATCTGTTTCGTAAGCAGTTAAAATGTATCATTATGACTAGAGAAGAAAAATCACAAGTAATACAAGATTTAACAGTTACGTTAGCAAGAACTAATACCATCTATTTAGCAGATATTTCTGGATTAGATGCTTTAGCTACATCAAACTTACGTAGAGCATGCTTTAAAGCAAATGTTCAACTAGCTGTTGTTAAAAACACATTGCTTTCAAAGGCAATGGAAGCTTCTGATAAGGAGTTTGGAGAATTACAAGATATATTAAAAGGTAATACCTCTTTAATGATTTCTGAGGCAAGTAATGCACCTGCTAAAGTAATCAAAGAGTTCAGAAAAAAATCAGACAAGCCCTTGTTAAAAGGTGCTTACATTGAAGAAGCTATTTATGTTGGAGACGACCAATTAGAATCTCTTGTAAATGTGAAGTCTAAAGAAGAACTTATTG
>Ga0233426_10002241_pt1 | contig 16464 bp, 16 predicted proteins | sample SI_118_April2016_6_FD_179875 | JGI IMG/M metagenome (GOLD analysis project Ga0233426, IMG submission 179875) | Seawater microbial communities from Saanich Inlet, British Columbia, Canada - SI_118_April2016_10_MG | ecosystem: Environmental > Aquatic > Marine > Inlet | place: Canada: British...
ACATACAAACCCTCTTACGTTTGTCACATAACAACGAATTCACATACAAACCCTCTTACATTTGTCACATAACAACGAATTCACATACAAACCCTCTTACATTTGTCACATAACAACGAATTCACATACAAACCCTCTTACGTTTGTCACATAACAACGAATTCACATACAAACCCTCTTACATTTGTCACATAACAACGAATTCACATACAAACCCTCTTACATTTTAATGATATTCTATATTTATTAAAAAAACAAAAATTGATTTCAATATTACCTATACTTAAAATAAAGTAATAACTATACGATTCTTAGAAGAATGGAACAATGTGCGATGTGCCTACAAGATTTAAAAATAAATAATGTCGATAATCTAGAAGTAAAACTTAAATGTAATCATAAATTTCATAAAATGTGTATAGAAAAACACAGTGTTGAAAATAATTGTTGTCCATTATGCAGAAGATTATTAATAAACTTTACTTTTATATCTAGTAAATGGGAACAACCCGATTATATTATAGTGCCTTCTAAATACAATGATTATAGTTTCATTCATTTACATCATTATAATATAAAATGTTATAAGCCATTATTATTAAAACAATCTCCACAATTATGGATTGATTATCCAGATTCTAATACATTACTCCCTCTTTATTGTATAAGAGCAATATGTAATACGGAAGTTGTAATAGATTTTCATCTTAGACAGCATATATTATTAGGAACATATGATAATAACGCATTAGAAATTATAAGCAATATTGATAGCAAACAACGATTATATTATTATTCCAGCTCGGGATGTATTTTAGAAGGTAAATTAACTTATGATTTTAATAGGGATATTAGTATTGCGACAGTATCATGGATTTATGATGTAATGATTTTTGTATGTGATAAATATAATTTTATATATTATAATTCTATAAATACACTTATATTTGATTTAGTTATTATGACATTAAACGATATTAATAGTAATTCTATGGATGACCTACGGATAGTATTTAAGCAAAAATCGAAGTTGCAAGTAATTATATTAGCTGCAATTTATAGTAGTTGTATGTTTTATGGTACGGTAAGTATTGAATTTAATATTGATGTATTAATAGATTTATCTGATAATTCAACAGATAAAGAAGAATTACAGGATGTATGTTCTATATTTAATAGGTATTTGTGTGAAAATTTTATAAAAATGTGAAGATATTAGTATACTAATATAACAATTATAACAATTATAACAATTATAACAATTATAACAATATAACAATATAACAATATATTGTATAAAAAATCATTAAAATTGATATTTATATATTATATTTATTTTTATTAGAACAATAATTCGAATTCAACAATACGATACTATGTGCATCACATTTTATAAATCGCCTGGAAACACAAATATTATCTGTGTTAAAGATAAAGATACCGATGATTGTATATGTTTATATCGTACATACGATATAAACATTAGTAGTAATTGGAAAGTGTATGAATTTAATGGCATAAGTCTAAAAAGTTGGGAAGATTATAACTATTCGGATTTGATTATAGATGTTGATAATACAATACATTCAATTGAGACTATAAAAGTTTATAGCCCAAAACAACATAGTGCATATTTTACCCTTACCGTCCCTATTTGTAATACTTGCAATGATGTTGCTATGGTAAAGTGTAATACTTGTAGTATCGATAATACTGTTCATCTTTATTGTTCGAAATGTGTTAACATTCTTATCTCACAAGGAGGTTTTAAATGTCATACATTCGTTGATATTATATAATAAATATCATATAATAAATATCATATAATAAATATCATATACGATACAATTATAATAATATCAAGTTCTTATTATGGTCTTTAAATTTAATATAAATTTTATTAATAAAAAAAAAATATATATTAAATATTATAGTAGTATATTAAATATTATAGTAGTATATTAAATATTATAGTAGTATATTAAATATTATAGTATTATAGTATTAGTATTTTATTAGTTTATTTTATAATTTTATTATTTTTTCAAATCAGATGGGTGAAGTTTAGATACTTTACATAGTTTGTCAGTACACTTAGAACCTACGCTACATTTTATATGTGTTCCAAGCGGATGTTTTCGGTTACATTCATAATTAATACAAGCATTTCCATATTTACAAATGTTGGTTTTTGGATGTAATTTATCACATTCTTGAATAATACATTTATCACCTAGTTCGCATTTTTGAATAACATTTGCGGGATGAATTCGGTGACATTCAAAATTGCAACATTGGGAACCAAACCTGCAAATATTTGTAGGTTTATATACTTCTGTAATAATAGGTTTACTGGATTCTTTAGTGTGTGGATTAAAGGAATCTTGTTTTTGTTTTATATATTGATTTTCTGATTGAGGTTCATATTGAGATATAGGGTTTGTAGGTTCTTTCTTTGATTCTAGATAGAATTTTATAAATTCAACAAGCATTCTAGTATCATATGATTGAGATGTTCGTTCTTGGCTTCTAGTTGTAGGCATTATTATTGAATTTAAAATAAGTTATTGACTTTATCAATATTTAATACTTTTATACTCTTCTAATTTAAATTTCAATTTTATTTATAAAATATTATATAAAGTTATGAATGTATGAATAGATTATATTATATTGGTAACTAACAGTGTATTTGAATGTATATAAATAATAAACTAAATTTATAAATGTTATTTGAATATTATATCTTATTAGAAATAGATATAGATATAGATATATTATAACAATCCTCTGTAATAAGTTCAATTGTTATAACAATACAGACATACCAGAAGTTCTTACAACCTATAATAATACACAACAATGTATTGAATCTCCTCTATAACACTATAATCAATATAAACAATGTATACAATATTTTATATTATATTCACTTAGTGCGTTTCTTTGTTCGTTTGCGAAGAGGATTTTTAGATTTTGATTGTTTTCGATTATGATGTTTTGATTTTGTTAATAAACTTTTTTTAGTATTAACTGTTTTTTCAAATGTATTCTTGTAATATTCATTTACAAGCATTGATGTTTCCTTAATGGATTTATTCCTAGATATCATATTTTTAATTTATTTCAAAATTGTTAAAAGCTTAATTTATTTTTAATTTATAATATATATATATATATATATATTATAAAATAACATATTATAATTACTTAATAAATACTAATTATATGAAAATATATAAAAAATGTGTTATCTAATGGATGAAAAGATGTTCTGCTACTAAAATAACAGTATAATAACTTCAAAATGGGTGTGTAAAATATAAAGAAACTGTATCAATAACTATTTATTGTACTAATAAAGATTTATTCTATCAATTAAGTTAAAAGGTCTACGTGTTTTGTTCCTATAAATATGATTAGTTAAATAAAATTTAACATTATTCCCTTCAGTTATCATATCAAGAACAGTAAAATTCATACTTTTTGGGGTAATATGGTCAATCCTTGCGTAAAAGTTGTTATGTGCATTACATGTTCCAGGATAGTGAATTAAATCACCAACCTGATACAGTTTAATAACATCATGCATATTACATGGTATATTATTATTTAAATGCTGTTGGTTTAACTGAAATACTAATGGAACATTCATAATGTTTATTATTAATATACTTTTTATAATAATATAATTTATTATATATAACTTTAAATTATTATTAAAACAAGTGAAAAAAAAACATCATACTTAAATTCCCTTACAAATTCCTCATCTGTATAGGTTTGAATAATATTTTGTTAACGAGTGGGTTTGCTTTTAATTTAGCGGTTGCTTTATCATTTGCCAGTGCTGTTATTAAAATAATGCGGTTATTATATATTTTTGATAATACTTCATTTTTATTTATAAGGGTCAACAATTCAAATCCAGAAAGTGTAGGCATTTTAAGGTCCATATAAATAGTATCATAATAATTATCAGTTTGAAATTCCAGTAATTTCTCAATAACCAACCTAGAATCAGTTATGACATCAATTTCATTTTTGATATTTTCCTTTTTAAAATTGCTTGCTAGCATCAACTTCAATAATTCAGCATTCATTGAATGGTCTTCTATAATCAATATTTTAAAATTATCATATTTAGGATATAATCTTGATATGTCAATATCAATAGCGCTGATGTCGATTTTCAGGTTAGGTCGTGTTGGTATTTCGGGTAGGTCTCTTTTTATTTTAGTAATGTGGTTTTTAATATAGAATTGTATAGCAGTGCCTTTATTGTAAGGATTGTTTATAAAATATATATCGCCTCCTAGTTCTTTACAAAGCATTTTAGCGTTTGATAATCCTAATCCTAATCCTTTTTGATTTGTCATCCATTGGTCGTCAATTTGATAAAATGGGTTCCATACTTTGGTTTTTTCTTGTTCCTTTATACCGCAACCAGTATCAATTAAAGTAAACATTATATGAGACTCTTTATCTACTTTAATTTCTAAGTAAATGACTTCATCTTTTGTAAATTTAATACTATTGGATAATAAATAATGTATTATTTGCTTTAATCTTTTATAATCTGTTTTAATATTTTTTTTTGTTAATAATAGACTAACTTGATATTTATATGTAATATTATTATCTGTGATATCGCTAATAAAGAAAGAATTTACATCTTCTAATAATGTTTCTAGTTTAAAAGATGTATATTCCATTTCTACGGATTCCCCTTTTAACATATAAAAATCCATAATATCATTAATATAAATGTTTAATTCTAAGCAAGAATTAAGTAAATGTTTTAAAATTCTTTTACTAACAACATCTTGTGTTTTTGTTTCAAGAACACTAACACCAGATGTTATTGTATGTAAAGGCGTTCTAATTTGATGATTAAGAGAGGATAGTATGTTTTCGTTTTCAGATTGAATAGAACTTAAAGGACATCTGTTTTTATGATTTGTAATTGTTTTCGCAATATTAGTTACAACTGTTAAATATTCTTTAATTTGATTCTGTATTGTATATGTTTCATTTTCATTTAAATTAGATGTTATATCAGATACTTCATTATGATTTTTTTGTGGTTGTGAATTACTAATATTGGTTGATTGTTGTAAATAATTACTTAATTCAAGAATTATATTGTTTTGTTTTCCATCAGAAATACTTGAATGTATTATTGTAATATTATTTATATCTAAATAATTATCTAGTTTTTCCAGTATTGATTCCGAATTTGATTTATTAGAAGGGATAATTAATATCGCATTCTCTAAATGATGATGTGTCATTTCGTTATTTAAATGATCTATTATAGTATTTGAGGACTCCCTCTTTACAGAATCCATTATATATTTTTATATTTATTTATTTTATTTATTTTATTTATTTACTTTAACAGTAAAAGGTAAATAAATAAAATAAATAAATATACTATTATATAACTAGATAAAAATAAATTAATATACTATTATATAACTAGATAAAAATAAATAAATATACTATTATATAACTAGATAAAAATAAATAAATGAAATGACCACATTACAGTTAAATGATATTGAATGTAAAGATGAATGTAAAGCATACAAACAAACAAAATATATTGATATGTGTATAAATGAAATGCAAACTGGAGACTTAATATTATTTGAAGGAACGCATAGTTTAATATCATCTGCTGTGAAATGGTGGACAAACAGCAAGTATTCACACATTGGAATGGTTCTTGTTAATCCTAAAATCGGAGTATATGATATAAATCAAAATATGAAAGAATTAAAAGGTGTTTATTTAGTGGAATCTGGATGTGAAAATATACCAGATATTATTGATAATACATATAAATATGGTGTTCAAGTTGTACCCCTTTGTGAGGTTATAAAAAATTACGAAGGACATATATATTGGAGAAAACTTAATATATCAAATTCACATTATACAACAGATACAATCATGACTACATTTACAAACATATATTCATTTATAAAAAATAAAAAATATGATTTGGATATTATAGATTTATTTTGTTCTAGATTAAATATAACACAACCCACAACAATTTATAAATATGCAATTCTAAATTGGTTTAGTCACGATACACAAAAAAATGATAAATTTGTATGTAGTGCGTTAGTAGCATATATTTATACTCATTTTGAGTTTTTACCAAATATAACAGAATGGACTGAATGTATTCCCAAATATTTCTCGGATGAGAATACTGATCTATATCTTAAAAATAATGTATTTCTTGAACGCGAAAAAAAACTAAAATAAACTACACTAAAATAAACTACACTAAAATAAACTACACTAAAATAAACTACACTAAAATAAAAAAAGGTATGCACAAGCCTAGTGCGACGTATTGTTTTTTCTGAAGGGCGTCAGTTCCCTTCTCCTTTATTATGGTTTAATAATCATATAATTAATGTGGATATTTCTATCCACCTAATGAGCTATTGCTAGCTCTATACTATATTATTTCGTACTTATTATACTTATAAAAAAAAAATCAATTTTATTTTAGTTTTATCATTTTTTATCAGTTTATGTGATTTTTTATATTAAAAATCATAAATATTTTTATAATTTAAATTATAAACAAATGATTTATGAGGAATATTGTATTTTTTACACCATTGTATTGCTATTTTAATTTGTTCTTTACAAGTATCATTATACCATTTGTCGTTCGGTGGAGATTTTATAATATTAATAGTAGTATTAATATTATTTATTTGTTTAATTTGAAATGTTTCATTTATAATATTTAATTGGTTTTTGAAATCCATAAATTTATTTTTAAAAAAATAATCAGATTGTTCTAAATGTAATATACTTTCTATATAAATATTTTTATACTCACAATTTCGTTTAAAATTGAACTTATCCTGCTTTTCTGTCTCCTTATTCTGTTTATTTTTATTATCAAATTCGTTCCATATATCTAAAATTTGTATTAATTCATATAAAAATAAAGTCGAAATACCTTTATAACCTTTACAAATTATATAACGTTCTGAATTTGCTAATCTACTTGTATATGGTTTATAAATATAAACCTTGTCATAAAATAGATATAATAAAAAAATAAATTCTGTAGTAAGTGTTGTAAATGTATCAAATAATTTACAAATAAATATACCTCCTTTTTTTAGCATTTCAAACCCCATTATAATTTGAGAATAAATTAATTTTTGTGCATATTGTTCTTGTAAATTGAAATCTACTGAAAAATCAAATCCTCCATCTCCAGTAATAACATCCATACTATTTCTACCTAGTCTATTCATAACATAATAATGATTATTAATATTATATAAATCTCCCATATTATCAATACCTGTAATAAGATTCAGATTTTGATGTTTTTTAATAAAATAATCACTTTTTGCCCATCCTGGTATATTATTATTAATGGACTTTAATGTCATTCCATAATATATATCATTTTTATTATTTCTATAATTTATAAATGCTTCCATAAATCCACCTGGTCCTTCTGCTAAATGTAAGCTCTTTATTTTATTTAAATTATTAATATGATTTAAATCATCAACTAAAAATTCATAAATCATTTCAATCATTTTAAAATAACTTCTGCTTAAAGGTTCATATAAGGAAATACTATGTTTTTTACTATATTTACTAGTTACATAGATTAATTCAAACGGATTTGTAATTTTTTTTACACAATCCCATTCTCTTTTATTATAATATAATTCTATCTGATTTTTAGCATTTATTAATTGATTATTATTTACAACATTTGATAAGTTTTTCTTAATATTATCAACTATATACATATATTTCGTATTGTTGTTGGTTGTATTGTTGTTGGTTGTATTGTTGTTGGTTGTATTGTTGTTGGTTGTATTGTTGTTGGTTGTATTGTTGTTGGTTGTATTGTTGTTAGTTGTATTGTTGTTAGTTGTATTGTTGTTTTTTTTTTTGTGTTTTTTAATGTTTTTTTTATTAATATTTCTATTATTAATATTATTGCTCCATTTATTTTTAATATTCCAATTTATTTGATTTATTACAAGTTCGGTTTTTGTTTTTAATATTATATTTGGATATAATTGTTTTGTTTTTACATCTAAATCATTAATAAATTCATATTTATTATTATTATCCATAATTTATGCATATTTATAATTTAATATTATTTAATTCTTATATTATTCAAACCTTTTTATATACAATAAAATTAAATAAAAATTGAAATTCTGATTATAAACTATGATATAAATATAAATATAACAGAATGGATGGTAAATTATCATATTCTGATATTGTAAAGCAACGCTATGTACATAAGGAAACACTTGTAAAATCAACATCTCGAGTTCTTATTAAAAAAATGCCAAAAACGAATAAAGATCTATTCTGGTTAGTTGTTATACAATATTTGCCACAAGAATTATGGCATATGATTCTTGTATATTTAAGTTATTATGATTTATCTATCACGATAGTTTCAATGTTAAAATATAAACAAAACTTTGAATCTTATATAGATAAAAAACAATTTTATGAATTATGTAATTTGTGGAGTTATTCTTTAAATATAATTCCTATTGATTTTGATTTAAATTCTATAGAAATAAATAAGAATACTGATGTACCCAATGAATTGTTAAATCGGTTTGAGTTTTTAAATTTAGATTATTTACATCAATCGTTTGCATACAATAATATAAAAAGTATTACTGTAAGTTCAAAAGTATTAGAGTTTTTATATTATAATCAGTCTTCTTTTAATAAATTCTTTGATATTTTAAATGAAATGAAAACATTCAGATTAATATATAAAATTACATTGACTGATATTGAAATTAATAAGAAATTATCTACTATATGGGGTTTAATTACTAATATTCCCAGTACATATACAAAGTTTTTAGAATCATTATATTCTTATAATCCAAATATAACAACAATAAAATTGGAATACGTATTCGTTCATACTGAAATGATGATGGTTTTAAAAAAATTTAAGAACATACACTCACTAAATATTTGGAAATCGTCATTTACTGATTATAGCAAGAATGAGTTTTTCAATTTTATTAATGATAATAAACATAAACTTAAAAAACTAAAAATAAATGATATAACATTGGATAATACTTGTTTTAAAAAGATTGGATTGTGTATTTTTAAATCAATTGAGTGGCTAGATATTAGACAAAATTATATTATTCACTATAGTTCTCAAAATCAAATGCCACCAAATGATATAGTTAGTGATTATGATTATGATTTTGAAAATATTTCTACGTTTGTAAATTTAAAACATATTAATCTTTCTTATTCTAGTTCATTACATAATATTGATTTTCTTCTTGAAAACGCAAAATTAGAAGTTGTTATTGTGAAAGCATGTTTAAATTTGACACATAGAAAAGGGTCTGAATTTCCCACTTTTAAAAATAGATATTATGACCGACATAAAAGACATGTAACTATTATTTATTAGATTAGTGATTAGATTATTGATTAGATTAGTGATTAGATTATTTATTAGATTAGTGATTAGATTATTGATTAGATTATTGATTAGATTAATTAATAACACTACACTTAAAAAAAAAACTATTTTATATTTTTTTATAATTAGTATTTATATTATTTTGAGTAAATGTATTTTCAGTATTTAAAAAAGTGCTTGTTTCATGTGTTTTAATTTGACTTGTTTTAAGTGGCATTTGTTGTGCTCTAGTCAAAGGAGAAAATTCTGCCATTCTGTCATTTGCAATTTCTTTTATTGTTTTCTTTGGATTGTTATTAAATTTTTCATTTATTTCATACGGAATGTTATTTGATGAAAACATAGATCTTCCGATTGGATTAAATGAATTTAATCTGGCATTTGTTATATCTACATTTTTTCGTCTCTTTATATTTATATTAGATTGGTCAAATGGGGATAATGTATTGTATTTCAAATTATTAACATTATTATTAGATATATTTGTATTTGTATTTGTAGGTGTATTTGTATTTGTAGGTGTATTTGTATTTGTATTTGTATTTGTATTTGTATTTGTATTTGTATTTGTAGGTGTATTTGTATTTGTATTTGTAGGTGTATTTATATAATCGGTCATGTTATTAAATTGTAAATTATTAAGTCTATCATTCATATCATTACCATTACCATTACCATTATCATTACCATTACCATTATCATTACCATTTATAAAATGTGTATATTTTTCTGTAGGTATATCACTTGGTGTATTTGTTATATTCATATTATAATACTCGTTATTTGTATGAATACTATTATCTATTAAAAAAGAATTCATTTTATTATTAAATTCATTACTATCTTCTAAATCCTTTTTTATTAACAGTTGCAAACTATCTTCATTTCTTAATTTAAGTTGATCTTCAAAATTATTCATACCAGTTGATATTTTAAATTCTTCATTTAATTTATTAAGTTTATAATTTAAATCGTCAATATTATTATTATTGTCATTCATTTTTTTATTATGTTTTTATTATTTTTTAACTATATTTATAGTTAAATATAATATTTTTTTTATTTAAAAATCGTATTATTAAATAAAAATAAAAATAAAAATAAAAATAAAATTAATAATTGTAATAATTATATAATTATATAATTATATATTAAGTTAAAATTTAAATTATGAATATAAATATTCTTATATTAATTATTTTATTATTAATACTTTTATTATTTACATCAAGTTCAGAATCTTTTGAGATCTTGGAATTATCAAGTACTGGAAAAGAATATACTGTACAGGAATATGATAATACAAAAGAAGCTGCGAATATACTTGCGAAGTTAGATAAAAACATTCATATATTCATACGAAAATTAAAACAAGATTATCCCAATGATGATAGAATAAAAAGAATGGAAAAAAATTTATCAACTTCAATAATTGAAGAAGCACCTCATGTTGATAATGAATCTACATATACTATAAATAAGGGCGAATTAATAAAGATATGTATTAGAAAAAAAATAAAAAATAAACCATTCCATAATTTAAATATGTTAATGTTTGTTGTTATACATGAATTGGCACATGTTATATCTATTAGTATAGGTCACACAGATGAATTTATGGAGAACTTTCGCTTTCTTTTAAAAAACGCTGCAGAATATAATATAAACTATGAACCTGTAGATTTTAGTAAAAACAATGTTAATTATTGTGGTGTGGAAGTTACTCATAATCCATATTATAATCACATATAATCTATATTATAATATATTATAATATATTATTATTTGTTATATTTGATGGAAGAGTAGGTGTTTTAATAAATACTTCTTTATTTTGTCGTTCTTTTATTAAATTCGAACCTAACGTTTCTATTTTTTCATCACATCCTCCTCCGCAAACATCTGATTTACCGATAAATCCTTTTTTACCAGATGTCCCTTTAGGACCGGTTGGTCCATCTCTAGGTGATACATTTTTAAATATTATTAATAAATATCCTATGACACACATATTTAAAAGCATACCAATTACATATATATTTAATATATAGGAGAATGGTCTACTTCTAAAATAATTTAATACTGATTTTGCAATTAATAGTCCTATTAATAAAACAAAACCAATATAATACATATATGAGGATACTGCAAAATTTCTCATTTTATGTTTGCTGCTTGTCAATTTTCTGTTTTTATATTTTCTATTTTTCTATTTTATTTATATATTGAATATTATAAATTACATAGATAATATTTTGAATTATTATTTCTATTTATATTTATTATATACTATACTATACATTAATTAATATCATAATCATATTCAAGATATTTATTTATAAATTCATTAATTTTAGTATATTGTTCGATTAAAAATGCGATTCTACCATTTCCAAATAGTTCGAAATCTCTCGATTTAATTTGTTCTTTATAGCCTTTTATATGACTTAAATCTTCATATATTATAGATTCTATTTTATTAATATAATCGATTATTTTAGTACATAATGAATTTTCTCCATTACATAAGGCATCGTCACTATTGCTATCTATTATTGGATAATCTAATAAAAAATTATCAAATTTAATAAGTAAATCAGTCAAACTAGAAATCATATTTCTTCTATCTATATCTATTTTATTAAATGCCATACATTCATTCTTAGGAATGTATATTTTTTCATTGGGTGGAAAACATACTTTCACAATTTTAATTAATTCTAATTGCAAATTATTTGGTTTAATACCACCAGATACAAAATCTAGATTATTCATAGATATAACTGTATCGTATCCGTCTGGTAATAAATAAAATAACATATCATATAAAGTTATCTTCGTTTCTATTAATTCTGGAATTATTTGTAATTTAGATTTCATTTTATTATAATCTGGTAAATTATTATTTAGTATTTCTTGTGTTTCAATATCAAATAAACTGTCAAAATCATTATAAACGTCTTTACTTTCAATATGGGTAATAATATTTTCAAATAATATTGTTTTTTTTATTATATCTGCAATTTTTCTGTCTACTTCTTTTTTTTGTTGAAAAGTTAATCGTTTTTTACGTTTCTTTAATGTAGTTAATTCCTGGTTAAAATCAATTACAAAACTTCTTAAAAGATATTTAATTTCATTAAAATAAATCATATATTGATTCATCATAATATAAGTAATACGAATTATTTTAGGAAGTTTAATTTTTTTTAATCTAGTGGTTATCATATTTACACCTTTCTTATTTAAATTAAATCCATTGGTAGATATATATTTTTTTATTCCTCCTATTATATTATATCCAATAGTACCAGATTTAATATTATTATTGCCAACTATTGTATTTGTAATAAAGGTATTAATTGGAGTCTTCCATACAGAATAAATATCTACAGTCTCGTTGTCAATGACGGATCTATAATCTTTTGATTTTATTTTATATGTTAATCCATTGTTACTGTTATCTGCATCATGAGGTTCTTTATTATTACTGTAATTTAATATTTTATTTATACTATCATCCTCTGAATTAAATGATATTTTTAATGCCATAAATTTTAATAATTCTAAATCGATTTCTTCAGCACAAGATTTTCTTATACAAACAACTAAATTTGCGTCTGGTTTAATTTTTTCCAAATTTTGATTTCTAACTACCAATTCTCCTAACGATACAAATCCTTTTTTAGGAATAGGTTTAATGAAAGAATAATTCATAACTACTTTTTTATTTATTTCTATACCTTGTCTATCGAGAACTTCATGGTTTTGAAAACTAAATTTAACCTTATAATCTTCTGGAAAATCTATATCACCATTTACTAGAAATGCATTTAACTTATTTGCTAATCCTTTATTTATAACTGAATACCCTATTGGATAATACCCATTACCTCCTATTGGTCTTAAAAACGTAATGAGGTTTGAATACTCGTCGGTTTTAATAATTTTATTTAAATTAAAAGATAGGAAATTCATTCTTGTTTCAAAATTAAATATTGTTTTTAATAACTTGATGATATTTTCTGTTTTTGACTTTGTTTGTATATCTGTTAAAAATGATAAATCTAACATATCCATATCTAATCCTAGTTTACCAAACCCAAAACTTTTAATATCATTTTCTAGTTTCTGATTGTTTTCCATGGATAAATTTAATGTTACTGCTGGAGTATATTTTTTTGTTTTATAAAAATAAAGATTATATTCACAAAAGGAACATGATATAGTTTTACCTCTAATGCCTTTGTTTCCGCGGTCTCCAGATTGCCCCATATCACCTACCATATTATTTTTCTTTTTATTATAATATAGTGTAAATCCTGTCATATTAATAAGATTCATCATAAATCCTATATAAAAATACAAATAATATTGTTTAAAAAAACCTTGTTCTATTTTGTTTCGTGTAAGATATGTACCTAGAGTTAAAAACACCATTAATGATATATAAATCGCTAAAGATATTTCATATGATATTTTTATATCTAATCCATTAGGTTTCATTTTTATATTATATTTATTATCTTATTTTCTTAATAATATATTATATTATAATTTTATAATAGTATAATTTTATAATAGTATAATTTTATAATTTTATAATAGTATAATTTTATAATAGTATAATTTTATAATTTTATAATTTTATAATTTTATAATTTTATAATTTTATATATTATACTGTGCTTAAAAAGAAAAATGTTTTCAAATTGTATTAAAAATGGTAAAATAAACTATATACATATTGGTATTAGGATGTTAATAAATTTTAAATTTATCTCAAATATTACTAATTATTTATTAATTATTTTTATTATAATGAAAAATACATATTTAATTGATTGTTTACTACCACTTGCTATAACAAATGGATTATTTATATGTTATTACGTATTAGTTCATTTTAAAGAATTTGACAAAGAAACTATCAAAAAAATATGTAATCAAAATACAACGACAACGACAATTGATATTATTATATCTAAAATGAAAGAATTAACAAAATTTAAATTTTTAATACTGCAAATAATAATCCATTTTATTATACCATTGTTTATTTATTATTTAAAAAAAAAAGAAATATTATATTTACTTGATAAAAAACCTAGTTTTATAGATGGTTTATTTATAAGTTTATTTATAATATGCATTTGGTTTTTAAGTAATGATATTAATATATATAATATAATTGGTATAAATGAAAAAAATATAAATCGTTTTATTAGTGAATATATCTCTATTTTATTTTGTTGTTTAATTATTTATTATAACAGTAATTAATTATAGTTTTTTTAATGGTTCTTTTTTATTAGTAAGTTGAATAGCATTCTCATTATGAATGGTTATTATATTTTGAATAGGAAATTTACATTTTTCTATAAAGGAAGAACACCATTTACAACAATATGCAGGTTTAATTTCGTTAGTGGATGTATTTTTCCAAATAATAATTTTGATATTTTTTTTATATTTATTATAATCTAGTTTTTTAATTTTAATGTATGCTCTAATATATTTCATTGCTATCTCTTCAGCATGTATGTTCTCTAAAATAGAATGAAATCCAATTTCACTAGAACCATATTTAAATATTGTTTTCCGTTTATGGTCATAAAAGGCAATAATGGACACCTTTGGGATGGAAGTAGTTCTTTTCCAACAAAGATACCAATGTCAATTTAATAAGTGATGCTTTCATAATAAATTCAATTCAATGTAATTCAATTTTTATTTAATTTAATTCAATTTTTATTTAATTTAATTCAAATTTTTATTTAATAATGTTAATAAAACTTTAAATTTAACTTAATCTATTATTTTTAAATATAATAGAATAAAATTGTTTATATGTTAATTCTTTATTTGTGGTTACAATATATTTTTTATAAATAGATTTACATATCTTTTTTTTATATAAATTAATTTGATTAACTATATCATTCATGTATTCCAGATGTATCAAGGATTTTATTATTAGTTCATTATTAAGTTCAGATGCTATTGAGGAACTATCTTTTAATTTAGTCATATTTAATAGTATTATACCTATGAAATTGAATGATATATATTATATAATTAACTTCAATTTTAAAAAATAATACATTAAACTTATCTTTAAACCAATTTTAACATTAAATAAAATTGAAATAATTTAAGTTAGACCCTTTATATTATTAATAAACTAAGTAATAAAATATCTAACAACAATTAATTAATTTAAATAAATGACAGAAACTGATGTCGATACAAATATTGATACAAATGTCGATACAAATGTCGATACAAATGTCGATACAAATATTGATACAAATGGCGATACAAATATTGACATTCTAAATTATAATAATGTATATAAAGAACCATCAGAAGTTAAAATATCTACTATGACTTTAGTATCAAATATCAAAGATAAATCATATAAAGACACAACTGGTAATGGTAATGATAATGATAATGATAATGATAATGGTATTGGTAATGATAATGGTAATGATAATGGTAATGATAATGATAATGATAATGATAATGATAATGATAATGATAATGAAGATATTAATTTAGATATATTATGTAGAATGATAGATAAATATCCTATGAATCATGAAATATTAAATACAAATCAAGGAGGTATTACAAATATTGATTATCATACTAATTTTCCTACGAATCTTACATATGCAAATTTAATTAAATATAAAAATAATCCATTCTTTAATCAGATGAGCGTGGTCATTAAAACATTTGGATTTAAAAATGTTAATGTTAAAATATTTAATAATTCTAAACTACAAATGACAGGTATTTTGTCTGAAAATGAAGGAATTAATGTTTCAAAAAAAATAATAAATGTTCTTAAAACATCTAAAATTACAGTATTTACAAATATATCTAGTTTAAATAATATTAAAGAATCACAACCATGTGATTATGCATTAGTATATAATACTAAAACAGATAAG
>Ga0233426_10002242_pt1 | contig 16458 bp, 16 predicted proteins | sample SI_118_April2016_6_FD_179875 | JGI IMG/M metagenome (GOLD analysis project Ga0233426, IMG submission 179875) | Seawater microbial communities from Saanich Inlet, British Columbia, Canada - SI_118_April2016_10_MG | ecosystem: Environmental > Aquatic > Marine > Inlet | place: Canada: British...
CGTATGAAAATACATCTCTTGCTATTTTCCTTCAGAATAATTCAATAAATTTCACTCTAAATAATTGATTGACTCCTGAAAAATTATTTGGAGTCACCAATAAATATGAACTAAATTGAGAAAAATCAAAACTTTCTAATATAGGATCTATAATTTCTTGAATATATTTATAAATTTCTTGAGGATTTTCTCATGTGTTTGCTAAAACCCAACCCATATAGGTTGAAGTATTATAAGTATATGGTTCCCTATTTTTTGGAGTAATAATAATATTATTTACTCAAATAATCTGCTCAGCTGAAGAATTTTGAGAACAGGTTATGAGATATGTTTCAAATCATAACTTTTGTGATTTTTCTGCAAATATTGGAGCATGTTTTTCTCAAGAAGCTGATAAAATTATAACTCAATCTATATCTCTTAAAATAGCTGAATCAAAATCAGTTTCATCACAAAATATAGCATTCATTCAAGAAAAAATAATTTCTGCTGTAACTATTGCATTCCCAGAACCTGCAATCAGAGGTTTTTTAAATTTTGAAAAATCTCATTTTTTTATATCAACTGTTTGGAATAATTCTAAAGCAGCAAGTACACACTCATCGAGTGAAATGAGATTATTCTCTGTAAATGTTTTTGTTTGTTCTAAATATTTCATCTGTAAATATTTTATTTAGTAATTTATTTTTTCTTCTATAAAATTTATTAATTTTTTCTTAAAAATATTTTTATCAAAATTTTCTGCATGTTCTCTAATTATTTTTGCATTAAATTTGAGAGTTTCAAATTTTTCTATAGCTTTGTTTAAAGATTCGATATTTTGTTCTAGGAAGAATATACCTGTTTTATTCTCTACAACTGTTTCTAGAGCTCCTCATTTTCAATATGCTATCACTGGAGTTCAACTAGCCATTGCAGCAATTGGAACAAGACCAAAATCTTCTTCTGGTGGGAAGATAAAAGCTTTAGCTTTTGCATGTAATTTGTTTAATTTTTGTAAATCTCACGATAGAATCCATTCAATGTTATTATTAGATTTTTCTTTTAATTCTCTGTATAATGTATTGTCAGTATTTGTTGCAATAATTATTTTTTTTCAATTTTCATTAAATGCATCAACTATCAAATCAAACTTTTTATATGGAATACATCTCCCATTATAAAAGTAATAATCTCACTTATTTTCTTCAAACGGGATAGATTTTATATCTAAACATGGATAAATTACTTCTGACTCTCTTTTATAATATTTAGAAATTCTTGATTGAGTGTTTTTAGAATTTGCAATGAAATAATCTGGTCTTTTCGCTGCGCAAAAGTCCCATTGTCTGAGTTTGTGAATTTTTGATGGTGCTATATTTTTTCCAATCCAGTTTAATATTCATCCAAATTCCATCATTTGTAAATATTCGTGATAGTGTGACCAAAAATATCTCGTTGGTGTATGACAGTAACAAACTTGAAGTGTTTCTGGTTTAGTAATAACTCATTTACTTTCTGCGCTGGTAGAAGAGATAACTATATCATATTGCGATAAATCAAAACTCTCAAAAGCAAGTGGACGAAGTCAAAGTGCTAATTTATGTGATTTATTTAAAAATGGAATTTTTTGTATAAAGCTGGTTGTTATTTTTCTTCCTTCAAAAATAGGATTTCCTTGTTGCCAGAAAACTGAGCTAAAAATATCTGCGTTTGGAAAAGTTTCTAAGATCTGTTCTAGAACTACTTCTGCCCCACCCCAATCTTTTATCCAATCACAGACAATTGCTATTTTTTTATTTTGAAGATTATTTATCATTTTTTATAAAGAAAAAATATTTACTTTATTGTACTGATAGTATATTAATTTCCAAAGATAAATCATTATTTCTCTTGTGCTAAAAATTGACTTGTATTTGTATTAATTTGCAATACAGTAGTATAAATATCTACTGAACTGATTGAAATGAAAAAAATTAAAAAATGTGTAATTCCAGCTGCTGGATTTGGGACAAGATTTCTCCCTGCGAGTAAAGCTCTTCCAAAAGAAATGTTTCCTATTATTGATAAACCAGTGATGCAATATCTTGTTGAAGAAGCTATTTCTGCTTGATGTGAAGATATTATAATCATTACATGAAGAACAAAAAGAGCAATCGAAGATCATTTTGATTCTAACTTTGAACTTGAATCTAAGCTAGAAGCAAGTAATAAAACTGAAAGTCTAGAAAAAGTAAAAAAACTCAACAATATGGCAAATATTGTGTATGTGAGACAGCCTTATCCTAGATGAGATGGTGAAGCTATTTTGAGAGCAAAATCATTTATTTGAGACGAACCATTCTTAGTTTTATTTTGAGATGATATTATCGATCATCCTAAAACTGCAGCTCAACAACTCGTAGAAACATTTGAAAGAAAAAATACTCCAGTTATTTCAACGGTAAAAGTAACTGATGAAGAAGTTTCTTCATATGGGATTATAGAATCGAGTACTAAAGAATGAAATTCATTTCTTGTTGATAAATTTTTAGAAAAACCTGAATCAAATGAAACTAGATCTAGAAATTGAGTAGTTTGAAAATACGTTCTGACTTCTGATATTTTTAAATATTTAGAAGAAGCTGAATCTCAAAGAGCTACATGAGAGATCAGACTTGCTGATGCCTTTGAACTTATGAGACAAAAACAAGATATTTACTGACTCGAAATTCAAGGAAAGAGATACGATACATGAAGTAAAATCTGATTTTTAGAAGCAACGGTTAACTTTGCATTAAAACACGATGAAGTGAAAGATGATTTTATAAAATTAATAAAAAGCTTAGATTTAAAATAAATCTAGTAAAAAAGACGAAAAATATAATTTATTTTGCGTCTTTTTTTTCTATCCTTATACTCTTCTTAACTATATTAATCAGAAAAGAAAAATGAAAATATTTAATATTCAACTTGATAACATAAAATACATAGATTTTTTCAAGAAAATTACAAGTTTTGAAAAACAAGAAATTGTATTTACTCCAAATCCAGAAATATTACTAAAAACGATTCCAGATAAAGAGTTTGAATCATTATTAAATAAAGCAACTATACTCACTCCAGACGGGATTTGACTCTATATAGCATATCAAATGCTAGAAGATAATTCTGCGATGATGAGGGTTCTCAAAATTCCTATATATTTTTATCATTTATTTTTTAATAAACATAAATTATATGAAAAATACTGAGAAAGAATCTGTTGATCAGATGTAACTAAAGATTTGTTATTTTATTGTGAATCAGAAAAAATTGCTATTACTATTATCGACCTATATAATCCAAATGATGAAGGCAAAGTAGCTTCTCAAAAAATATTTTCAGAGAGATTTTCTTCAGTATTTCCAGAGTTACAATTTGATTATATTATATATAATCCAGAAAAAAAATCAGAAATATTAGAACAAATTAAATCTTCTGATTCTAAAATAGTATTCTCTACTCTTGGAATGAAAAAACAAGAAGAATCAGTAATAGAAATAATGGATTATTGTAAAAATATAAAATTATGACTCTGAATAGGTTCAAGTTTTGATTACTTTATCGGTTTTCAAAAGAGAGCTCCTCAAATATTTTCCACATTATGAATTGAGTGGTTCTATAGAATATTCACATGACCTCAAAAAATGAAAAGACTTAAAAGAGTATATAATGCTATTTTTGTATTTTTATACCAAGTATTAAAACAAAAATAAAGACCGAGCAATTGCTCGGTCTTTTTTATTTATACTACTTTGCTTCAACAAAACCTGAATTACTAGCAGACATATCTTTATAGTCTAATAATAATTTTTTAAGGTTATCAAAGAAAATAGGAAACATATGTGATACATATTGATTTTTTTCTCCATTTATCTCGTATGCACCATCCGAATCAATAGAAATTGCATCATCCTTTATAGTAATAATACCCTCAGTATAAAATATATTAAAATCTACATTTTTAACTTCGCGATATTCATCATTACCTATCACTTCAAATTTATTATTACTTGAAGTTTGTAATTTTTTTAACAAATCATAGACCCAGTTTTCAATTTCTGAAGTATTACTTGCTATTTCAGCTCTACTAATAGACATAATCAATTTCCTTCATTAATTTAGCATAGCTTTGACTTCTAAGCCAACATGATCGATATTCACAAAGTGTTGCGCAGCTTCTAAATCACTACTTACAATAACAAGAGTATCATTCGGTTTAATTGAATCTATAGATTCAAAATCACATAATTGAAATCCTGATTTTTGTTTTTGAACTGATAATTCAACAATAGTTGAACGTCCATCTGTACCAATAAACCGTGATACTTTCTGATTAAAACCTGATACTTCTTGAGCTGTTGGTGCAGCAGAGTGTTTATTTCTAGCCATTATAATTTCCTTTATTTGAATTTTGTTTTTATATTTTAAAAATTAAAAAAGCTTCTTTCCTTCGGTACATAACCGATTGAAAGAAGCTTTCTAAAACTATTAAATTTTTTAGACTCTTTAAATCACCGGCTACATATTGTAATCTGTGTTGTAAAAATAGAATCTAAAAGTGTTAATAGTTTTCATAATTTTTTGTTAAGTTTTTTATTACACATAATTTGTGTAAGTAAAGATACTCTATGATTTTTTGAGAATGAGTCAAATAATTTTTATAAAAAATATTTTATAGGTGGAAATTCCGCAGCAATAGCTGCGGAATTCTGTGTGTTATAAACTAGCATATAATCTTTGATCTGTAGATTTATTACCAGCTAAGTAAAAGTTATCAACATATTCTTTAGAAGTAACTTGCCTATTTATAGTAGCTAATTCTAAATGCATTGTTTGGATAATTTCATGTGTATTAGCATTTATAATAAAGCGTAAGCTGACTTCTTGTGAGTACATATCATAACAAACAAAGGTAAGGTATCTTTTCATACCACTTCCTTTAGAAACAATAGCATCTTCAAAAATAAATTTTTTAAAATCATCCCAAGATATATTCCGTGCTAATTCACTATACTTATTTAAGCTTCTAAATTTATTAAATAATAATATATCTAAAGGGTCAATATTATGTACATCCCCTGGTTTATTATTCTTCTTTTTAAAGCTCCAATTTTCTTTAACCACCTAACATTACTCCTTTTTTAAATATTTAACGTATTTGGTTGTAAATATTCTATAGAAATATCTAATAAATCAAGTTAGTTTTGCACAAATAATTTGTACAATATTTTGACTTTTCCTTGAAAAATATTAATATTTTAAATAACAAAAAACCTTTGGAGAATGTTCATGAATAAGTTAATAATTGTATTAATCTTTTTTATTATCATTTCTCCTAAAGTTTGGGGTAATGAAAATAAAAATAAAAACATAGACTCTATAAATTTTCTAGAACTCTATAAAAAAGATAAAATTTCATTAGGATTAAATATATCCCCTATTGAATCTATCTGGAAAGGATGTAATTCACAATCAAATTTTGATTTGATGCAACATCGTTCTAATAATATATATTGTCAGACTCAATATATAGAAACAAAGCCTAATATTTTTGTAGGATTTGAAATCTCTCGAAAAGACCCTAAAAATCGTTTTACATTTTCAGTCCAAGGTGGTTTCAATTTTGGAATACGTAATGAAAAACGAAAAGATGGTACAGAAAGAATTCGTATCCATGCAAATCTAGAAAGTGATTATAAGGCAAAATTCTTATGGATTCTCCCTATAGAAGGCAGCTATAAGTTCAGTGGACGACTGGTAACTCCTGGATCATTCCCTGAAAGCTATGATTCTATATATGGTCAAGATATGAACTCAGGTCATAATAGGATTAATCTTAATGGATTGATTTTTAATAAAGATCCTTACATTACTTTTAGAATAACTTTCTAAAAACAAAGACCCAACTGATGTTGGGTCTTTTTACTTTCTATAAAATCTTATATTTTCGTAATAAAACAGCTCCTCCTAATAAACTTAATAATAATAAAAATAATTGAAATATATATTCTCAAACACTAGTTTTCAGTTTTATTTCTGGAATAATACTAGCATATTGAATATTATCTATATTTTTCTGTTTAACTTTATCAATATTCTTATCAGATGATTTACTTATTTTTTTCTGATTACTTTTAATAATGTTTAAATTAAAATCTTTAAGATCTGCTACATAATCATGAGTAAGTGTTAATAATTTTTCTTTCTTATTTTCAAATAAATTTCATTGAGAATCTAAAACATAATATTCTAAATCATAATCCCCTGGCTTTATATCTCTAAATTTCTGTGAGTACTTACCATTATTATCTGAAATAAGTTCTATAATATCGTCTCATTGTAGAATATATATATGAGAATTAGGAAATGTAATTCATGAATATTTTAGAGATTTTTTCTGTTGAGATATATTACGAGTTAACTTCAATTTTTTATCTGAATGTGAATTTTTATGAAACCATCATAAATTTGTCATTTTATCTAGTGATTTTTCATAAATATCTTTAGTTAAAATATTTTTTTTATCACTTAATCATAGCTCTATATTATTAATGTTAATTTGTTTTAATTGTGTAAATAAAGAATTTTTCTTATCCTCTTCAAATTTAAATTCTTCCACAATATTTTTTTGTTCTAATCATATTTCCTTTCAAGTTACTTCAATAAGAAGAGTTTTAGTTACATTAATATTGTCTCATGATATATTTAATATTAATTCATAACTTCCACTAGAAAACCAAACAGATTTAGGATTCTGAGAATCAGATATTTCTCAGTTTCAAAAATTCCAAGAATACTCTAAATCATTTTTTGTGTTCGTTTCTAAATTAAGATTAATACTACATTTATCTACTCATAGACAGACTATTTTATTGTCATAGTATTTCCTGTAATCTAATTCTTTTCACTGTAATACTATTTTAAATGTAATATCTTCTTCAGTTTCTATTTCATTAAAATTATTATAAAATACTAATTCTTTAGAATATTTTTTATTCGTTTTAGAATTATAAATTTCTAAAATAATTTTATGTAATCATTTCTCTGCATAAATAAATCATGGATTACATGTCGTTTTATACTTTTCTATTACTTTTATATTTCCGAAATTCCATGCACATGATTCATAACTAGCATTCTTATAATCTAAATTTATTTTGCATAATTCACTATCACAGCTATTACTTTCTAATCATGACTGAATAATTATATTTTTATCTTCTGTTACTTTTTCATAATCTTTCTGCGGAGAAATATTTTTAGAACTCTCTGTACTTCATCTTGTTGATGAAGTTTTAGGAACAATTTTTTCATTAATTATATAAATACTTTTCTCTATATAATTTTCTAAATTATCTTTTTCAAAGAGTTTAAGCTTTATTATATCATCTCAAATAACATAATCTACATATCAAGGATTACACTTATTCACAGTATCCTGATTACTAAAAGTTCCATTTCAGAAATCCCAGTTACAGATATAGTTTTTTTCTAAAAATTCATCATTAAATATTCCAGATACATCTAAGTTTAATTTACAGTCTTGATTATTACATTTTATATTATCTAGATCTATATATTCTCATCCACTTTGTATTTCTATATAAATTTTTGGAAAAATAAATACTTCAGTGACTATATCTCAAGTTCATGTTTCTCATAGAATAGTTATGTTTCAATCAGTATCTAATGATCAAGTTACAGTGAGTCAACTTCATGTATTTTCATTCTCTTCAACTCATACTAGCTCTTCAGATAAAACTTCTTTACTTTCAACACCTCATTCTATATCATCACTTATGGTTAAGTCCTGAATAGTAATATTATGAATAATCAAAGTACTTCCTGTAAAGATTTCTGAATGTGTTTTATTAATTATTTTGGCTGATATTTCATGGATTCCAGTTCCATAATTTACATAACCTGGATTACATTTATTAGGAGTATCAACAGTAGAAAAACTTCCGGAACCAAAATCCCATTCGCAAAGAAAATCTGATTCCATAAAACTTCATGTAAAACTATTAGAAATATCGAGATTGATTTTACAGTCTTGCTTTTCACATTTGTAAATATTTCCAGATCATGAATATTCTAATCAACTTTGTATATCTAATAATATAGTTCCTAATACAATATTTTCATCTATTTCATTTAGAATATTTTCTTCAATAGGATCTACTATAATTCATGTTCATGATTCTTCTCAAGTCCCTGATGATGATTCTGTATTTGTATCCATATTCTGATTATTAACAGTTTCTCCAGTTCATAATTCCTCTTCCTCATTATTTTCTAGCACTTCTTCTATATTCTCTTCAGGCTCAACGTTATTAATTTCTTCTCAGGAACTATCTTCTCATTGAGTATTTTCAACTACAAATATGAGAGATTTTTGGATAATATTTTCTGGATAATCTTTCAAATAAACAGAATAATTTATATCTGTAGTCTTTGTTAAAATAATGGTAGTAGGATTACATCTATTATCATTTTCAAATCATTGAGAATACTCTATAAGACAATCATAATCATTTCATAAATTATTTCCTTGATTATCTATCAGAACAATATTTATTTTACATTCATCTTTTTCTGAGTCACAAATATATTCCTGATGTTCTATATCTTTATCTAAAAGATAACTAGGATTTTGAAATTTTATTCAAAAATTTATATCTCATTCATCTGAGTCATCTATAATATTTTCTTCTTGAACTCATGTTCAAGTTATATAATCAATTTCATCTTCGATTATAGCTTCTCCTATATCTAAAACTTCTGTAACATTAACTACTCAATCTTCATCATCTATATCTACTAATATATCTTGTTCCTCTTCTACAATATTTCAACTTCAAAAAATTTCACCCTCACTCTCAGCTCATCACTCTTCTTCAAAGATAACTTCTTCTATTTCAGGAATTACTTCTTCATCAATCACTATTTCAATAACATCTATATTTTCTTCCAGTTCCCCCTCTTGTATATTAGTTCCAACTGTTTCTCAAGTAAACGCAAAAATTTGTTGCGTAAAAAAAGAGCACAATACCACGATTGCCCACAATTTCCCTTTTTTCATATTATTTTTCCTCCTTTAATAATTATTACAAAATCTATTATACTCACGAGGCATTAACACAACATTAATTTTTCAGACTTTTTTCAAAAAAATAAAAACGTGATTTAAATCACGTTTTTTTATTAATCTCACATAAGTTTATTTACTTGTAATATTCCATATCATATTCATAAAATTACTGTTATTATAAGAACAATAGCAAAGTATGGGATTTGAACTCGTAATAATGCACTATCCTCAGGATTGTTATAATCATAATATGCTATTACCTTAGTTCAGACAGCATTGTTTTGTAAAAAAGTATCTAGATCATTTTTATCTGTAAATACGTTCGGTAATCCAGCATATATTTTAGTACCTATATATTCCTTATAATCTATAGTATATTTAAAGCTAAGATCTACTATATAATCAACAGATTTAATATTATTTTCCTTAACTATATTTTCTTGTACCGTTACTTCTTGTATTTCAGCTTGGATTTCAATCCATTCATTACTTTTCTGTAACCTGTATAATAAGAATAATACAACTACGATAACTAGCAATAAGAACATATTAATGAAAGATATTTGTAGATTCATAAGATTTATTTTATTTAGTATTTTGTAATAACCTTTCTAATTCTTTTTGATATTCCTTTGATTTATTACTGAGATACCTTTCATCATGGTTATCAAAATCATGGACTATTTTATTTCTCAATTTATGTATTTCCCAAACAGTATTTATATTTGATATTTCATTTGGTTCCATTTTTAATATTTCTCAAAATGTTCCTTCATATCATAGTGCGAGTAATATTTTATGGTAGAGTTTATCCATATCTACAATTTTTTCTTTTGAAGAAACTCCTCTGATAATTCTTTTTAATAATGTGTGAAAATGTTTTCTTTTTTCATCACTCATTTTTTTCTTACGAGAATATTTAATCACTACTGTTATTCAGTAAATCATAAACATTGCAAAAATTCAGAGTGCTATGTATAAATATTCCATAATTTCTTTTGATGTTAATATTCTAGTGAATTAATAATCAGAGTTTTTAATTCTTCTATATTTTCTTTTTGTGTAGCTGAAATAAATATCATATCTCTCCCTTTATGTTGATATTTTTCTTCTATATAAGCTTTTTTTGAAGTATATATTACATCATCTTTTCCTTTTTGTTGAATAACATATTCTCCATCTGCTATATCATCGATTTTATTAATAATATAGAGAGATTTTTGAGTTGCTCAAATACTCGCAAGTATTTCCTCAACTACATCAACTTTGATTTCAAACTTTGGGTCAGAAGCATCTATTACATGTAATAAAATATCTGATTCTATAGAGTCTTCAAGTGTCGACTTAAAGGCTTCTATAAGTTTTGGTGGCAATTCACGTATAAAACCAATTGTATCGTTCACAAGAACTTCTTTTGGTGGTATATATGCTCATGTTTGCTCATTGTATGTTGCAGGAACAAACATTTTTCCTACTGCTGTTCCAAGTGTTGCAAACAATTTATCCTCAGCCAGAACTCATTTATTTGTGAGTACATTTGTGAGTGTAGATTTTCAAGCATTTGTATATCCAACAACTCAAATTGTTTTCATTCCTTTTCTTTTTCTCCCTTGTCTATGTTGTTCACGAACTTTTGCAAAATGATCCAAACTAGTACGGATATGATCTTCTTTTTTACGTAAATGACGTTTCATTATTTCTGTATTTGTTTCTCATTTCCCTCTTGTCCCTACTCAACCTCATTGTTTTGATAACTCCATTCACATACCATAAATTCTCGGTCACATATGTTTTATTGAAGCTAATTCAATTTGCATTTTTGCTTCTGCACTTTGTGCATTTTTTTCAAATATTTTTAATATGAGATCAACTCTATCCCAAGCTTTTGCTCAAATTGGTCTGAGTTTTTCATTAATAGTCAGTATTTGTTTTGATTTCAAAATATTTCAAAGAATCAGAACATTTGCTCATTCTCTTTTCATTTCTTCGATAATTTCATCTAGTCTCCCTTCACCAATAAAAGTTTTATAATCAGGAACTGATTTATTTTGGATATGTTTTACTATTACCACTCATCAATAAGTATTTACTAAGTTTTCCAGTTCTACCATTCTATCCTCCATTGTTCTTCTAATAACAACGTCTTTTGGTAAAATATCCGCAATAAAAACCTTGAGTTCTCACTCAGCATATTCGATCTTGTCTTGTAATTGTTCTAACTCTCTTTCTGATTTATCTATTCTTTGTCTCGACATTGTTTTTTTGTTTCAATTTTTAATATAAATTGATTATACCTATTTATTAGGAAAAATAAATAAAAAATAGCTTAAATTAAGCTATTTTAATACCTGAGTAATTTTACTAATTTATCTATTCATTCTTCCGTTTCTAGTTCTTCATGACTCACAGCTCACCAGATGAATCATTCTTTGAATCATCCTTTCTTCTTATATTTATCTTTCTTTACTTTAATAATATCTCTTATTTGTAGATTATACTCTTTAATAATTCCTACAATATATTTTCTAGTATTGATTGCTGCACATAAAATTTCTTCTTCATCTCTAGATGCAGTAGTTAGATTTCTAGATATATATTTTATTGCCTGAGTTACTTCTAGCACATCTGCTATTTCTCATTCTAAACCACTTTTATTTCAATACTGAAATCACTCCATTTCTTTTTCTACTTCACATATTTCTTCATCAATTTTTTCATCTAGTCTATGCAATAGTTCTTTATTTCAGTCAGTTCTTGAAATAACGTTTAACATACCTCATTGATCAATCAATTCAACTTTCTTATCAAGGATATTCTTTATCATGATTGAACATGTTAAAATACATCTAAAATTACTTGTTTCTAGTTGTAGATATTCTGGATAATCTTTTTCTAAGTATAATTCTTTCATAAGTTGAATAATATATTTATTAATTATATAATAGTATATATTTAAAATTAATCAACATAATTTTATGCGTAAAAAAAAGAGAGGTTTAACCTCTCAAAACAAAAATCAATCATATTATTATGCAGCCATTATTTCTTTATAAGAAGCTTTTATTACACTTCTTTCATATAATTTTGAAAAATAATTATCCATACTTTTAATACTCTCTTGCTGTAATTTTTTATTATTTTCTAAATAAAATTTAGCAGAAGAAGTATATTTTTTAATTTGATGAATAATAATATTTATTTCTCTTTGTAAAAAATATTTTTGCTCAGCGAAATAATCTTGTTTCTTTCTAGATTTTTTTTCTATAAGATAAGACTTTTTAATAATGCTCTTTGGTTTTTGACATTGTAACACTTTCATTCCAACATAGAGATTCTCTAGTTGATTTTCTAGTTGTTGTATTTTGATTTTACATCTTTCTATATTCCTATTATTAATTTCCATTTGATAATACAACATGAAAAGTTCCCCATAGATTTAAAAATGTATTTTTATTATACAATATAATCAATATATGCAAATATTTTTTATTTTCTATTCCCTTTTGCATTTATTCTAAATATTTTTACAATCTTCTTAAGAATAAATTAAGATATAAACATATTATCTTGATATAAATATTAATTAAAAAAATAAAAATGACGAAATTTGACTACGATGTAATAATAATCTGAGCATGAAGTGCAGGATACCCAACTGGAATGTATGCTTCGAGATATAGTATGAAAAATCTTGTAATTGGTGGTCTCCCAGGTGGAGCATTAGCTACTTCACATAAAGTAGAAAATTATCCTGGAGTATTATCAGCAAGTGGAAAAGAAATAATGGATGACTTCAAAGCTCATGCTGTTGCAGCTGGTTCTGATATGTTAGAAGAAATGGTTACAGAAGTAAATAAACATGAAGATCATTTCCATATTACAACTGCTACAGGAAAAGAATTTAAAACAAAATTTGTAGTTTTAGCTACTGGAAACAACTATAGACATTTAGGAGCAAAAGGTGAAGAAGAAATGCTTGGGAAATGAGTTTCTTACTGTGCAACTTGTGATGGGAATTTCTTCAAATGAAGAGATGTAGTATTAGCATGAGGATGAAATACTGCATTAACGGAAGCTCTCTATCTAGCTGAGCTCTGTAATAAGGTTACAATCGTTCACAGAAGAGATACATTTAGAGCTGAAGATATCTGGGTAGAACAAGCTAAAAAAATAGAAAATATTGAGTTTGCTCTCAATGAAGAAGTAGAAGAAATAAAAGGTAAATTCTTTGTAGAAGAAATATTACTTAAATCAGGAAAAACTATCAAAGCTGATGGAATATTTGTTGCTATTGGTTCAAATCCAAATACAAGTCTTGTAGATTCTATGAATCCTGAAAAAGATGATGAAGGTTGTTTAGTTGTAGATGCTCGTCAAGAAACATCAATCAAAGGTTTATTTGCAGCTGGAGACGTTACTACCAACTCAAACAAATTTAAACAAACTATTATGTCAGCTGCAGAAGGTTGTTTAGCTGCTGATAGTATTCATGAAGAAATATTAAGAGGGTAATAAAAAAAGACTGAAATATAATTTCAGTCTTTTTTGCTGTATTGACTTTTAATTAAAACAATGTAATATCATATTGAACTATTTTCCATAAACTAAGTGAGGTATAAAAATATGTTCAAAAAACTAAGAGAAATAACTTCCCTTCCACCACTTAATCCCAAGACTTCAGACGATTATCTCAAAAAGAGTAGAATCAAACTGATATCATGGTCGTTAGCAATGTTATTTGGTGTGCTATTCTGGTTTTTTCTTTGTATGTTTATATTACATTTGAATTCATAAACAAAGACGAATATTATTATGTTTTTCTTCGCGTATGTATTTTACATGTAATTGTACTAAAAAAACGAGCCCTTTGGCTCATTTTTTATTATTGACATATTTAATAAATTATATATATTATTACTCCTTTAAAAAAACACAGGTAATTTTACAATGGAAAATTCAACACAGGAAGTAAAAATCGAGAAACCAAGTACTACATTTTTAATGTTTTCGAGTGCTTCAACTATGCTTCTTATGCTTGGTACTACATTTCCTTTTCAATAAGCAAAATTGTATTACTAAAATAATAAAAAACGAGCTATCTAGCTCGTTTTTAGTTTGTAAAAAATTTATTCTTTTTTTCTAACCAGTCTTTTGATTGTCTCACTAAATTTTCTGCATCAGATTTATTTAATAATACTTCTTTTAATGCTTCTTCTGTAAAGATAGTATTTTGACTTCACTTAAATAGAATCACATATTTTTCCTCTGTATTTTCTAGGTACTTTTCTAAAGATTTTCAAGCTTCATTAGATTTTTTAAACAGATTTAATTCTCATTCAAAGCTTTGAACTGTAATTGCTTCATGAAGAGGCATAATTTCCTCTCAGATACAATATATTCCATCAGCTTCAATTATATAATCATTGAGTTCTAAATGCTTTGTAGGTGAAATTTCACCTAGTTCTCTCATATCTCCTAAAACAAGAAAAACTTTATGATCTGAAAATAATGATTTTTGTAATTCAAAAGTATTTTGAATCATTTTTATCATACTTGCTGGAGCTGCATTATAACTCGAATCAATGAGAATATTTCCTTTTATTCATTCTAATATATTAAATCTCCCAGCTTGATTTTCTAAGTTAAATTCATAATTATCTTCTGAAATATTCATTCACATATCACTCGCTAATTGACATGCAAGTGCTATATATTCGAGATTTTCTTGTCCAAAAATATTGGCTCTAATTTTTTTATCTTCAAAATTAAACTCAGAAGTAATTATATTATTCTCTTTATGAAAGTGTGGAGTGAGAACTTCTGGAAAGAATTGTTTATGTTGTAAGAATTCATCAAAGATACTTTTTAAGTATTCATCATGATTTCCTAAATACACTTTTTGTTTTGTTCTATCTAATAATATTCTTTTTTCTTCTCAGATTTCTTCTTTATTATTAAAGAATTGAGCATGAACAAAATCTAGTTTTGTAAAAACTCCATAATCAGGTTTTACAATACTTGTTAGATAATCCATATCACCTGGAGCATCTATACCATATTCTAAAACGAGAATATCATAAGGCTTTTTAGCAGTAAATAATTTTGTTAATACTATTAAAATATTTTTTAATAAACTCTTAATGTTTGGTGTATATTCAATTATTTCAAAAATACTAAAAATAATTCACAGTTCAGAATTAAAATTCTTCGGTGAAGTTGAAATTACTTTTTCAGACTGTACTTGTCTCAAAACCTGAGCAATAATCATTCTCGCACTTGTTTTCCCTACACTCCCAGTTATCCCAATAACTTTTGGTTTATGTTTCGCTATATATTTTTTCGCACAATATTTCAAAAACACATAGATCAAATTTAATAATTTTTGTTTCATTTATTCCGTTTAGTATTAGTTTTATTTAGTATAATCAAAAAGAAAAAAAGCGAAATAAAAAAGTCCGCGAAATGCGAACTCTTTAAATGAAAACCTAGGAACTTATTTTCAAAATAAAAATAAGAAAACAAACCCTAGCCTTTATTGTACTTCATTTCAAAAAAAATTAACAATAATCAGGGACCATCTCATCAAAAAAAGCTTCTACCAGTACATCTTCTAGTGCTGCTTCAATTTCTGCTTGATTATTTTCGTTTAATATAGATTGATTTTGAAAATCCATATTTCCTTCTTCATCTTGTAAATCAGAAAAATTATTTGTTTGATACATAAGTTTAAGTTCTTCTTTTAATGATATACCTTTAGTCATGTTAATCTCCAATCAATGTAGTGTTATTATTATACCATAAAAAATCTATTTTTCAAATATTTGAAAAATAGATTTTTTATTAGAATTCCCAAGAACCATTCATAGTACTTGATTGTGCGTAGTTAACTACGGTAGTTTCGAAGAAGTTCCCTTTTTCACCGTTGTTATCTTGAAGTCTGTCGAGATGTTTATATGGGTTTGCTGTAACATTATCATAGAGAGGTTTTAGACCTAACATTGATAGTCTTTCGTTTGCTAACCATTTTGTATAGTTTTCAATATTTTCATGACTCATACCAACGATTGATTTCCCAAGAATATGTTTTGACCAAGTTATTTCTTGTTCAACTGCAACTCCCATCATATCATAAATCATTTGTTCATCGTAGATATCTGGAAATTCGTTTTTGATTTCTTTGATGATATTTGCAAAGATAGTTACATGAGTGAGTTCATCTCTTCTAATATAGTTAATCATTCTATCTGTAGCTACCATTTTTGCTTGATCAGCAAGTGTATCAAAGAAAGCAAAACCATTGTAGAAATAAATACTTTCTAGTAAGAAGTTTCAAATTACACCTCTAAAGAAATTTTTATCTGTTG
>Ga0233426_10002243_pt1 | contig 16449 bp, 10 predicted proteins | sample SI_118_April2016_6_FD_179875 | JGI IMG/M metagenome (GOLD analysis project Ga0233426, IMG submission 179875) | Seawater microbial communities from Saanich Inlet, British Columbia, Canada - SI_118_April2016_10_MG | ecosystem: Environmental > Aquatic > Marine > Inlet | place: Canada: British...
GTTTGAAGGATCAATACCACCTTCAATTGCACCAGAAACATCAACACTCGTTGTAATATTCGCTCAATTTGGAGCAAAATTTTCAACCGTTATGTAATAATTAATATTACATGTATTTCCTCATGAAATTGAAATATTAGAAAATATCAGAGTAGGATCAGTAAAACTAGATCATATACTTCAACAATTTGCATACGTAAATCAATATGGAGTTCAAAAGTTTAGATCTATCGGAACATTAGCAGAAACTCATGTAGCATCTGTTCAAGTATTTTCTATATCAATAGTATATTGAATAATCTGACTAGTTGTTACTATATTATCTGTATCGTTATCAGTAATAGTTACTCATAAGACAGGTGGTGGTGGTGGAAGAAAAGTATCCAGATTCATAGTAAAAAAACCAAGTGTTCAAGCTTGTGTTCTATCATTTCAACCAGCTTCTCATCAAGCTAAAGGTGTACTATTTACTCATATAGTCATTCCGGCTCAAGAAGTAGTAAATATACCTGCTGGGTGAAATCACATTGCAAATGTATCTAATGCTGCTTGGTTTCATCTAGAGTAATTCCCATGTCTTCAGACAGTCTGTTCTACTCAATCAATAATAATAGAACCATATGAAGTTTGCCTTGTACCAGCAGATATATTAGATCTTGCTGTCCATACATTTGCCCAAGAAAATATATCTGATGGATTTGTTACACTTACAGTTGTATCAGAAGCTTTTGTAAAACTAGCTGTATCACTAATATTTATATCACGAGCAATATTTAATGTTTGTGCAGTTGTTAGATCTTGAAGACCTACTGAATCTCTGGAACTAAATACTTCAAGAAAATCAGGCATTTCTAAAATTATCATTTGCCCGTTTCAGTCTGTTGCTAGATTTCAGTCTACATCAGATCAACCTTGATCTGCTAAAACTCAGTCTCATCTATATATTTCTGTTTGTATATCAATATCAGCTGTAGAAGTTCTAATAATATCCATTGAACCAATTCAACAATATTCATTTGCAGCATTTCTGTTATAACAATATGATCTTGTTGAAAGTGAATCTACATTATCATATTCAAGATGTCATATACGTTGAGTTCTCGTATTACCTGAATCAAGAGAAACTCACCATGCAACTAGGTATGTTTTATTATCTCACTTTACAGTAATAGTGTCACTCGCAGTATTTCATTCTATTGAAGCTGTATTTGATTGATTTAATATATTTGTTATATCTATTGTATTTGGAGATGTTCATCAATATATATTTCCAGTCCCACCAATATCATATATTCAATAATTAGTCTGATCCAATCTTACTATTTGTATATCTGAAGAATTTACAACACTTCAACCAGTAGGAGCATCTGTATCACGACGTTTTTGTACTTGAAATTGAGAATTTGCACTCGCACCGATAATAATCCCAACTCATCTCGTCCAAGATTCATTTTCTGAATTATCACGAGAAAATCATGTATTATGTGTACTGAAAACATCTCCAGTTCATGCTATTTGTGATATTTTCAATTGAGAATTATATCTTCCGTTTGAAGCATCTTCATCATGAGTTGTAGTAATAATGAGATAATCTCCAGCCTCTGTTACTTCAATAGTATTATTATTTGGTTTTGTATATGTTCCGTCGTTTCTAATTTCACTATCAAAATCGAATCCTCAAAAAGTTGTTCCAGGTATTTGTCCTCAAACACTATCTCTCCAATGACCTATATCTCATATTTCTGCATGTACATATCAAATTTGACATATAAACAATAATATACAGATTATTTTAATAAATATTTTTCACATTTTTTTCATTATTAAATTAGTAGTATTATATAAAAATAGAATAAAAATCTATTTAATCTAACAACTTTATAAATCTTTTAATAAATAATAATTAATTTACAAAATGGGAAATTATATATTACACTATTATTAATCACGATTTAATATATATTAAATATACAAAAAAAATCAAAAATATCAAAAGTTTGATTAATGATTTTAATAAAAAAATATTCAATTATATGTTAAGTAAAAATAATATTTTTTTACATGAAATAACTTTTATAAAAAAAAGAATATTACAAAATAAAAAACTCAAATAGTTCAAATTATATTAAGGAAAATTAATAACATTAGTCTCTTATAGTTATTATGTACTATATTTTTTATAAAATAAAACCAAGCTAACTTATAGTAAAGTAAGTAAGCTATTGTAATAGTTACTATTATTCAAGGAAGTATTTCATTTAATGCTCATAATCCTACTCAGGTAAATGCTAACCACGGTCATCAAATACAAAATATTAATGAAAATATTAATTCAATAATTTTAATATTTTTTTTATTTTTTGAAAGTATTATCTTATAAGTTAATCATAAAATATCTCAAATATAAAGTAATCAGAATACTAAAAATAATTGTTCATTATATATTCATATAAGATTAATAATTAATCATACTATTATAGTTAATATAAAAAATATTATATTGATATTATTTAAACCTAATTTATTTTTCATATATTTTTAATTACATTTATTATTAACTACCGTATTAATTTCAACATACTGATTATTTGATAATTTTTCATCTTCATTACTTTTATATATAAATATCTCTCAAAATTTGTGGATGAATTTTTCAGATTGAAATTTTAACGCAAATATATAATCCTTTCAATCAAAATTATAATAATAACATGTAGTAGGGTCTGATATCTTATAACCATTATTAGATTTATTTTCAATATCTAATAAAGTATTAAAAATGATATTTTTATTTCATAAAATAATGTTCTCTATTTTTTTATAATCAGATAATCTAGTAGTATCTCTTACCTGATTCATATGTATTCTATTATTATGTATTCAATACTCATTTCAAACAAGTCATACGCTGATTGAAACTATAATAAATATTATAAACATAATTAAAAATTGTTTAAATCTAGATTTTTTTTTATATAATATGATAACAGGGATTATCCAGAAAAAAATAAATACCAAAAGATTAATTAAATAAAATATTCCTAACGGATAAATTGTGAAATTCATACTTACTGGAAACAAAATGAACAATATTATAGAAAGGAAAATAAGTAATGTTACTTTATTATAGTTTTTCATATTTTTTGTTTTTTTATACTAACTATAACGATATTTAAAATAATATTATTATAGTAAGAATAATGTCAGTGATTGCAATAATACTTCAAATAAAAACCAGGTATATAAAAACCAAGATTAAATCTTGTTTTTTATATTTGCCTATCTCTTAATAATAAAATCTCTTTTTACTTCACTTGCTGAAATCTGTTCTCAGTTAATAGTGATATCCATTTTATATTCTGGTATTCAAGGTTGTTTATAGAGTGTATAACTATAACCATTACAGTTATCTTTTTGAAGTTTGTATTCTATATTATAAGAAGTTGTTTCATAGAGACGTGTAGTCATAAAGAAATCTACAAGCGTATAGCGATCTGTCTTTTCTATAGTCATACCATTCTTTATTGTAACTTCTGCGTTTTTTGGTAAATATACTCTCATATATTGTGAATTATCAGATTTTCACTGAATTTTTTTTATATGAAATTTATTTTCTACATTGTATTTATTCAATAATAGATCAATTTCGTTTTCTTCTAGATTATTATAAGTATGTTTACGAATAATATCTAGATTAGTTTTATATTCACATTTTCATATAAGATCTACTGATTTTTTGTATTCAGTTTTGATATATCTACCTGATTTATTTCAAGAAAGAGATGTATAAACTGGATATGCAAAATCAAGAGTTTTATGAAATGCTAGTTCACCATTTAGACTTAGTTTCCAAAGTAAACTATTTTCATCAGAATGGAATGAATAAATCATTATATCTCTATTTTGTAAATGATTAAAAATCACTTTTGCATATGGAATATAATCTTTATTCTCTTTCATGTGAGAGTAAAATTGTTCAGCAAAATCAAAGAGAACTTGTTTAGGTGTTCATAATGTTCATACTTTAGAAGTTTTTGCTTCTACGAGTGTTGAGATTACACGTGAGAAGTTTTCATCAGTTATTTTCATACCAAGAGTATCAAACTCTATTCATCATGATACACGAATGATTTCTTGAATAGTACTCTTGTTTATAAATACAATTCCGTCTAGATCTACATTTATTTTATTTAAAAATCATCTAATATCCTCAGCAGTATCTTTCACAAATGGTTCATAATTTGAATCCCTTAATCACCATGTTCAAGTGAGTTTATCTAATCATTTTGGAGCTTTTTGTTTTTCCTCTTTATTCGCTTTATATATTTTATTTATTTCCCATTCATATTTATATACATCTGATTTTTCAATTGAAACTACTTTTCATTTATAAACTGTAATAACTCACATAGATCACATAAATCAACCCGTTGGTCTAATCTCATCATTATTTTGAAATACTATTAAATATTTTCTTTGTTCATAGTGTCACATGAGACTCAGAAATTCATCAAAATTAAGATTAATAGTTTTCACATAACGAAGTGTCTGATGAAGTTTTTTAACTGTATTATCAAAAGTATTTTGTAGTTTAATATCTCATATCTGAGTTATTTTATCATAATGAATTAATGTTTTTGATAATATATATTCAAATTTAAGAAATTTAGTTTTACTGTTTTCTATAACTTGAGAAGTATAAATATTATCTATTCATTTTTTACTTATAAGTTTTTGTATTCAGTCAAAGAATTGTAAAAATTCATCTCAGAGTAGTGTAATTTGCTTCCCTCATTGAATAACATGGTAACCATTTTGAACACTCTCATTAGGAATAAGCGATATAGGCTTGAATAAGAAATCAGCAAATACAAATGAAAAATGTGAATCATTTATTATTTTTTGTACTTTTTCAAATGACACATTACCATCTTTAATAGAAGCTAAGTTTTTATACCCACTATTTACTGAAGACTCGATTGAAAACTTTATTCCAAATAATAGAATAAATAAAAATATAATTCCTACACTTATTTTCCTGAATATTGAATATTCTTGATATTTATTTACTAATCATTTTCATGAAAAACTAAATGAATCAGTTCACTTAATAAGACGTTTATGCTTGAAATTATGTTTTTTCTTTTTTAAATTGTTATCATAAAATTCTGATGCATTTAGTTTTATATTTTCAGAAGAATTTTTTAATCACCCAGAAATATTTTCATGAATATTTTGAATATGATTAGATAATTTATCTGTAGATAAATTATCTGATATATTATTTTTAATATCTCAGATTTTATCTGTTAAATCCTGTGTAGGTGTTGAATATGGTTGAGAAATATCTATATCTTTTCTCTTTTTTAATAAACTTATTCCATCAAAAGATTTAATTTTATTAAAAATACTTTGCTTTTTTAATTTAGAAATCTTGATATTCTTACATCTGACTAGTGAAATTTCATTTTCTAAATTTTCTCTAATATCTCAAGTATTTATATCTCACATAAATCAAGCTGTTAAATCTTTTTTCTCAACTTCAGGAAATGGTGATATTTCATGATCTAGATCTGTATGTATATCTGTAAAGTTCATATATTTTATGATAAATGTATTTTTTTTAATTATACGAAAAACCGCAGAGAATTCAAGTAATTCATTTAATAAAAAAAATATAAAAATTAATTTTTATACTTTTTTATTGTTTTTATAATCCAATACCTTCTCTTATTACATTTAGTTCATGTAACAGGATTTGATCTTTTTTGATTAATGTTTCTAGTTTTTTGCAAGAATATAGTACTGCTGCATGATTTCTACCTGAGAATATGTTACCAATTCTCTCATAAGTATAATGCATTTTAGTTTTAAGTAAATACATTGAAACTTGTCTTGGTATCATGAATTCTTTTTTTCTATTTGGTCCAAGAATTCCTTCTTTTTCGATACCAAAGTGTGAAGAAACAGCATCTAGGATATCTTCATAACTTTTAATACTTGTTTTCTTTTCCATTTTTGGAGCTCCAAGTAAATCAGTTGTGAACGATAATTTTTTCAGTTGAGCTGATACTCTAGAAAGAGTAGGAGCAACACCTGTTAACTCATATTCTGCAATCATTTGATTAAGAACTCATTCAAGCTCTCTGACATTTTGATTTACATTAGCTGCAATAAATTCAGCTACATCTTGTTGAATCATGAATTCTTTTTCTCTTGCTTTTTCTTGTAGAATAGCAAGTCTAGTTTCGAAATCCGGTTTACCGATATCAACAGTAATTCCCCATTCAAATCTTGATCTCAGTCTTGGTTCTAGTGCAGTAAGTTCTTTTGGAGCTCTATCACCAGAGATAATAATTTGTTTATTTTGTTCGTATAATAAGTTGAAAATATTATACAGCTCATTTTGAGTTTGTTCTTTTTTAGCAAAGAATTGTACATCATCAATAATTAAAACATCAATTTCTCTATATTTTAATCTTAATCTTTCTACACTTCTTTTTTTAACTGATGCAACATATTCAGTAATGAATTTATCTGCAGTTGTATACACGATATTTTTATCTTTGAATTTATTATAAATTTCATTTCATGCAGCTTGAAGTAAATGAGTTTTACCTAAACCAACATCTCCATAAATATATAATGGATTATATGACTTACCTGGGTTTTTACATACTGCCTCTGTAGCTGAGAACGCTAATTGATTATCAGCACCTACAACATAACCTTTTAGATTATATCTATCATTAATAATACTTTTTGGTGTAGAACTTGATCTTTTAGCTGTAGCTGAAATAGCTGAAACTGTTCCAACACTCCCTTTTTTAGTTTTTGAACTTGTTTTGTAGAAACTTGTACAATCTATAACACTTGTATTTGATGGATTATCGATTTCTTTATCAACAATAAACTCAATTGTTTCAATAGTATCAATTTCTTTTTTCGTCGCAGTTAAAATTGAATCGTAAAATTTAGCTTGAAGATTATCTTTCATAAAATTAGATACAACTCCTAGTACAAATTTCTTTTCTGTAATTTCTACAGCAGAAACTTTTCTAAAATAAACAAGGAAATCTTGTTTTTTGATGTCTTGAATGAGATTTGAAACTATATTTTTCAGTTTGTAGTGTTTTTCCATAGTTTTGTATTTTTGTAATTTTTATATATTTTACAATCTATTATAAGATAGATTCACTCTTTGTCATCCTCCGCTTTTGTACCAACACTCTACCAATAATTCAGATTGGGTCAAAGTTAACTTTTTTGTTGACACTAATTGATGTTTCACATTTTTGAACGTATACCTTAGATTCTCTCAAAATAGAGAGAAAAGTGGTACAAGAATAAATATATCATTTTCTCAGAAATATTACAAATATATTATATGATTTTTTCAAAAAAAAGGAAATATTTTTTGCTTTTTTGAGATTATAAATATACTCTTTTTTGCAAGAGCAGGTATCTACCGTCGTTTATGTAAATAAAAGAGGGAGGAAAGTCTGGACATCATGAGAACAGCGTAGAAGATAACTACTTCGGCTTACGTATAATTCATAAAACGTAAGTACCACTAGTGCCACAGAGACTATACTATTATTGGTTGTGTAAAGGCTCCAATAAGAAAGGTGAAAAGTCATTGGATGTGAAAGCTACCGATGATGCTACAATGTGAGTTGTAGATGTTGGTAAACTGTACGTGATGCAATTGGAATGGTATATTTGACGGTTATGTTCTCTATTGCCTGAAAAATATATACCGAGCTTGAGCCTATGGGTGACTGTAGGCCTAGATAGATTGATACCGAGGTACAGAATCCGGCTTATTACTCTTGCGATTTTTGAAAAATTCATATAATTCCTTTGTAAAATTAAACAAAGGGATTATTTTTTTATTGTAAAAATTATTATGAAATTAGTAACAACAGGAATTCAAGGTTGTGGTAAAGGTACTCAAGCTAGGATATTAGTTGAAAACCACGGTTATACACTTATAGAAATGGGTGGTGAATTTAGAAAAATTATTGCTTCATGAAGTGAATTAGGATTACAGTTAAAATCAATCATGGATACATGAGCTCAAGTTCCTGGAGAACTAGGTATAGCTGTAATGGAAGAAGCTATTAGGAATAATACTTGAGATAATATTATATTTGATGCATTCGTAAGAAACGATTGGAATAAAGAAATATTTGATAGATTATTACCTGAATATAAAGTAATTTTCTTTGAATTACCAATAGAAAAAGCAAAAAATAGATTACTAGGTAGAATGTTTGATAAATCAACAGGTGAGACATTTGTAACAGGGACTACACATAATCCTAAAACTTGAGAAGAATTAGTAAAAAGAGATGATGATAAAGATGAATCTGCTATACTAAAAAGAATATCTGAATTTGAAGAAAAAACACTTCCAATAGTAGAATTACAAAGAGCTGAAGGGAGAGTAACAAATGTAAATGCTGATCAATCAATTGAAGCAGTAGCAAAAGAACTAAAAGAAAAATTAGGATTATAAAAAACACATTCCTATATATAGGCAACTTATTATTAATAAAAAAACATGTACGGATTTTTACTCGGGAGAGAATTTAAATTATCGGTTGCTGAAATACTCAGCGTATTTCCGAATATCGAAACAATATATCAAGATAAACAATTATTATTAGGAGATAATATTTCAGAAAAAGAAATATTAGAAAAAGCTTCTAGATTAGGTGGAACTATTAAAATAATAGCATTATCTACTACAGATAAATCAGTTGAAGAACTTATTTATGAAAGAGCTCCAGAACCAGGAAATAAATATCAATATGCATTGAGTACTTTTGGTATTAAAAAACCTTTAAAAGAAGTATTAATGAAAGTAAAAAAAGGTTTAAAAGCTGATTCAATTTCTGCTCGTTTCATAAATAAAGACTTTAAAAATGTTAGTTCAGCTCAAATTATTGGTGAACTGTTAATCAGACGTCAAACAGATTTTAACTATATAGTTACAGATGCAGCTACATATTTTGGTCAATCAATATGGGTTCAAGATATCTATGCTTACTCAAAAAGAGATTATGCTAAAGATAGAGATATGCAAGTAGGTATGTTACCACCAAAATTATCACAAATGATGATTAATCTATCGAATGGTTCAATTATTTATGATCCATTTGTTGGTTTAGGTACAATTCTTATAGAATCACTTCATATGGGAAATAAAACTGTATTTGGTTCTGACTTAAGTGAAGTAATGGTTGAAACTTCTACTAGTAACTGTAAAGATTCAGCATCTAAATTAGAAATAGAAGCTACAATTTGAATAGAAAAACTCAATGCAAAATATATCTATGAATCTGATTTCTTTAATCAAGCTAAAATAGATGCGATTGTTACTGAAGGATACCTATGAGAAGTAATGACAAAGAAAAATATTTCAAAAGAAAGAATTCTAAAACAAAGAGAAAGTTTAATTAAAATTCACGAAGCATTCTTTGCTGGATTAAAAAAGATTAATTATACTGGAAATATTGTTATTTGTTTCCCTTTCTGGGAGCATAAAGGTATCTATTCATATTTTGATGAGATATATGATGTAATAGCTCAAAACTGTGAAATACTTCCTCTCTTCCCTACTGATTATGAAACACAAGCAACTAAAGCTGGGAGTTTATTATATAAAAGAGAAAAACAATTAGTTTGAAGAGAAATCTTTAAGTTGAAAATTAAATAAAAATATGATAAAGTAGTTGTAGAAGTATACTCAACTACTTTTTTTGATAAAAATAATAGATACGAAGATGAATAAAGAGCTAAATAATTGAAATTTAGCAGTAACAGAAAGTGAGAGGCTTAAAGGAGGTCTGAGTGCTAAAGATAAATCAATAGGTACATTAAACTGATTATTGAAAAAAATAATAGACGAAAAAGAAAAAACTAAAATACCAGTAAATAGTATTTTGGATTTTTCTTACGAAAAAATGATACCAGAGATATTAGAATTAGATTTATCAAAGACTCCAAATGAAAGGAATACTTATTTTTATAAGTATTTGAAAAAAATAATAAAGATAAACTTAATTAAGTGAGTTAAATGAGTAAACAAATGAAGGAAAACAAAATATATAAAAAAAGAATGAGAATTTTGAGAATATAGATGAGTTGATCAAGATTGACTTGAAAAAAATCAACAACATGTTCAGAACTATTTATCTATAGATGGTGATTTAAATGAAAATTACTATGAAAAATTTGATTTATATTATGGAATTTACGAAACAGTAATATTAGAAAGGATTCAAAATCAATTATTAAATATTGATGGAAATATAGAAGAAGAAGATTTGAAAAATATTATTAGAAATGTAGTAAATCAATTTCTATATATGTTATATGCTTTTTGAAGTAAGTTGAGTGTAGATAAATTTTCATCATTATTTTTAAAAACAAAAACAGTAAATAGTAATAATCCTGCAGATGTAGAATGAGTGATTAGTTTATGTAAACAAGCCGTTACAATTATCAATAAGCTCTCTCCAGAACAAGAAGAATGAGAGATTCAATTAACAAAAAAAGAGTTACAAGTTCATAATGATTTATTAGATGTTTATAAACATTTCATACCATCAGGTATAATAAATGTAGATGGTGATACTTTTTTTGATGCTTCATTGATATCTATTAAATTATCAAAACATTTAGAAGAAGTCATGTTAAATATTGCAGATATTTTTAAACATTGGTATTATTCGCACAATGAAAATAAAGATGAATTGATTCAGATTATATGATTATTAGAACATTTTGAACTCAGTATAAATTATTTAAAAGAAACAGATATAGCTTTTTCTGAAATAGATATTCATCATATTATACACGCAATTCAAGATTCAGAAAATAATGTATGAATGGGGATAGTTAAGATACTAAATATTGATAATGAAATAGAATCATTTAAAAAACTTTTAGAAATAAAAAAAGGATTAAAAAAAGGTGATGAAAAAACTTATAATAGGAGAATTGATAAAATCTGTAATGATATAAAAATTAGTAAAAAATACTCTACTCAAAAATTAGTTTTTTGAGAACCAAATGAATCTGAAGAAATAGATTTTCATATATATAATAATTATGGTCCAGATAACAGGAAAATGTATTTTATAGAAAATGTTTATCAATTAGATGAAGAACATAGAATTCAATGATTAGACATAACGTCATTGGAATCAAATAAATATAGAACTGATATGTTTTATAAGTATTATTGTATAGCAAATGATAAATGTAATTTAACAGAGGAAACTGTTAAAGCTGACTTAGATCAAGCATTTAAAATAACAAAATCATGAATGCATATATTGGATTTTGAAAAAAAACATATAAATCTAGAACAAATATTAGTGACATGGTTTAGATATAATATGATATTAGATACAAATGATAACTTAGATACAAATTTATTTGTAAATTATGAAGACTGAAATTCAAATGAAAATATCATAAGAGAAATTCATAATATGGATAAAAATTTACTTTGAGCAAAAGAAAAAATATTATCTAATACAAGTGCAGATGTATTAGATAATATGAAAATGGAATTTTCATGACATTTAAAAAATTGAAGTATTTCTGATATTGATAAACTCATTCAAGATCATATGGATTTATTTAAAAATAGTTCTATAAATTTGAATGATAAAGAAAATTACTGATATAAAAATGAAAAATGAAAAACTATTTTATTTAAAGATCATTCAAAGTTATTTATAAATAATAATATTCCTGACGAATTAAAAGAAGAAAATCAATCTATTGAAATGTCTGAAACAGAAATCGATGCAAATAATAACAAGTTATTTAACTTACGTGAAAACCATATAAAACACCTCATAGAATTAACTAATTTATTATTACAAAGAAGATCTCCTGAAGAATTAAAAAAATCGATATTTAAAGACGAAAATTGATGAGATATTACAATTGATGATCACTGATATAATCATGTAATGAATTCTTTAGAAGAATTATGAATTGAGTCAAGTGATTATAGATCTCTCTATAAACTAAAAAATTTTTTAGAATATACTTTAAAGTCTTTTGTCTTTGCAGATAAATTACATAAAAATTCAATAAAATCACATAGTAAAATACAAAATATTGTACAAGTATTTGAGAATAATTTAGTAACAGATAAAAATCAAACTTTTGAATTATGAAACCCTAAAAGTTTTAATAGAATTTTTCAAAAATTGATATGATCTTATGCTGGTGATACAAGAGAAATGAGAGATTTAGTAAGGTGTCGTTATGTCGCGAGTGATTTGGATGATTCTTATGAAAAGTTTACAAATGTTCTAGAATTAATCAATTCAGATCCTACATTACAATATGAGATAAAACAATGATTAATAGATGATAACTGCTGAAATCACTCAGAAAAAGCTGAAAAAGCAACATGATATAGAGACTTATCTATTGAATTAAAAACTATAGACTGAGAAGTTATTGAATTTCAATTCATAACAAATGAAATATTCCAATGGAAACATTATGGATTAACACAAAAGGAACTCTTATCAATATATCAAGAAAAAAGAGTTACTCTAGATGACGATTTTATTGAAGAATTAGAAAATAGATGTAAGGCAGAAAATATAGATATGTTAGATTTTATGAGAATCTTGAATCCAAAATCAAATGTTGCGTGAATAATTTGATGGAATACTGAAAAGAAATTCAATTCTGATGATCTATACAGGTTATGAAGATGATCAGTCAATAAGGATTTTAAAGAAAAAATTCAATATATGGAATGATTAGTTTATGACATGAAATGGTGAGAAGTTATTGCAAATCAAACAAAGAATAAATTCCTACCTAGATTAAAAACAGCCGCATAAAAAAAGATAAAGTTCAAAACTTTATCTTTTTTTATTTTTTCTATTGACGTAAATGAATTATTGTTTATATTTTTACAACTAATAATTATATTTTTCAACTCTTACAAACGTCCTGTTTGTTTTGTATGTTGAAAGAAAAGGAAAAGTAAATGACATATTTTAACAACACGTTGTTGATAATTAGTATAATTGTATTATTTTTAGCATCCTATATTTCACTATATGGGGTAATACCAATTGTTGGATACAAATATAAAGTAACAGTAATTGATAGTATTTATTTTCTAGCTTCATATACTTTAATACAAGTAACATTAGTGTTATTTACAACAAGTATTAAAAATAGATTAATGGATATTGGTATATCAATAATTGCATTTACAGTTGTTAATATATGGTTTTCTTATGCTGGTGTTGGTCACATGTTAGCATTACATAAAAGTATTAATAATAATGGTAGTGCATTTACAAACCCACAAGAAATTGCCTGTTTTGCAATATTATTAGCTTTATTTATTGATATATTCTTTATTAATATTTACCATTCAATCTTGATGAAATACAAAGATTTTTGGATTAATAATAGTGAAAAAATATTAAAAGAAACCTTACGTCTTCAGCAAATAAAAGATAAAGCAGAAGCAAAGGAAACAGCTAAAAAGAAAGCTGTTGCATTAAAAAATGATTTAGTAATTGCTGAGCATGAATCTGCTTAATTATTAATTAAATTTAAAAATAAAAAAAGACCGCTATTAGCGGCTTTTTTATGTATTAAATTTAGTTTTAATTGAATCTAAAACATTTAATTCAACATATTTATTTGTATCAACTTCAGTAAATTCTAATAATCATTCAAAGCTTTCTATATATCAAATCATATCATTAATAAATGATTCTGGATCTATTTTTTTTCATCTAACAATTATTTGAGACGTTGAATTAGATATAAAAGTTAAGAATGATTTAGGTAAAAATAATCATAAAAATTTAAGTTTTTTACTAGGTTCAAGAAGTTCATATCAACTTTTAGCTGATTCATCTATAATTATCTTTAATATATTTCAGTCATTTGCTTCTTTAATTCTCTTTGCAATATCTTCAATATTAGCAAAATAATCAGTTGTAGTTTCTGAAATTAAATTACTTATTTTTGAATATCAATCTGAAATACTATTTCATAAATCTCATAAATTACTACTACTTTCTTTTATTACACCTATAGCATTCCATAAATAATTTACAACTCATTGTTCTTCTGTGTTAACTAATCATTGATCAACTAATTCATTTAATAACATTTTTCCGTATACATTATAAGTATATGGAGTATTCATAGTTTTAAGATTATATGTCTTTATAAGTTTATTAAATATTATTTTTTCATCATCTGAATCTAAATTATTCCAAATATTAGATAATGTTTCTAATAATTTTTCAGATAATAACTGATTTACACTATTATTTTCGTAGCTCACAACTTTATTATTTTCTATATATGATAATTTATTATAGAAATTAGTTGATTCAAAAGATGGATTTTCTCATGCCATATTAGTTGATTATGAATATTCTTTTAATAACTATATCATATATCTGTAAAAAAACCAATAAACTAATAGTTTATTGGTTTTTTAATTAAGCTAATTCTCATTTTAATACATATCTATCTAATTCAGTTATTTTTACATTTACTAAATCTCAAGGCTTGTGATTTATAAGTTCATCTTTTATATATACTTCTTTGAAATTTCTAGTTCTTCAGAAAGAATATCAATCCTTGTTTCCACTTATCATTATTTCTTCATTTCTTCAAAGCATCAGTTTATTTCTTTTTAGAAGGCTTTCTAATAATAAATCATTTAATATATGCCATCTTTCAGCTTTGAGTGTATCTGGAACATCATCTGGGTATATTTTTGAAGCAATAGTCCCCTGCCTAATAGAATAACGTGCTGTGAATGAAAAATCAAAATCACATTCTTTAAATGCTTTTATTGTATTTTGAAACATTTCTTCTGTTTCTCATGAATAACCAACTATTATATCTGTTGAAATAGAAAATAAAGGATCTTTTGATCTTAAAAAATCTACCATATTTTTGAAGTCTTTATATGAATGTCTTCTATTCATTTTCTTTAACATATTATCATCTCCTGATTGTAATGCAAAATGAAGATAATTACATGTAGAATCTAATACGAAATGTGCATCAAGTATATCTTGAGTCATATCATGAGGATTACTCGATGTAAAACGAATTCTATCAAGTCACTCAATATCATTTAAGTCTGATAAGAGTTCTCCAAATGGTGACTTCCCTATTCATGTATTCCAAGTAGATTTTTCTTCGTTCCAGAGTTTTATATTTCTTTGTTTTCAGTATGAATTTACATTTTGACCTACGAGAGATATTTCAGTAGTTCAATTTGCAACTAATTCTTTAGCCTCAGCTATAATTTCATCATGAGGTCTAGATATTTCTTTTCATCTTGTATAAGGTACAATACAGAAAGTACAATAATTATCACAACCAGTTTGAATAATTACTGATGCTGACTTATTATTTTCTCTAAGTTGTTTTGCTTTAAGATAATCATCAAATTTATCATCAGATCAAATTCTTTTTCAAGTAATATGGGTAAGAATAAAAGATAAATATTTAACTTCTTCTATTCTAAATGTAAAATCTAGTGGTGGTAAACGCGGAAATAGTTTATCATCATTGTTAAAAATTCATTCTTTTGTTTCTATATATTCGATTACTTTTGCCTTTTTTCTAATATTTTCATCTGATAAATATTTAGCATTTAATCCAGTTTTTCTTACCATACAACCAGTTATACCTGTATATATGATACGACTATTTCAAGCCTCTTTTCTTTTTTCATTTTCTTTTCTGATTTCTTCACTCATTCCAAAAACTCTATCTTCTCACTTTTGTCTCACAGAGCAAGTATTATAAATAACCAGATCAGCATCAATCCAGTCATTAGTTCTCATTAAACCTGATTGAAGTAAAATCATATTTACTTTTTCACTATCAGCTTTATTCATTTCACACCCAAAGGTTTTGATATAGTATTTTTTCATCTATTTTATTTTAAAATATTTATTTTTTTATTATAGATAGTTTATTCAAAAATAAAAATTGTAAAGAGTAGATATATAATAATATATTCCTTACAATTTTAGTAAATTATTATTAATAATAAAATAAGTATGTTATAATTAATTAAGTAAATATACATAATTAAATATAATGAGTATAAAAATAACTAATATATATACTGAAAAAGAACATAATATTTTTTGAAAGGATAAGAATATTAAACTAATGTTTAATGTTATATCCGAAGATAGTGAATATAAAATTGATTCAATATATATAGAATGATGAATGAAAATTGTTCTAAACTCAGAAGTTAAAGATACAATAAATCAGAAATATAAAGTCATAGATAATGATTTTATAAGTAGTAGATCTATTAAAACTTATTCTATTGATATTCCTATTAAATATCCAAATATTAATAGAAAAGAATCTGCTTTAGAAATAAAA
>Ga0233426_10002247_pt1 | contig 16434 bp, 13 predicted proteins | sample SI_118_April2016_6_FD_179875 | JGI IMG/M metagenome (GOLD analysis project Ga0233426, IMG submission 179875) | Seawater microbial communities from Saanich Inlet, British Columbia, Canada - SI_118_April2016_10_MG | ecosystem: Environmental > Aquatic > Marine > Inlet | place: Canada: British...
GCGAAAAGCAGCTAACTAAGGTGACTCGCACAGCGAAAGGCGGCGATAAAGAATCGATCGCAATGAAGCAGTTGTTAGAGGACAAACTTTTGCCACAGCTCAATGAAGCCCAGCCTATTCGAGCGCTGACCTTAGACGACAACGAGCAAGCCCTTCTGAGCACGCTTCACCTGCTAACCACCAAGCCCACGCTTTATATTGCCAATGTTGCAGAGGACGGGTTTGAGAATAACCCCCACCTCGATACCGTTCAGAGCATCGCCGCCGCCGAAGGCGCTGAGGTTGTTGCCATTTGTAACAAGCTAGAATCAGAAATCATTGAACTCGAAGACGACGAGAAACAGGATTTTCTGGCTGAAATGGGCATGGAAGAACCCGGCTTAAATCGGGTGATTCGTGCCGGCTACAAGCTTCTCAATTTACAAACTTACTTCACAGCCGGGCCCAAAGAGGTCAGAGCCTGGACTGTGCCAGTTGGCGCCACAGCGCCACAGGGCGCTGGTGTGATTCACACGGACTTCCAAAAAGGTTTTATTCGAGCTGAAGTGATTGGCTATGACGACTTCATCGCACACAAGGGGGAGCAAGGCGCAAAAGATGCCGGGCGCTGGCGCCTTGAGGGCAAGGATTACATCCTAGCCGATGGCGACGTTATTCACTTCCGATTCAATGTTTAGTTCAGAGCACTGTTTAACCTAGAGGGTTTAGCTACCTTCAGCCAACCAGCGCCCTCTCGCCCCTAAGAGCCAGTTCAACTGGCGCACTGCACGCTGAGGGGCTTTCTTTGATTCTTGCCTAACATTGTAGCTACTGTTTTTTGTCACCAACATTGTAGTGACTACTGCGCGCTAGGCAGGGGCATGACCCACTTTTTAACATCCCAGTGCTGTGAGCCCAGGATAGTCTGCGGGGCGAGCACTCCCCTCCCAGCAGAATTTTCTGTCGCTCTCGCTAATGGGCATATCGTTGATACTCGCATAACGGGTCTTCATCAGACCCAACTCATCAAACTCCCAATTTTCATTTCCGTAAGATCGATACCAACAGCCCCGATCATCGTGCCATTCGTAGGCAAATCTGACCGCAATTTTATCTGCACCAAAAGCCCACATCTCTTTTATCAGACGGTAATCAAGCTCCTTCAGCCATTTGTTCGTCAGGAACTCAATGATTTCCGCACGACCCTTTAAAAACTGATTTCGATTTCGCCAAATAGAATCCAGAGAGTAGGCCAAAGCAATCGCTTCAGGGCTCTTTCCATTCCACGCATCCTCAGCTCGCCTGACTTTGACAAGTGCATCCTCGTAGGAGAATGGTGGCAAGGGCGGACGTACGCCTTCTTTCATAGATTTCCCCCTTAATAGTTTTCTCTCAATAAAGCCGTCGTCACCAGCTTTTATAAGGTAAGAATTTGCCATTCAAAGTGAGGAGCACACGGTCCCCCTTTGGGTCCTCAATTTTATCCACCTCCATAGAGAAATCGATAGCGCTCATGATGCCGTCCCCAAATTTTTCCTGGATGACCTCCTTAAGCGTCTCACCATAGACCCCAACAACTTCGTAAAGCCGATAAATCAAAGGGTCGGTTGGCACAGCCTGCTCCCATACTTTAGTTGGAAATGCCTCAAGAGCCTTAGCTACCTCATTACCCAGCCCAAGGTACTCTGCTATCGCGCTCGCCCGCTCTGGGGGAGCACTGTTCATACCTAAGCACGCAGACGTCAGCCATACCGGCGACATCCCTAGATCATTACCCATGCTTTCCCAACTTAGCCCTTTCTCGATTTTGGTGCTAACGATGAGGTCTGTCATTTCAAGTTTATTCATAAAAATCCCCAGCTTTTAGGTTAGTGCTAATTAGTCGCGACCTGCAGAGCCGCAATATCGATTTCAGAAGTATCTCGTTGATCTGCCCTCTCGGCGGCAGGATCGACGACCTTAGGCACTGAGAAATGTGCCCCGCCGACCTCGGATTCGTCTCCAGCGCGATTCACAAGGAAATTCACAAGGTAATTTCTGATCTTGTAGTAAGCAGGATCTTCGACAATGGTGCCTCGCTGCCGCGGCCTGGATATATTGATACTGACCGACTCGGCAACCCGGGCTCTAGGACCGTTACTCATGAGTAAAATCCTGTCTGCTAACAAAATCGCTTCATCGACATCATGAGTAATCATGAAAACCGTTTGCTGTGTTTCGCTCCAGATTTTCAAAAGTTCATCCTGGATTACACCCCGGGTCAGAGCATCTAGCGCGCCGAAGGGTTCGTCGAGAAGCAGCAATTTAGGGTTCGTTGCAAAAGCCCGGGCAATACTGACCCGTTGGCGCATACCTCCGGATAGCTCAGATGGCTTTTTATGCAGAGAATGGCCCAGACCCACCATTTTCAGGAATCCCACACTGTGCTCAAGGGCATCTGCCTTGCTCCAGTTGGGCCAGCGCGCTTTCACTGCAAAGTTCACATTCTGCAGCGTCGAAAGCCAGGGCAATAGGCTGTAGTTTTGAAATACCACCCCGCGATCTAGACTCGGCCCTATTACCTCTTTCCCATCCATGATGATGCCGCCATGGGATGGCTTGTCGAGTCCAGCGAGAACATTAAGTATTGTGGATTTACCACATCCAGAATGTCCGATAATGCATACAAATTCCCCTTTCTCAATGCCAAAACTGACATCCTCAAACACCACAAGCTCTTCATTTTTTGAACTGTAGGTTTTGCCCAATTGTTCGATGGTGACAAACGCGTTTCTCAAAGTTCACTCCTTATATTGCACAAGCTTTTCAACGCGACCCAAAGCAAAATCGAGAGCCATGCCAACCACGCCAATCATAAGAATCGAAAATATGACGCTGTTCAAATCTAGGTTGTTCCACTCGTTCCAAACGTAGTACCCAATGCCAGTACCACCGACTAGCATCTCCGCGGCAACAATAACCAGCCACGCAATACCGATTGAAATCCGCATGCCCGTTAATATAGTAGGTGCTGCTGCAGGCAGTATGACCAAGAAGGCCGTCTTCAATTGGCTTAGCTCATGGGTTTGTGCCACCGAAATCCAGTCGCTACGCACATTTGCCACGCCAAAAGCCGTGTTGATGAGCATGGGCCAAATCGAACAAATAAAGATGACGAAGATGGCCGATTGCTCAGAATCTTTAATAATAAAAAGTGCGAGCGGCATCCAAGCTAATGGAGAGATGGGACGCAGAACCTGAATGAATGGATTCAGCGCCCGGTGCATTAGCGGCGACATGCCAATAATAAAACCTAATGGGATCGCGACTAGTGCGGCGCTGACATACCCAGTAAGCACGCGAAACAGCGAGTAAGCCAACTGTATGCCAATGCCCTTATCATTGGGGCCCGCATCATAGAAAGGATTACTCAGTTCATGCCAAGCATGACTCATAACCTGAGATGGCGGAGGCACTCGGGCCTCCTGGTCAACTCCGCCCATCAGTATTTCAAACTCGGTAAGCGCCTCACTCGCCGTTGGCGGCTGATTCAGAGCCTCCCACAGGCCAAGGAGGCCCACCAACAGGCAAACAGAAACGAGCGCCGATCTTGCCGCAAGAGAGCTCATATCAAACCCGTTTAATAGCGAAGCTATTGATATATTCTTCAGGCTTGTTGTAATCAAACTCCTTGCCCATGATGGTGTAGTTTTTATAGGTAGATTCGGGGGGGGTGTAGCCCAGATTACGCATTACCTGCCCCGTTTCAGCAGCGACGTAGACACGCTCTGCTATACCCTTATAATCAATATCACCCTCTACATAACCCCAGCGTTTCATTTGAGTCAAAATCCATACTGCCATTGAATGCCAAGGAAACGGATCAAAATCAATTCTATCTGGAACGTCCTGAACCTTATTTTCAATCCCGTCTACGTAGCGTCCGGTTAGCACTTGCTTAACCACAACTTCAGGTTGGTTCAGATAATTCTTGGGTGAAATAGCTTTAGCAATTTCAGCGCGATTTTCTGCTTTATGGGAATAGTGCGTCGCGTCCACAATAGCCTTAAACAGCGCCGCATAGGTGTTGGGCATTTCCGTAGAAAATTTCTCACTGCAGGCGAAGGCGCAACAAGGATGGCCCTCCCATATATCCTTGGTAAGAACATGGAGGAAACCAATTTTTTCGAAAACTGCTCGCTGATTAAATGGGTCGGGGGACAGATACCCATCAAGGTTTCCCGCCCTTAAATTGGCAACCATTTCGGGTGGCGGTACGACCCGAATCTGAATATCTTTGTCCGGATCGATACCGTGCTCTGCGACGTAATATCGCAGTAGAAAGTTGTGCATGGAGTAATCGAAAGGCACACCAAACTTAAATCCCTTCCAGTCCTTGGGATTACGCTTATCCTTGTGCTTATTGTGTAAAACAATCGCCTGGCCATTGATGTTTTCAACCGCAGGCATAATGTAGGGAGTCGCGGTTGAGCCAGCACCCATACTCATGGCCAATGGCATGGGTGTTAGCATGTGAGACGCATCGTATTCGCCATTGAGTGACTTGTCTCGAGCTACGGCCCACCCAGCAGTTTTAATGACATCCACATCTAAACCATATTTGGCGTAAAAACCCATGGGCTGCGCCATGATAATCGGTGTCGCGCAGGTAATCGGGACAAAGCCCACCTTCAGCTTCGTCTTTTCCAACGGTCCTATCGCGTCTTTGACCGCCGCTTTCACTTTGTCCATGGGGATCATGGTCCCTAACGCAGCGGCCAGAGTCCCCCCACCCACCAACCTGATAAAGTTCCTGCGGCTTGCATCATTGTGGCCGAATACGCCCCTGACAATGGCGTTTTCGACAACACGATCCATCATGTCCTCGCTGCTTCCAAAAGTTTCTGTAGCGGCGCTGGAAGATGTGTGGCTTACCGATTCTTGGTCGGAGATCTGACGCTCCATGAGTATTTGCCTATCACGATCACTCAACCCCTCACCAGATTGCAGTTCAGATTTGCAAACGGCACAGACGCAGCTAGCGGTGTGTGCCAGGTTACTCTCGGCATCAAATGGGTTACCTAAACTCCTGTTGCTCATATTTGGTGCTCCTGTTCGTTATGACGGCAGTACATGATCTTTTATGGTGCGCTTAGAACCTCAAGCCAACGTAAAAGCTTTATTGGGAAGCTCCCATGGGTTTCATATCCTGTGTGGAGCAAGCACCGTGCCAACGCCACTAATTTTTATAAGTGACTGTTTTTGAAAGGCTTCCCAGGCTCACTACCGCGATGCGACGCCTACGATAATTCGTTATTTCTGAATCTTCGTAATGCTGTTCATGGAATTTCGTAATCTGGCCCAATAGTTGCTGCATCGCTTTACACATTTGCGCCATTGGTAATGCTGTTATGGATAATCTTTATCATCACTCTGCGACGCCCCAAATTGCGGTAGACCCCTACCGGGATGTACTCGTTGAGGCCAATCAGGAAGCCTGCCGTTTAATGCGACTGGACCGTGCCGGGCTGAAGGCGATACGCCCCAGTGACTTATTCAAACCAGATTTACCCAAACTGGTGGTCTTTACTCAGGAAGTACTAGAAAAAACCCGCGGCCTATGCAGTGACTTAACCATCGTCATTCAAGAGCAAGAGTGTGGTATCGAGGTGTTCGGTCGTTTCGGCCAAGTTGGCGAAGAGCGGCTACTACATCTGAACCTGCAACCGCTTCGAGAAATAGCTCAACGCAGAGCGCAGGCAGATGCTATCGATTTATACAACTCGGGATTGAGTCAATGGAACCGTGTTGCCAATGTCTTCCGCGAATTCGAGCACGAGCACCGCTTGTTATTGGATGCCGCTGGCGAGGGCATTTACGGTGTAGACAGCAAAGGGGACACCACTTTCGTAAACCCAGCAGCACTAAGAATATTGGGTTATTCCCTAGAAGAGCTGATTGGACGCAACATGCACACCATAGTGCATCACAGCCACGGCGATGGCTCTCTGTTTGAGCTGCATGACTGCCCTATATTTGAATCACTCAGAAGTGGGAAGGTTCATACAGAAGATGAAGATATATTTTGGTCTCGAAACGGCAAGGCCGTAGATGTTGAATACACCAGCACGCCTATCAAGGAGGCTGGTGTAATTGTGGGTGTTGTTGTCATCTTTCGAGATGTCTCCGAGAAAAAGGCAGGACGCAAACGTTTAATGGCGGCTCTAGAGGAGGTCGAATCGCTAAAAAATCGACTCGAACTCGAGAACGCGTACCTGCAAGAGGAGATCAGTATTGAGTACAACCACCATCGCATTATTGGCCGTAGTGCAGGAGTTCAGAATACATTGCGTCAGATCAATCTCGTCGCACCAACGGAAGCTACCGTCCTGATTGTTGGTGAGTCGGGCACCGGCAAGGAGCTGATTGCGCGCTCTTTACACGAACAAAGTGATCGCTCTCAAAGGCCACTTATCCGGGTGAACTGTGCAGCGGTTCCGGAAGAGCTTTTTGAAAGTGAGTTTTTTGGTCATATTAAAGGCGCTTTTACCGGCGCCACAGGCGACAGGCCGGGACGATTTGAATTAGCTGACGGTGGCACACTATTCCTGGATGAGGTGGGCGAAATACCGCTTCATCTGCAAGGAAAACTTCTTCGAGTACTCCAGGAGCAGCAGTTCGAGCGAGTCGGAGAATCTACAACCCGACACGTAAATGTCCGAATTATCGCCGCCACCAATAAAGAGTTACGCCAGCTGGTGGAGGCTGGGAAATTTCGCGAAGATCTTTATTTCCGACTCAACGTCTTTCCAATTACCTCAGTGCCTTTACGTGAGCGTCGAGAGGACATACCCCTGCTGGCCCAAATGTTTCTGCAAAAGGCTGCTACGCGTGCCAATAAAACCAATCTAAGAATGCCACTAAGCGAACTAGAAAAACTTGGCAATTATCATTGGCCGGGCAATATTAGAGAGCTGGAAAATTTTATAGAACGACAGGTAATACTTTCTCAGGGCGATACCATTCGGATTGGGGACTCGCTGGCGGGTAACCATCAGACGGCCAGCAAAGTGCTCGCCTCTCCACAGGGTGAAGTCGAGCAGGAATCTCAAAGCAAACAGCGGCAGCGGCGAAACATTCTACTCGCGCTCGAAAGATCCAAAGGCAAGGTTTTCGGAGAGGACGGAGCTGCTGCAATATTGGACATCAAGCCCACCACTCTCGCTTCGCGAATAAAGAAGCTCAACATAGATACCCGAAGCTTTAAAGTTTGAGTGCGGCCCCTGGTAAGTATCAAATCGCTACGAAATTACATAACTCAAACTACGAAGATTCAGAATCTACGAATTTCCGCAGCCAGCTTTACCAACGTAAAAAGTTTTAATCCATTGATAATCATAGACTTAAAGACTCAAAAAAGAATGGCACGGCGTTTGCAAAACTTTGTTCGAGGGCGGAAGCGTCCCGAAAAACAAGCTTGCAGGCAGCGACATTCACCATTGCTTCCTCGCAGTACTCATCATGGTGGAAACCCTTCGGAGTCGAACAATGACAAGGCAATATTCGGACACGCACATACACTTTTTATCAGCGACAAAAGTGCTAGCGCTGCTTATCGCAAGCAATACCGCAAATGCAGAAACTAGTGGTTTTGATAGCTTGGCAGAAATGGTCAAAGGAGGCACGGCGAGTGTAGATCTAAGGTATCGCTATGAAGGCGTTGATCAGGATGGTGTAGAGAAAAATGCAGATGCGTCAACACTACGCTCTCGATTGACGTTGACCACGACAACCTTGCGAGGCTTTAGCGCGCAGTTAGAATTTGACAACATCACCAGTGTATTGACTGACAATTACAACTCTACTACCAATGGAAATACAGAATACCCAATTGTCGCAGATCCTGAGGCAACAGACTTCAATCAGGCATGGCTGGCATATGACGCAGACAAATGGAACGCAAAATTTGGGCGTCAGCGGATAATAAATGCCTCTCAACGTTTTGTTGGCGGTGTTGCATGGAGACAGAATGAGCAAACCTACGATGGCCTGAGGATACAACTCAATCCCACACAAAGTCTGTCGGTAGATGCCAGCTATGTTTACAACATCAACAGAATTTTTGGGCCCAACGACGGTGCACAACCGGCAGACTGGGAAGGAGACAATATTTTCCTTCGAGCAACTTACAACCTAGCAGAGGCACATTCTGTCTCCGGCTATGGCTACCTTATAGATGTAGATCCACAAAGCGGGTATACCGCAGGAAAAACCGTGAACAACTCTACAAATACGTTCGGTATTGAATACCAGGGTAAGTTTTCGGAGTGGCTCGGTGTAAAAGCCGCTTTTGCCACACAGTCTAGCGAGGGCAATAGTGAACTTGATTACGACGCCGATTATTACATGGCTGAGCTTAACGCCAGCTTCAAACCCGTTACGCTAAAAATTGGATATGAGGTGCTTGGCTCAGGTGAAAATGGTAACACTGGTGGCGGCGTTGGCTTTAAAACACCACTCGCTACATTACACCTATTTCAAGGTTGGGCTGATAAATTCCTAGCGACGCCTGCCAATGGCATTGAAGACGCCTATGTCGGCATCAGCGGAAAATTAGGCCCGGTAAAGGTTGGCGCCTTCTACCATGACTTCAAGGCAGAATCTCTGGACACCCAATACGGCACTGAGTTCGATATGATTGCGACGTGGCCAGTCAACAAGCAGTTGAGTCTGCAGGCAAAGTTCGCCGACTATCAAGCGAAAGATTTCCTAACCGATACGACCAAGTTTTGGTTAACCGTTCAGCTGAAACTCTGAAATCGCCGCAGGAACACACCGCTCCTCACAAAAGTCAGCCGATGTAAGGATTATTCTGGCCATCGGGTGTTTACTAATGTCCCCAAGGGCTTTGTCTAAAACACTCAAGCTGGCGAGCGCCTGCCACCAGAGCATTTACTGTTTTGCTGTAGTCTCCGGCTAGCGCGTCGTGAGGGGGACTCGCTGGAACACCTGGCAATACGGCGGTCAGGTCGCGCGCAATCCCTGCATCATTTAAAGAGTGAGCGTCGAAGAGACCATGAACGCGTCCGTTGGAGAAAAGGAGCACAGATGCCGCCACCGCCAGACAATACGCACTAGACGCCACGTTTAGTAACTGCTACAGGTTGACTTGTAGGCAGCAGTTGTAGAAAATCGCGACCCTCGCAACACACCCTTGTGGCTACGTAGCTCAGCTGGTTAGAGCACAGCATTCATAATGCTGGGGTCGGTGGTTCAAGTCCACCCGTAGCTACCATTTTTTTAACCTCAAAAACAGTAACTTACAAATCGATCAAACCAATTTCCCGTTTTCCCGTCTCCCAACTGCGGGAGATTTGCGGGGGGTTTCATTTTTAATCAGGGTCAGGGTCGGCGCTGAACTACCCGACCAACTCACTTTCTCCACCGCGTCTATCAGTTCTCCAATTTCTGCAGCGGAGTAATGCGTGGTGATCTGGCCGTTTTTATGGCCCAGCAGGACTTGTCGGGTTTCATGACTGACGCCTTTGGCCCGCAACCGGCGACCGAACGTATGCTTCAAATCATGTACCCGCACTTGCGCCAAACCAGCCTCCTCTCGCGCTCGGCGCCAAGCCTTGGTATTGATGCGATCAATCGGCTTACCCTTTGAGTAGGTAAATACATAGTCTGAGCTCTTGCCACGCTGACGATTGATCACCGCTCGCGCCTCAGCATTCATCACCACCAATCGATCCTCACCATTCTTAACGCCATTACCGGGGACAACAAACACACTTGTTTTCAGCTCGGGAATCGATACCTCCCAACTCCACTGCAAACAAGTCACTTCCTGCTCCCGCGTTCCAGTATTGACCTTGAACAACGCCATTTCCCTCAAGTGCTCCGGCAAGCGCGCGAACAACCTCGCCTGCTCGTCCCACGATAGGGGATATGGCTTTCGGGCATCGTCACAATCGAGCAACTGCAATAAAGGGGCTGTTTCAAGCCAGGTCAAACCGGACTCATCCCGCCACAGTCGGGCAGCCAGAGTCAGAATTCGCCGCACCACCGCCAGATCGCGGTTGATGGTGTTGGCTCGCATACCCTGCTTACGACGGTGCCGGACAAACAACTCCAGCGTGCCCTGATGGACCCTGCGCAAAGGCAGATCACCTATATGCGGGTCCAGAATTTTCAGGGATTGTGCATAGCGGTCAATACTGCGCTTATGCTGGAAATCCAGCAAAAACTTGGTGGCCGCCTGCCGAAAAGTGCGCTCCGCTCGAATGCCGTAAACATTCGCCTTGCGCATCTCCTCCAATCGTCGGATCAGGTACCTTTCCGCCTCCTCGAGCTCGCTTGTGCCAGTGCTCTCGTGAAGTCGGCCATACCCCCTGACGCACTTATCAATGTGCCAGATGCCCTGGGTGCCTCTCTTGTAGAGGCCCGGGATTCGCTTTGACATAGGAAATCTCCTTTGTGCTTTGGCGAACACCCACAGCGTTTCATATACTGCTCCGCCCAGGCGTCCATTTCAAGCCGATCAAAGGCAATGCCCTGCTTACCGATGGGAATCTCCGTGAGGCTTTTCCGAACCTCCCGGTTGAATCGGTTCTTGTCCATTCCCAAGTAGCCGGGGGCATCACGCAAACGAATAAATCGTGGAAGAACCGAAGTCATCTCTCAGCGCCCCAAGTAGACAGCGGTGATCTGCTCTCTGACATGGCCCAGCTCTTTGCTTATCGTCAGGCGGGCCTCATGATCCCTTCGCCTTTGAGCGTTGCTGAGTTTTGCTTTGGAAGGCCCACCCGCATGGGGCGATGGCCAGCCGGTGAGTTCTTGGTAGCGTTGCTGGGCATAGGCGTGGCGCAGGCCATGCATTTTCGATAACCCGGCATTGGCAGTGTGGCGCTCGTAGATTCTCAGCTGCTCGACGTACTGCCGGCCACCGGGGATCAGGGAACCCAGCCCGGCCAGTTGTTTTGCCTGTTCCAGTAAAGCTCGCTGCTCTATGGTGCGAATGGGCACCGTGCGCTCCCGCCCGCCCTTGGTCCAGCTGGCCTTGAGATGCAGGTGCTTGCCCCGGTCCGCCCAACGGGGCTGGATCTTGAGGGCTTCTTCCCGCCTTAGCCCAAAAGCCTGTTGCAGGCGCAGGCTCATGCGAACGTGTTCATCCTTGACCTGAGCGAGTTGCTCCTCGGCCAGATCTTTGGCCTTGCTCTGATCGGACACAAACTGCCGGTCCGGTATCCCATAGAAATCGTTACTGCCGGCCACCACGGCCCGCTTGTTAACCTTCTCGGCCCACCAACGTAAGCAACTCATCCGGTTCTTGATGGTGCCAGGGGAAAGGTTTTGTTTGAGCCACAGATCCACCAGGGACTGGACATGCTTTTGCTTGAGGGACGTGGCCTTCAATTGTCGGAACCCCAAGTCGTGTAACTGGTTGGCGATAGCGCTCAACTGACGCTCTCAGCCCACCCGGGTTTCGAAGCTGCCTTCGTGACTGTGTTTGCATAATAATTTCAGTTGGTAGTTCAGGTCTCGCATAGTGTTGCATCCGTAGGTGAGTGTTTCTGATCACCTGGCAACATTGCTGCGCAGGTCCGCCAAAGCGGTACGATCACGGGACACCAATCCCGGTTGACCTGAATGTGTCTGGCCATAGACAACACGGTGTGTTTTCGCAAGAAAACTGGCCCGTGCAAACCAACGGTTATCCAGCCTTGGGCTGGGAGTGGAATTACCTCCTTGGTTAAAAAATGCAGAACACACTGACCGCCAATGCATATGCGGGGTTAAAGAAACTCTGGAATGATCAGGGCACAAGTGCTCTGTCATCAACAGCGGTTATGGAATAGATCCCCGTAACAAGCGGGACGGATTTGAAAGGTCGCTACCCAGACGATGCGGCAACGCGATGGTTAGAAGATGGACCCGGTCATGGCTGACCGTCGCGTCATAGTGGTCCGAAGTGACGCATTCAGCAGATTCCAATCACGCCGGAAACTACCTACCCCGTTTGCTTTCGCAAGGTGGGGTCTTCCTTGCCACTTTAAGCGCAGTGGCAGCGACAAGTGGCTCCACTATACGAACCCGAAATATGGCTGTCACAGAGAATTCAACCCGAATCGGGGGTGGTTTCATCGGACGCCTGGTGATTTGTTTGTCAGGAGTGAGGCGGAAATTACGCTTCAGGGGAACGGAGGGCTGCTTTGAGCTCGTATATCCGCAAACTTAGATACTTGGTGAAGTGGTTCCAGTGGAACCACCCATGAAATCGCATGGTGCAGAAGTGTTGCTGCGTTTATTGCCGTAGAGCGCGGGCGCCCACGTCACTACCCGCTGCGCCGGCTAGTGACGTGGGCAAATCTATTCACAACGACAGGGTCCCTTCGAGCTTCTCCAGCGCCTGTGCGCGCCGCGCAGGGGTCATCTTCCTGATATTCCGAAGCTTCCACTGTACTGCTGGCAGCTCGCTTGCAGCGGTATGCTCGAGGAGACTCCAGTCTGGATCGCCCGACTTGAAGGACAACAGAAACGCCTTGTGCTTTTCAGTGAGCTGCCGCCTGATCTTCTGAATCATCTTTGCACGGGCCTCATCCAGTTCATCCACCGTGACTGCCTGCAATGACATACCCTGAAACTGCTGATCGAACACCGGCTGCAGTGGAAGCGGATTGGGGTCCAGCAGCTCCGCTATAGGCCGGTTGCTGCTCACCAGGTAAACCAAAAAGCAATCCATCAGCGCTGGCGTAATACCTTCATTCGACCAAAGCTGCATCACGTCGAACAGATCCCGAGGGTGCTGCCGGTCGAGCGCGGCGACCAGTTTACCGGCGTACACCTCATCCGCAGCGAGCACCTGTGTTTCGACATACCCGAACTGGTCCGCCACAGATTCGCTTACCGCCATTTGTACTGCAGGCATTATGCTGCCGCGGAGCACCGGCGAGACTTCCACCTTGATGCTGACACCGCCCGCCGCGATCTGCAGCCGCTGGACTCGACCAGCCTCGCCCGCCGCAGCCGTTACCTTTGCACCCTGAATCACCCGACGGATCTTGTCCGCAATCCGGCCAAGGCCACCCTCAATTGCCCCGAACGCATTATCGCGATCGTCCAGCGGCAGATAGGTGAGATCGATATCCACGGACAGGCGCGGGAAATCACAGATAAAGAGGTTGATTGCCGTGCCACCTTTAAGTGCAAAGCAAGGCTCAGAGGCTACCAGTGGTAACACTCGCACCACGAGCTCCACCTGGCGGAAGTAGGGATTGCTCCTATCCAGCATGAAAAGCCTCTGGCACCGTTATCTGGTAGCGCTTGTCCAGTTTTCCGCCACGGGTCACCAGGCGCTTGCCCCGCCCCAGGTCTACCGCATCAACATCAACCCGCTTCAGCCACGGATAGTCATAGCGAGCGGCAAAGAACAGGAACAGGCGCTTCGCCTCATTGTGGAGACAAGACTGCAATAGGGTGTTCACCGCAGCGGGGCGCAGTGAGGTCAACCCCTCGAACAGCTCGGCGGCAAACGTAAAGGAGGTAGGAGTATCGTCCACCTGGCTCAACACTTCGAGGATCGCGCGCTCGGGTGCCGAGCCCTGCATCGTCCAATCACGCACCTGCGTAGGCAACTGCACCCAACCTGCCTCCGCGTCGCCTTCGAATAGCTTCCTGCGTTGGAAACTCCAGCGCACGTCCAGCGGGACCTGCTCCATCCAGCCCGGCAAGCGATCCTGCGTCCATACATGAACAGCAGCATCGCCACCAAGCGAGAGATAATGCGCCAACCCCTGACGATTCAGTGCGCTTACTCCCCCCAGATGCAATTGAAATCCCCCAAGCCGTTGCAATCCAAGGATAACGCCTTCCCAGGTAACCGGGTTACCCGGGCGGGCGTAGACGCGACTGCCCAGACGTATCAGCCAGTCGCTCTGTAGGTACTTTCGAACCAGTTGGGGCGAATAGCCATTTGCCGTCAGCCAGGTGCTGGGAACGGCGACCCCTTCCGGAATCACTCGCATGAGTTTGTTCAGTTTATTGTCTTTTCGTATACCCATGGTTTATTTATATATCTATTAGTAAACCATTTCAACCCAAGTGGTTTGGATATTTTAATGTAGATATACCACTGGCATACATTTTGTGTCTTTGGCAAGCCTTGTAAATCCTTCACTTTCTCTCAAGCCACAGCCCCCCTCCATTCACAAAATACACTGACCCTTTGACAGGAGCGGTCAATTGAGGGAGGTACTTGATTCCACTTCCAGGGGTTCACTCCATAGCTCCAATAGTTGCGTATTGCGGTGACCCATGTGAAATGCGCAATTCACCGGGGCTAGGGAGGCTTTGATTCGGCCCCGACAGGAACTGGTCCCTCCTGGTCTTAAGCATGCCATTGCGCCTCAAAACCAGGGTAAAGGCTGACCAATAGTTGCTTGTGCAGAAGGCGAATGAAGTCCGTCGTCTGTGACGAGACTTAGTAGTCAGGTTCAGCGTGGCGCCATCGCCGTTATAAATCCCGCCACCGCCGCGGTCGAAGCCGGGCGCCCACGTCACTACCCACATTCGCTCTGTAGTGACGTGAGCAGCGAGTGTCTTACGCCTTCTTCCCCCCGGTAAACTACCGCATTGGATGAATCGCGACAGGCTCGGAGGCCACTTCTGATGTGGCATTATCCGGCCTCCCGATACAGGCTGGTTTGTTCGGTCTTCCTGGTCTCCAAGGCGGAACCACCATGTTGGCACAAGGCAGGGATGGCCTTGGCAAAACCGCCTACGAGCGCCATCAACCCGAGCAGACACTGCTCTACCAGCTCGTCGAAGCACACTACCCTGCCCTGGTTGACCAACTGGCCCAGCAGGGCAAATCCCTGCCAGACCATGTCCACAGGGAATTCGAGGCCTACCTGAAGTGCGGCCGACTCGAGCACGGCTTTCTCCGGGTGCGCTGCGACAAGTGCCACTTCGAGCGGCTGGTGGCGTTCTCCTGCAAGAAGCGCGGATTCTGCCCCAGTTGCGGAGCACGCCGCATGGCCGAGACCGCCGCGTTGCTGGCGGATGAAGTCTTCCCCGATGTGCCATTGCGCCAATGGGTCATCAGCTTCCCCTTCCCTCTGCGCTACCTGTTTGCTGCCCATCCCCAAGCCATGGGCAAGGTGCTGGGCATCGTTTACCGGGCGATCTCCACCCACCTGATCCACAAGGCCGGATTCTCGCTAAAGGATGGCGCCACCGGGGCAGTCACGCTAATCCAGCGATTCGGTTCCGCCCTGAATCTCAACATACATTTTCATATCCTGTTCCTGGATGGCGTCTATGTGTATCGCGACAATAGGCCACCCCGATTTCAACGCGTCCGGGCACCGGACAAGGGCGAGTTGGAGGAACTGGTTCAACTGATCAGCCAGCGCGTCGGCCGCTGCCTCGAGCGCCAAGGCTTGCTGGAACAGGACACCGAGAGTGCCTGGCTGGACCTCGACCCCGCCGAGGATACCGATGCCATGCCACAGATCCTGGGCAGCTCCATCTCCTACCGCATAGCCGTTGGCTCACAGCAAGGCCAGAAAGCGTTCATGATCCGCACTATCCGCCCGCTGGAGCGACCTGATCCTGGTTTGGAGCGGGTCGCCAAGGCCAACGGATTTTCCCTGCATGCCGGTGTGAGTTGCGAAGGGCATCAAAAAGAAAAACGTGAGAGGCTGTGCCGCTATATATCCCGTCCGGCCGTGGCTGTTCCCCGCCTGTCACTGAGCTCCACAGGAAAGGTGGTCTACACGCTGAAAACTCCGTACCGAGATGGCACGACCCAGGTGGCCTTCGAACCGGTGGATTTCATCGCCAGGTTGGCCGCCCTGGTACCCAAACCAAGAGTCAACCTCACCCGCTACCATGGCGTCCTGGCACCGAACCATCGCTGGCGAGGGCTCGTCACGCCAGCGAGACGCGGGAAAGGCGTCAAGTCCAACTCCAACACAGAAGTCCGCACACCCGCCGAGCGCCATGCCGCAATGACCTGGGCTCAACGGCTAAAGCGTGTTTTCAACATCGACATCGAGGTCTGCAGTCTTTGTGGCGGATCTGTCAGGGTCATCGCATGTATCGAGGACCAGGACGTCATCGATCGGATACTGGATCACCTGCGCCAGAAAGAACGGGAAACACCGACTAGACCATTGCTGGTGCCACCGACCAGAGCGCCACCTGGAACGTTGTCACTTTTCGCTGGGAAGGATTCCAGACCAACAGCAACCCACTAGCAAGGACGCCAGTGAACACCGCATGGCATGAACTGTTGCGTGCTCGCGTCCAGGTTTGAACGGATATGAATGGCATACCCAACGCCGCGAACAGGATTTTCGGGTCAATAGATGGAAACTTCGACAGGTCAGCAGGTCCAGTCGACACAAGCAGCGAGGATGTCTACTCTCAATAGGCCGTTAGTATTTCCTATCCTTGAGTTCGTAGGTAATA
>Ga0233426_10002249_pt1 | contig 16426 bp, 19 predicted proteins | sample SI_118_April2016_6_FD_179875 | JGI IMG/M metagenome (GOLD analysis project Ga0233426, IMG submission 179875) | Seawater microbial communities from Saanich Inlet, British Columbia, Canada - SI_118_April2016_10_MG | ecosystem: Environmental > Aquatic > Marine > Inlet | place: Canada: British...
AAAGTTTACACCTCCGCGACTGAGGCTCTTGATGGGCTTTTGTTTGACGGAATGCTGATCGCGGCGGGCGGGTTTGGCCTTTGCGGTATCCCTGAAAACCTGATTTCTGCGATCAAGGATGCGGGCACCAAGGACCTTACGGTTGCGTCCAATAATGCGGGCGTTGACGACTTTGGGTTGGGTGTTCTTTTGCAAACCCGACAGGTCAAAAAGATGATCTCGTCTTACGTGGGCGAGAACGACGAATTCATGCGCCAGTATCTATCTGGCGAGCTGGAATTGGAGTTCAATCCCCAAGGCACATTGGCCGAACGCATGCGTTCGGGCGGTTGCGGCATCCCTGGTTTTTATACAAAAACAGGTGTCGGAACGGTGATTGCAGAAGGCAAAGAAGTTAAACAATTCAACGGTGTAGATTATATTTTGGAAGAAGGCATCTTTGCCGATCTGTCCATCGTCAAGGCGTGGAAAGCCGATGAAACCGGCAACCTTGTGTTCCGCAAAACCGCGCGCAACTTTAACCCGCCAGCCGCGATGTGCGGCAAGGTTTGCGTGGTCGAAGTGGAAGAAATCGTGCCAACAGGCAGCCTTGATCCAGACCTTATCCACCTGCCCGGAATTTACGTGAACCGCCTGATCAAAGGCGATCACGAAAAACGCATCGAACAACGTACAGTGAGGACTTCCTAATGGCTAAATTCATGCTTGCATATCATGGTGGTGGAATGCCCGAAGGCGAAGAAGCACAAGCCGCTGCAATGGCTGCTTGGGGTGCGTACATGACCAAATACGCTGACACATTTGTCGGAGAATCCAACCCAGTCGGCATGTCCAAAACGGTCACGCCTGAGGGTGTCGCAGATAACGGTGGATCGAATCCGATCAGCGGCTTTGCTTTTGTTGAAGCCGCCGACATAAACGCTGCCTGCGCGATCGCCGCAGAATGTCCTGTTCTAACAGATGGCGGCACAGTCGAAGTTGCCCCAGTAGTGGAGATGTAATCATGGCTTGGGATCGCAATCAAATGGCCGAACGGGCCGCGCAAGAACTGCAAGACGGGTGGTACGTGAACCTCGGCATTGGCATTCCGACGCTGGTGTCGAACTACATTCCTGAGGGCGTGGAAGTGACGCTGCAATCGGAAAACGGCATGCTTGGCATGGGCCCCTTCCCGACCGAGGAGAACATCGACGCGGACCTGATCAACGCGGGCAAGCAGACCATCACCGAACTGCCGCAAACCGCGTATTTTGACAGCGCCACATCCTTTGGCATGATCCGTGGCGGCAAGATCGCGATGGCGATTTTGGGCGCGATGGAAGTGGCTGAAAACGGCGATCTGGCGAACTGGATGATCCCGGGCAAGCTGGTCAAGGGCATGGGCGGCGCGATGGATTTGGTGGCAGGCGTTGGCCGCGTGGTGGTGATCATGGATCACGCCAACAAACGCGGCGAAAGCAAGCTGCTCAAGGAATGCACCCTGCCCCTCACAGGCCAAAAAGTCGTGGATCGCATCATCACCAACCTCGGCGTGTTCGACGTCGTCGAGGGTGGTTTGGAATTGGTCGAACTCGCAGAAGGCGTAACCCGCGCCGACGTCGACGCCGTGACAGAAGCAACGCTCGTGAATTAGGGGCAAAACATTCAGAATTTGGGGGCCTCGCCGCCCCTTTTTTCAGCCCAGAGATTTATGTGATCCATCACACAACGCGCCTTCGCCGTTGTGTTTACAGCCACAAAAGAACACCTTCTTATCTTCAGTCGCTTCAAACTTCACAGGCGCAAATTCCGATCCCTTGTGCGAGCCATCGCAAAACGGTTGATTGCTGGATTGCCCGCACGAACACCAAAAATAGTTTTTTCCCGCCTCCACTTCTACTGGGAACGGAGCTTTTTGGGCGATTTTAGGGGCATCTGACATGGCTGGCTTCCTTTGGAACTGGCATTTGTAAACGTCGTCAAACCCTACGCGGCTTCCCCGACATCCGCAAACCTTGCGTTGTTCTAAATGCAACACTTGCACCCGTTCCCCTGCCTTACTCTGGCCCAATTCACTCCTTAAGCACAGGTTCAACGCGGCAATCTACAGACCGCATCCGAGGCAATAAATGATATCCGCAATGCAACCAGCATCCCCATACCGCTCGACCCTGATCGTCCTTGCGATCTTTGTGGCCTGCGGCGTGTTGGCGTTTTTTACCGCCTCTGGCGAGGACATCTGGCACCAAATCACCTTGCTGTCCTTTGCACAAATCGGCATCCTGCTGGCGCTCTCCCTCGTTAATTACTCATTCCGCGCCACACGTTGGTTTTTGTACGGTCGCGCACTCGGCCTTGATCTTGGCCTGTGGCAGGTTATGCGCCACTACCTCGGCGGCTTTGCCCTTACCATGACACCTGGCCGTCTGGGCGAGCTGGTTCGCATCCGTTGGATCAACCGCGAAACGGGCGCATCCGTTGAACGCACTGCACCCCTTGCGCTTGTGGACCGCGCCGCAGACCTCGCATCCTCTGGCCTGCTTCTGGCCGCGGCCATGCTAATAATGGCGGGTGGTATCTCTGGCGGTATCCCAGTGGCTATCTTTGCTATCATCGTCGCAATCGTTGCAACACGCCCCACCTTGTTTCGCTGGTGCGTCACGCGCCTGTATAAAATCATCGGCCGCAAACCCCGCCTGTTCGCGCGGGCTCGGCGCGCCGCGCAATCGCTTAAACCCTTCTCCCAACCAAAGGTCGCAATCCCTGCCTTCGCGCTCGGCTTTATCGGCTGGTTCGCCGAGGGCTACGCACTTTACCTCCTCCTCACTTGGATGGGCGCTGAAATCTCGGTCTGGGCCTGCGTCGGCATCTTCGTGTTTTCGATGATGACAGGGGGCGCAACGGGCCTTCCAGGTGGGATCGGCGGCGCAGAGGCAGCAATGCTCGCACTTCTGTCGATCCAAGGCATCCCGCTCGAAATCGCAATTCCCGCCACTGCCATCATCCGCATCACCACACTGTGGTTCGCGGTCGGCCTAGGCGTTTTATTCTTCCCATTGGCAGAAGCCGCATCATCAAGAGGTCGTCATGGCTTGGAAAACTGATACATTAACTGGCTGGGGCCGCGTTCTTTCGGGGTCAGCCCAAATCGCACGCCCAGAAAAACCCAGCGCAATCGCGCGTGTTGTGGCCGACACCCCTGCCCCTGCGGTTGGCGCACAGCGGTCTTATGGTGACCCAGCCATCAACACCGACGGCAAAGCAATCGACATGAACCGCCTTGATCGTTTCATCAGCTTTGACGCCAAAACTGGCGTGCTAGAGGCAGAAGCAGGCGTTTCCATCACCCAAATGCTGCAAACCTTCGCGCCCCAAGGCTGGATGCCCACGGTCATGCCCGGCACAGGCTTTGCCACGCTCGGCGGATGTATCGCAAATGATGCGCACGGCAAAAACCACCACGGCGTTGGCACGTTTGGCCAATACGTCATCAGCATTGAACTGATTGGCGCGGACGGCAAAACCAAAACCGTCACGCCCAAGAAAAACAAAACCTTGTTTGAGGCCACCGTTGGCGGTCTCGGTCAGACAGGCATCATCATCTCTGCGAAAATTCAGCTAACAGAATGTTCCTCGCGCCTGATCCAAGTGGATGAACGCCGCGCAACAAACCTGTCTGAATTCATGGACATGCTGAAATCTTCCACCGCGACCTATTGCGTGGGTTGGATCGACGGCACAGCGAACGGTCAATCCCTTGGGCGTGGCATTTTGGAAGAGGCAGAACTTACCAAATCGAACATGGCACCAAAACTGCGCAAATCACGCAAAGTGCCGTTCAACGCCCCCAGCTTCGCGCTGTCCCCGCCAACGGTTCGCGCGTTTAACCGCATGTATTTCAACCGCGTACCTGCCACAGGTCGCGGCGTGCTTCGCAGCCTTGAGGATTTCTTCTTCCCGCTCGATAAAATCCACGACTGGAACAAACTTTACGGCAAACGCGGCTTTCACCAGTTCCAATGCGTGTTGCCTGACGACACGGCTGAACGCACGTTGCGCGAAATGCTGCGTTTAATCGCAGATTCTGGCCTCGCCTCCCCACTTGCCGTGCTGAAACGCACTGGCCCCGGTCGCGCTGGCCCGCTGTCCTTCACCATGGAAGGTTTCACCCTCGCGCTTGATTTCCCAAATTCAGCCAAGTCGATCAAACTGGTCGAAACGCTCAATGAAATGACAACCGAGGCTGGCGGACGCATTTATTTCGCCAAAGACAGCCTCGCGACAGCCAAACAAGCCCACGCGATGTATCCAGAACTGGCCGCGTGGCAAAAAACTGTAAAAACCGCAGACCCGAAGGGCCATTTCAAAACTGATCTGGTACGTCGCCTAAAACTGAGAGACAGCAAATGAGTGAAACATGGATCGTTCTAGGTGCCAGCTCTTCGATGGGTCGCGCCTTCGCACGCAAAGTCGCCGCTGAAGGCGCGCACGTTGTTTTGGCCGCCCGCGAAAAAGACGACCTTGCCCGCACTGCAGCCGATTGCACATCACGCGGCGCGCCGTCCGCCACACCTGTTGTGTTTGACGCCCGCGATCCAAAATCCTTCGCGCCAATTTACAAGGCCGCGAAAAAGAACGAAGGCATCATCAACGCCGCCGTATTCGTTGGCTCCATGGCCCCACAAGCAGACGTGGACGCAGATCCAAACATCGGCGACTTCACGATCCAAGACAATTTCACTGGCCCTGCAAATTTCCTGCACGGCCTCGCGCCCATCATGGAAAGCCGCAAAGGCGGCACAGTTTTGGGTATCGGTTCAGTCGCTGGGGATCGTGGCCGCATCGGAAATTACACCTACGGCTCCGCAAAAGCGGGCTTTCACACCTATCTATCTGGCCTGCGCAATCGCCTAAACCGCTCTGGCGGCCACGTGGTCACTGTGAAACCGGGCTTTGTGGACACCGCAATGACCTGGGGAATTGAGGGCATGTTCCTCGTCGCCTCCCCCGATCAAATCGCAGACGATTTGTGGAAGGCGCACCTTAAGAAAAAGAACACGCTCTATACACCATGGTTCTGGCGCTACATCATGGCGATCATCAAATCGATCCCAGAACCGATCTTTAAGAAACTGTCGGTCTAGATTTCTTCTGAGTGAAAATATCTCGGGGTCTGGGGCAGCGCCCCAGCACCCGCGTCAGCCAATCGACCCTGACGCGTAAAACATGATCAACACCGTGATTGCGATGATCAAAATTCCCGTCTTATCGCGCATCGCAAACACAATCGGATCGTAATCCTGTTTGCCCTGCCATCCCAAAATCACCATACGAATTTGCCACAACGCCAAGGGCAAAATCGCCAAACGCAGCAGCCACAGGTCATCATACAATGACACGGCCGTGGCGCTGAATGTGTACAGCAAGAATATAACCAGCGAAAAGAACACACCAAGCCCCGCGACATTCAACAAATCTTCGCGGTCCGATTTGCGGTACCCCCGCCCCGGCACTTTGCCATCCGATTTTGCCAGCGTCAGTTCGGTCAACCGCTTCACACAACCCAGCGCCAAAAACGTCGGAAAAATGAACGCAACCATCCAGCCAGACGCAACAACTTGTGCCGCCAAACCACCGGCAATCACACGCAAAGTATAGAGCCCCGCCAAGGTGGCAATATCCACCCAGCGCATCTTTTTGAATTTCAGAGAATAGGACAAAGACAACGTCATATAGAGCGCGATTACTCCAAACAGCGGCCACGATATGATATATCCAACACCCAGCGCGAAAATACCCAACGCAAATGACGTAAGCATCGCATCAGGAATACGCGCTGATCCTGCGGCCAGCGGGCGAAACCGTTTCTTGGGGTGCATGCGATCCGCTTCCAGATCCAGCAGATCGTTCACCACATAAATAGAGGACGCAGCCGCCGAAAACGCAGCAATTGCCAAAACCACCCGCATCAACGCCATCGGGTCCAGCGAATGTGCCGCGATCAATGGCAACAACAGCAAAATATTCTTCACCCATTGATGTGGACGCAATCCTTTGGCCAACGATCTGCGCGACCACGATTTTTTCAGCTGAACAACTTCAACGCCATCGTCTTCCAATTGCTTTGCCACCCCTGGGTGATGCCCAACGACAATCGCCTCGCCTGCGCATTTCCAAACGGCCAAATCCAACCGCTGATCCCCCGCATAGGCGTATTTACCTTCGCCAAACCGCGCGTTCAGGGCCACGGCCTTGGCCGAGCCCTTCAAATTCACGTCGCCATTTGATCCAATATGCTGCCCTTCAACACCGTGATGATCGGCCAAACGCTGCACAAGGCTCTCGTCACTTGCAGATGCAAAGATAACCTCGCGGCCATCTTCGCGGGCTTGATCCATATATGCCTGAATATCTGGGTTCACAGGCAACAGCTCTACATTCACGTCTGCCAACTCGGTGATTTCACGCTTTAGCCGCGCGCGATCGCCCCACAAACGGAACACAGTTTTCAGCGTGTTCAACGGTTGTTTGCCAAGCGCGAGCCAAAATCCCTCGAACAGCATGTCCGTTTTCAGGAACGTGCCGTCGATATCTACGGCCAAAGGTCTTTTATCTATCATTTACTTGCACTCGATTTAAAGACGCATCCGTCTGTTACATATTTTGGCGGTGTCATACACAATGTGCGCGCAACTTGCCATGCGGCCACAACTTTGGGCACATAAGCCCGCGTTTCTGCGTAAGGTGGCACGCCTTTGTGTTTCTTCACCGCGCCCTCGCCCGCATTATATCCAGCCAAGGCCAACAACGGATCGCGCTTAAACTCTTTTAGCAACCAATCGAGGTATGCTGTCCCACCTTTTATGTTCTGCGCCGGATCTGTGCTGTCCGTAACATTAAAACGCGCAGCCGTATCTGGGATCAATTGCATTAAACCAACGGCACCTGCAGAACTTACGGCCTCCGCGCGGCCACCTGATTCAACGCCAATAACTGCCAATACAAATGCAGGGGAAACATCCTTCCCAAGGGTCGCCAAAAGGATACTACTGCCATGCGCCTGCGCCAACTTCTGCATGTGCGCTATATTAGGAGAGAACTTTGCCGCCTTGTTTGGGTTCGCAGAAAGGGATTTCATCGCCGTATCCAACCGTCCCGAACTGGCTTGATTTATCGAAGGGGAATTTGCGGTCCAAAACCAGTCCTGCAAATCTGCGGGCGCAACTGGTTTGTTCACGGCCACCTTTTCTGTGCTCGGTTCGTCTTTGGACGCCGCGTTTTTCTCTAACTTCTTCTTATGCTCATTCTTATAGTAATCTTCTTCTGGCGTAATCTGCACATTGATCCGGCTGCCACCACCGCCTTTCTTCTTTGCTTTTTTAAAAACAATCTCAGCAGAGGCCATTTCAGGCGGCGTTACCGCGGCAAAGGCAACACAAAGGGCGGCGATTGCCGCAACTGCGGTTATAAACCGGATCAAATCACTGCTCTTTTTTTGTTGTTAGGTTAGGAATCGCAAAATTTGAGCGGTAAAGCTAGAAAATTGTGTGTTTGAACTGTGGCGATTTTGTCATAAACGGTGCGGTTCGCGACTTACTTCAACTTTTCTTCAACTTTATTTACAGCATAACTCTATGTTTAATAATGATTTTACAAGTTTATTCTGAAATTTCGGCAAAAGAGTCACATTCAAAGATCACGCGCCAAAATGCGGTCACATTTACCCGTATAACTGTAGCTCATAGGACGAAGCGAGACGGACTTGACGAGAAGTTCAGATCAAAACAAGCCGAAGCCTTAGAAAACAAAATGTGACCTTGGAGGGTACAAAAATGAAACTATTTAAATTTACCAAAGACGAAGATGGTGCCGTAACTGTTGATTGGGTTGTTCTGACAGCCGCTCTGGTTCTGGTTGGTGGTGTTGTTGTTTCCGCGATCCGCAGCGGCATGGAAGACCTTGCAGCAGACATCAACACACAACTTTCAGCTACATCTGTAACCTAATTCGATCTTTGGAGGATCTAAACTATGAAACTATTTAAATTCACAAAAGACGAAGACGGCGCAGTAACAGTTGACTGGGTAGTTTTGACAGCAGCTTTGGTTCTGGTTGGCGGCGTAGTTGTTAACGCAATCCGCGGCGGCATGGAAGACCTTGCAGCAGACATCAACACACAACTTTCAGCAACATCTGTAACTTAATTTGATCTTAGGAGGATCTAACTATGAAACTATTTAAATTCACAAAAGACGAAGACGGCGCAGTAACAGTTGACTGGGTAGTTTTGACAGCAGCTGCTGTTGAAAAAATTAGAAATGTACTACAGATAGAAATGCAGATGCATTGGTGCACTTCAGGGATAGAAAATGAATAAAGTTTGAAGCAGGTTCCAAGAGAGCTTCGCATTGATTTTGTCGAAGGTTCAGTCGCCCATCGTCTTCGGTTCGGTGGTGGTCGTGGTCAAGATTTAGCCAAGGCCATGGGGCTGCGGGCGGGCAAAACTCCCGTGATCGTTGATGCGACTGCCGGATTGGGCCGAGACTCTTTTCTTTTAGCGTCTTTAGGTGCGCAAGTCACTTTAATCGAACGCTCAGAGAAAATGCATAGTTTGTTAGTTCAAGGTATGAAACGCGCAGCAAGAGAGGGTGGTCAGCTTCGCGAAATTATTGGTCGCATGACCCTTTTGAGGGGAGACGCACTGGATTTGATTCCAGAATTGTCTGGCGAAGCAATTCTGATTGATCCAATGCATCCTGAACGGAAAAATTCAGCCCTGGTGAAGCAGGACCTACGTCAAGTCCGCGAGATCGTCGGCACCGACGATGACGCTGCTGATCTCGTAGCATTGGCGATCAAACATGCGCGCAAACGAGTTGTTCTAAAGTGGCCCGCTAAGGCTGCTCCGATTGAGGGCGTTAAGAAATGCTCTCACCAAATTATCGGAAAAACAACGCGATATGATGTCTTTATGATAGGTTAGATGGACCTCAGACCCATAGCAAAAGATAGTGGTCTGTCCGCACGAACTGCCTTGGCGCACAGCGCGGCTAAGTTGTGGTGCAATCCCATTCCGTCAAATGCTGTGATGCGCATGAATCTCGACTTATGATAGCAAGCCCAAGAAAGGTGACGTTTCTGGCGAAAGTATTGCAGGTGCACATTCGTAGGCTTGCCAATATCCTCCAAGGATTTTACCACGTCGAACTCAGACGAGAGCGAAACAAAAGTTCACTATATCTTTCAAACATATGTGGAACAAAAGCCCGGACGTGACGGGCAAGCAAGCCTGAAGATTGACAAGCAATTTCAGTATTCCACGGCGTCAGAGGCTCAGAACAGAGTCGAACGTGAAGCCCTGTCCGTGGATTGTGTGGGTGCCGATGCCTATATGGTCAGTGAGGACACGAACAGTGTCGAAGTCGGGTCACCAAGTTTCCTTGTCCGGCTTGGCAGTTTTCCGGAATTTGGTGATTTTTAGAGTTTTTGAGCTGGCATCGGAGCTGCGCACAAATCGTTCTTCGACCGTAACGCTGTGCCCGCTGAGAACATTCCATTTGTTACCGTTTGAAAAGAACGCAACACGACAGTAGGACCAGTGCATCAGAAAGCGGCCATTGGCGCAGCCGCAGCGAATTCACACGTTGTCCCGCAGTGCGGACATTTGTCGCGCCGCAGCAATTTTATGGCAGAATAATGCGGCTATGCGGACCAAGGTGACTGTCCGATTGCATTGTCGAATGCCCACTTTTGGCAGGCTGGGAGGGAATTGTAAGGATAGTGATGCCATTTCCTGCGGCCAGAAGCGGACCCACGAGGCTATCGAAATAGGTATGGCACAGTTCGATCATCCTTTCAGCCTACGGATTGAAGAAGGTGAGCGCCCGTAGAGTTTTGAGAAGGTCGCGTTGAATTGTCTCACGCTGCCAAACCCCGCTTGGAAGGCTATCTCTGTAATTGGGAGTGTCGTCGTGTCTAGCAGCGTTTTGGCGCGCCCGATACGAAGGGTTTGCGCCGTTTGAAGTGGCGATGCCCCCACGTGCTTGGCAAACAGCCGAGAGAGATGCCTTGATCCAACGCCTAGTCGATCTGCAAGGTCATTAACACTTCCAGCATCAAGAGCACCCCCCTCGATCAATCGCAAGGCCCGTTCAACGGTTGTTTTGGTTCCATTCCATGCAGCGCAGAATGGGGCTGTCTCTGGGCGACAGCGCAGACAGGGGCGATAACCCGCACGCTCTGCTGCAGCAGCAGTCGGGTAGTAACTGACATTTTTCGTCAATGAGTGTTTCGCGGGGCAGACCGGACGGCAGTAAATTCTTGTCGTGGCGACAGCGGTGAAGAACTTCCCATCAAAGCTGGGGTCGCGCCTTAGTCGTGCAGCGTTACATGTTTCAAAGTTTAGCATGTCTGGATCGTAGCAACCCATCAAACCCGATGCCAGACCAGTTGTCGGGTCAGGTCCGAAAACGGCGAGTCTGTGGAGGGAGAATATCGTAAGTCTCTGTCTATCGTATGAAACACCATTTGCAGGACTAAAGAAGATGAGCGACTATCAATTACATTGTTTAGCTGAATCTGGTAATGCCTATAAAGCAGCCCTAATGCTCGAATTGTGCGGTCTGGACTGGTCGTCGATTTTAGTCGACTTTCCGAATGGTGAGATGAGCACATCGAAATTTCGCCAAGACTTCAACCAATTTGGCGAAGTCCCGGTGCTGGTGCATGAGGATCTGAAATTATCACAAACAGGTGTCATTCTAAAATATCTGTCAGAAAAGACTGGGCGGTTCGGGCCTGCCAATAAGCAGGAAGAATACGAAATTTTGCGTTGGATATTGTTCGATAATCATAAATTCACCAGCTATATGGCGGCGCGCAGATTTGCCCTGCGTTTTATGAAAACTGGTGACACCGAAATAACCGACTTTCTCGGAGAAAGAGTAAAAAACGCTCTTGAGATTGTCGAAAGTCATATGGCCGGCAGAGATTTTATTGCCACGCCAACGCTCTCAATCGCGGACATTTCTATGTGCGGATATCTCTATTACGGCGATGAGTTGGAGCAGAATTTAGGCAGCTATGCAAATATCAACGCCTGGCTAGATCGCATTGCAGCAACAGATGGTTGGAAACATCCCTATGATCTGATGCCGCGCGCTTATCCAGCGTAGAGCACTTTCGAACTCTCTGACTGAGCAGAATCTCAGAAATCGCTATAAACCATGCCGCGCTAAACAGTTTTGCTGAACACGTTTTCTTGAAAAGCACCCGTTCGAACAATACGCAATATCCGTCACTTTGGGTTCTCTGCTGACTTTCCTTGCGCTGCAGAAACGCTACATTTCGGCGTCTTGGATAACGTCCATTTCGGCCCATTCCTGCCGCTCGGTTGAAGCAGACGCGCCGTAGCGCAGCGTCCCCAAAGCGGACATTTAACCGTTACGCAGCATATCGACGGCCCAGAGGTTTGCTTTGCGGCACAAAGCGACAGATTGGAACTACGGCACTAACGACCCCTTTATTGCATCGCACCCCCACCAAAGCCATCTTTCATCAATGAATCTAACATTGGGCATTCTGCCGATCCATCATCGCTATTCTTGCTGTTTGTAAAAAAATTTGCAGATTGATTTTGGTTTTTCAGTGTTGTGAGTTTCGGCTACCTTGCACGTCTTGCTGTCGTTTCGGCCAAGTGGAACGGATGTAAGCCAATACGTCCCAGATTTCATCATCAGTTAATACGTCACCAAAACCATCCATACCACTGTTGAAGCCCGACACGCCACGGGCTCCCAATGCGCCTTGACCGCCGAGTTTTGTGTATTCAAAAAGCAGTGCATTATCGTGATGCCAAGTGTGTCCTGACTTGTCATGTGGCGGAGCAGGCAAAACACCATTTTCATCAGGGGATTGCCAGTTGGGCTGCCCTTGCAAATTCGCACCATGACAAACAGCGCAATTATCTGCGTAGAGTTTTTCACCCGATATCAAATCACGGTTATCAAGTTCGTGATCCGCACATGCAGGAATACCGGATAAGCACTGCAGAGCCGCAGCAACCACAATCGTTTTCATATTGAATTCCTTCGCCATTATCACCTAATTGATCCCGTTTTCTCGCTGAACTTCGCGGATATAGGCAACAACGGCGCCAACATCCGCCCGGGTCAAACCTTCAACGGGTGGCATGTCACCAAAGGGCCAATGATGGGATCGCACACCCAGTTTGGCCGCCCTTTGGAAGGCTTCATCGCCATGATGGCTTGGCTCGTATATCTTGTGAATAAGCGGTGGGGCGATACCATCCTGACCTTCTGCATTGTTCCCATGACAGGACGCGCATTTCGCATCATACGCTTGCTTTCCCATCTTCGCAGTTGCCGACAATACATCAGGGACATTCACAACGACAATTGCAGCGCCTTGCGGACTCGCCGACGCATCAATATCTTGTTTAACGCCCGCTGAATTCGAGGCGTAAAAAGCAGCGATACCAACAGCTATAACGGCGCATAAAAGGAAAAGGGAATTACGGTTCATGGTTTCAATTCCTTGATTTTATTCGGTATTTTTGTAGGTATTGTCTTCAAGTCGCCCTGCCCGCCCGTGTGGTGGATGGCTGGCTTGACCCAGCGTAGACGGAGTGCGTTTGACAGCACAAAGACGCTTGAGAGTGCCATCGCGCCAGCTGCCAGAACGGGAGAAAGGAGAAGGCCACTGAACGGGTATAAGGCACCTGCAGCGACAGGAATGAGGACGATGTTGTACCCAAATGCCCAGAACAGGTTTTGCTTGATGTTTCGCATTGTGTGGCGGCTAATATCAAAGGCATTTACCACGCCGCGCAGATCACCAGACATCAGGACTACATCTGCCGTTTCAATGGCGACATCGGTACCCGTGCCAACGGCAATGCCAACATCCGCCGTAGCCAATGCGGGTGCGTCGTTAATCCCGTCACCAACAAAGGCCAGTTTTTCAGCCTGCCCCCGAAGCGCGTTCAAAGCATCTACTTTTCCTTCGGGAAGGACTTCGCCAACGACGTGATCAATACTAAGTTGTTTGGCAATCGCCTTTGCCGTGGCTTTGTTGTCACCAGTTATCATGGCCACTTTCAATCCAAGATCATGCAATGCATCAATAGCCGCGCCAGTGCTTGCTTTTATCGGATCGGCAACTGCGATTACGGCCGCAAGTTTACCGTCGATTGCCGCATAAAGCGGGGTCTTTCCTGCTGCGCCGTAACTCTGGGAAATTTCAAGTGCCCCACCAAGCGCGATATCTTCCCGCTCCATAAGTCTGTCGGCACCAATCAAAACTTGATGCCCCTCGACCGTTGCTTGGACACCGTACCCTGTAATTGAATCGAAATTCTGGATTGTTGGCAGGCCCAAGCCCTGCTCCAATGCAGCAGACACAATTGCTTGCGCGATGGGGTGTTCAGACGTCGTTTCGACAGCCGCAATCAAGCGCAAAACGGCTTGCTCTTCAAAATCATCAGCGACTGTGAAATCAGTTAGTTGTGGTTTGCCCTCGGTCAACGTCCCCGTTTTGTCTACAGCGACCACTGTTACGTCCTGCAAAGATTGTAACGCGCTTCCTTTGCGGAAAAGCACGCCCAGTTCGGCGGCACGACCAGTGCCAACCATAATTGATGTGGGCGTTGCCAACCCCATTGCGCAAGGACACGCAATGATCAGAACGGCCACGCCTGCAACCAACGCATAGCTGAGGGATGGCGATGGGCCAAAGAAGAACCACACAGCAATAGTGATCAGCGCCACAAGCAGGACCGCCGGAACGAACCAAGCGGTGATTTTATCAACGACACCTTGTATTGGTAACTTAGCACCCTGTGCCTGTTCCACCATCGCGATGATCTGGGCCAGCAATGTATCGCTGCCAATTTTGGTTGCGCGAAAAGTGATCGCCCCTGTACCATTCACGGTTCCTGAAACGATAGAACTGCCTTTTGTTTTGGAAACAGGCACGGGTTCACCCGTTATCATGCTTTCGTCCAAATAGGACGACCCAGACACGACTTCGCCGTCTACAGCGATTTGTTGTCCTGGACGAACATGAACAATGTCGCCCACGACAATATCCGAGATTTCAATTTCTATTGGTTCGCCATTTCGCTCCACCAATGCAGTTTTAGGTTGGAGCCGCACAAGTTTCTGGATCGCCTGCCCTGTCCTGCCCTTTGCGCGCGCTTCTAAGAAGCGGCCCAGCAAAATAAGAACGACAATGACAGCAGCGGCTTCGAAATACACGTTGGCAGTGTTTTGGGGCAAAATGTTTGGTAAAAATGTCGACACGACCGAAAAACCATAAGCCGCTGATACACCAACGGCGACCAGTGAGTTCATGTCTGGTGCGCCCTTGAACAAGGCGGGAAATCCGATTTTAAGGAACCGCAATCCTGGGCCAAATAGAACTACAGTGGTCAGAACAAATTGCAAAACACGACTGGTTTGTATGCCGATTGTGTTTGCAATCAGATGATGAAACGCAGGTATCAAATGCGATCCCATTTCCAGCACGAATACTGGCAACGCGAATATGGCGGCGATTGTGGTAAGCCGTCGAAGGTGTTCAAGTTCTTCAGCTTTGCGTTCTGATTTATCTGGCGCTTGGGCTGACTGCGACGTTGCTTTATATCCCGTTGCCAAGATGGTTTTTGCGATCTCAGCAGCATCTGTTGCACCCTCCGCATAGGTTACCACTGCTGTTTCTGTGGCTAAATTTACCGACGCGCTTAAAACCCCTGTGGAATTCAAAATTGCTTTTTCAACACGACCAACACAGGACGCACAGCTCATCCCTTCAATTGCGAACGTCATCTCGTTTGTTGCCATCGGATATCCAAGGGATTTTAACGCTTCCGATATTCCAACGATTGTTTCCGATTGACCAAGATTCAACTGCACTGTTTCCGATGCAAGATTGACCGCAACGTCCGATACATCAGGAAGGGCTGTCAGTGTTTTTTCAACGCGACCAACACAAGATGCACAGGTCATCCCGTCGATTTGGAACGCTATTTGATTTGAATCTGTCATGACTTTTCCATCAATTTTAAGATCGGCTTTATTCATAAGTAATGCTTCCAGTTACTGGAGGGTCAAGGCCGCAATGTAGGAATTTTCTGGGTAGATAAATTTGGGTAGGATCGAGGGTGCTGGTGTCATATGCTTCGATCCCCGCATGAGGTACCCCATAACGTCGCCGTTTCGAATTCTGACATCTTCCAAAGACTGGGAATACCGAAACAGCTCTTTCAATGGCCACAAGAAATCTTTGTGGGCGGCAAGCACAGCAATATGCTAAATAGTGTCCCACCATGAAAAATAGGCATCGCCAAACTGCTGGCGAACGCAAGAATGAATTGTTGGTTTCTTGCGGAGCGATAGATGTATTTGAAAACGCTGCTCTCCATTCCCGAAGCAATTCTAATTGGAATATCCGTTGATCCGACAAATTTATGCCGCACTAAACTCACCAACTTACGACCCGCCCAAACGGCAATACCGCTAAGCAAAAGCGACGACGCAAACAACATCGATACGTTTCTACTCAATCCGAATTGATATGGTAGGGCAGCGGTAATGCTGCCCTACCCAAGTTGCTGGATGCTTACTTGATCTTTGTAATCGTCAACTTGCCTTTAACGCGGTCAGCCAGAAATTCGATTTCATCGCCTTCGCTCAGAGCCTCTAACATCGCTTTGTCAGCGGCACGGAAAACCATCGTCATGGCTGGCATACCAAGATCAACCAGGTCCTCGTGTCTAACAGTCACCTTACCGCTTTTGCTTACGCGCTTGATGAAACCCTTTGTGTAGGTTGGCAATTTGTCCGCAACAAGAACACCACCATGCATGCCAGATTCGTAATGCCCAGGAATGAGGCAAGCGAACTCAAACGTGCCGCCGTTGGAAAAGTTCCAAACGATTTGAGAGGATTCACCTGGCTCCAAACGCACAGAGTTTGGATCGTCATGTTCCATTTCAGGAAACTTGGCCATCGTTGCTTTGTGTTCTTGGTTTTTCTCCAACGTATCGAGCACGAATTCATGTTCCAACTCGCCTGTATTTTTGATGTTGAAGAGCACAATCTCGCCCGTTTTGATATCAAGGCTGCGCGGCTCGTAAATCATTTCACCGTCATCAGTTTCCCGCATCTCTATCTCGATGGTGCGTGTCTCTTGACCTTTTTCAGCAGGCATCCCTGCGGCTTTTTTCTCCTCGTCGTGTCCGCCATCGTGGCTACCCGACGCGAATGCTGATGTTGTCAAAGCCGTTAGTGCGGCTGCAATCATAAGTTTGGTTTTCATGTTTAGTTTCCTTGTCTGACGTCAGCACCCGCTGGACAGATTTGAGTATTTGAATAACGGAGGATTTCTGGTTCATCTTATCGATTAGGAGATCGAGATGATGAAGAAG
>Ga0233426_10002252_pt1 | contig 16407 bp, 16 predicted proteins | sample SI_118_April2016_6_FD_179875 | JGI IMG/M metagenome (GOLD analysis project Ga0233426, IMG submission 179875) | Seawater microbial communities from Saanich Inlet, British Columbia, Canada - SI_118_April2016_10_MG | ecosystem: Environmental > Aquatic > Marine > Inlet | place: Canada: British...
GAAGACATTTCAATTACGGGCTTTGATGATATTGAATTGGCACGCATCGTTTCCCCGTGTCTGACAACCATTCACGTGCCGCACCGCGAAATGGGCAAAAGGGCAGCGATTGAACTGATTGCGATTATAGAAAAGAAAAGCACGGGCACGTCGGTTGAACTTCAAAGCCCACTTAAACTGCGCGAGTCTTTGAGGACTGCGCCCAAAGACTGAAATCATGCTAAAGACTGTCGCCGCTTAAAATCGGACCGTATACATGCAGCCGACGCCCGTCGCGATCGCGTCGTTCCTATCCACAACACCGCCAAATTTACTGTCGTAAAGCTCTTTTGCGATGCCCGCGGTTAAGGCCGCTGCACAACCCGCCAGCGGGCTTTGACTGTGATGCGCGACGTATTTTGAGGTGGCTGCGCCCGCGACAAAATGAAGGGTCTTGTCGTTGGCACAGCCGGATAGAAGGATACTACTCATTACGATTATGGTTAACGAGGTAAGTCTCACAGCAATCTCCAATGTAGGGTACATAAGGGAAGGAAGGCAGTGAGAGGTCAGTGCGACTTCTGTCGCAGGCCTTTAAGGGTGTGTTAATCTATGCGGATCAAGTCGTCGCAATCAATGCAGAAGTTACCCAATGGTTAATCTGAGCTGTGTGGGCGATTACTCGAAGGGGGCTATTTGAACGCGCTGATGTAGTTTTCCGCTGAACCGCTCATAGATCAAAATCTCGTCGTCTTGGGTGACAATCGCGAACCACGCGTCGCCTTGGGTAACTGCTTTGGCCTCGATGCCGTCAGGTAATACAACGGTTTCGGGCAACAGCGCAGGTTTGTCATTCAAGCGGATGACAAGCATCACGATAATGAGTAGAACCCCGCCAATCATCACCGCCGTCAGCACAGTCACAAGACGGCGCAAGAATCGCAATTGGGCGGGTTCTTCAATTTCTTGTTCAGGGGGCAGCATGAGCGCGTCCATTATAACTTTTGCGGTTCAGGAAGAGCCGCCGCAGCGTCTTGATAAAGCGCTTTCGCGCGATGTGCCAGAGAGCGCCTCGCTTTCGCGTACGCGTATCGCGCGATTGCTTGAGGCGGGATCGGTCACGATTGACGGCGTTGTGCAACGCGATCCAAAAGCCAAGGTTCAAGAAGGTGCAGAAGTGGCGATCACGGTTGAAGAAGCCACCGAGAGCCACATTGAACCCGAAGATATCGCGCTGGACGTGGTCTATGAAGACGACGATCTAATCGTGGTGAACAAGCCTGCTGGTATGGTGGTCCATCCCGCGCCCGGAACCCCGTCAGGAACGTTAGTGAACGCGCTCTTGCATCATTTCGGTGGCAAGTTGTCGGGCGTTGGTGGGTCTAAACGCCCTGGTATTGTTCATCGAATTGATAAAGATACCAGTGGCTTGCTGGTTGTTGCGAAATCCGATGCAGCACATCACGGGCTTGCCGCACAATTTGCTGCCCATACAGCCGAACGGGCCTATTTGGCGGTGACGCACGGCGTGCCCGAAGCCTCTGACCCGCGCTTGCGCGGCATTCGTGGTGCGAGTTTTGAGACAGGTGGTGTCTTGAAAATGACCACCCAATTGGCGCGTCATAAGTTTGATCGCCAAAAACAAGCGGTTTTGTTTGAAAAGGGTCGCCATGCCGTCACGCGCGCGAAGTTGGTTGAGCGCTTTGGCAATCCAGCATGTCTTGCGTTGGTTGAGTGCCGTCTTGAGACGGGTCGCACACATCAAATTCGTGTCCACATGTCCCACGCGGGTCACGGTTTGCTTGGCGATCCGACTTATGGAGGGCGTCGTAAACTACCTGCAAAAGCGTTGTCTCAAGCGGGATTAGATGCAGCGCGCGGTTTTGATCGTCAGGCTTTGCACGCCGCATTGTTGGGATTTGAGCATCCGATAAGCGGCGAAATGATGCGATTTGAGGCGGAACTGCCCGAAGATATGGCCCAATTGTTACAAAATTTACGCGAATAGCCGATTGCACAGCACATGCGCGTGATTGCGCAGACACAATTCTGGTAACTTGCGCGCGCTGGTCCCACCTATAATGCAACACCGCAACGCAGTGGGGTACTTGAAACCATGCCGCGCGCTGATTAACTGAATGTTAACGCACTAAACATAAGAGGGCAGGGACATGGCCAATTACGCAAATCTACCCGCACCAACTCCTGAAGGTGGCTTAAACCGCTATATGCAAGAAATCCGGAAATTCCCAATGTTGGAACCGGAAGAAGAATATATGCTGGCTAAAAGCTGGGTCGAAAAGCAGGACACCGCCGCAGCGCATAAGATGGTAACATCGCATCTGCGCTTGGCCGCGAAGATCGCGAGGGGGTATCGTGGCTATGGTCTTCCGCAGGCTGAAGTCGTGTCTGAGGCCAACGTTGGCTTGATGCAGGCCGTAAAGCGCTTTGACCCTGAAAAGGGTTTTCGCCTGTCAACATACGCGATGTGGTGGATCCGTGCCGCGATTCAGGAATACATCCTGCGCAGTTGGTCGCTGGTGAAACTTGGCACGACGTCCGCACAGAAAAAGCTGTTTTTTAACCTGCGCAAAGCGAAAAACCGTATTGGCGCGTTGGAAGAGGGCGATATGCGTCCCGAAAACGTTGCCCGGATCGCAAATGATTTGGGTGTGACTGAAAAAGAAGTGATTTCCATGAACCGGCGCATGTCGGGAGGGGACGCATCTTTGAATGCCACGGTCGGGTCCGAGGGCGAAGGCACGATGCAATGGCAGGATTGGCTAGAAGATGAAGACGCCGATCAAGCGGGTGATTATGAAGTGCGCGATGAATTGGAAGCGCGTCGCGAATTGCTGGCCGATGCAATGCAGGTTCTGAACGATCGAGAGAAGGACATCTTGGTTCAACGTCGCTTGTCGGACAAGCCTGTCACGCTCGAAGAACTTAGCACGCAATACAGCGTCAGCCGCGAGCGTATTCGCCAAATCGAGGTGCGCGCATTCGAGAAACTGCAGGAAAGCATGCGTGCCTCCGCAGAAGAAAAAGGCATGCTCGCAAGCGCTTAACGCTTGAGTGCTGCTTGGTAGTTGATAGCCTCTCCTCAGATTTTGAGGGGAGGTTTTTTCATGGAAATGACACGCTGGGGCATTCTGGGCGCTGCGAAATTTGCGCGCGAACATATGGGACCTGCGATTGTGCAGGCCGAGGGTGCGCAACTGGTGGCGCTGGCGACAAGCGATGTTGCGAAGGCCGCGCCGTTTCAGAAACTGGCACCGAATTTAACAGTTCACACCGACTATGATGCTTTGCTTGCTGATCCTAATATCGACGCAATCTATATTCCACTGCCCAACGATCTGCATGTGCCTTGGGCGGTAAAAGCGGTCGCGGCGGGTAAAGCGGTCTTGGTCGAAAAACCTGTTGGAATGACCGTTCCCGAAGTCGATACATTAATCGCGGCGCGTGATCGCACGGGTATCTTCGTGGCCGAAGCGTTTATGATCGTCCATCATCCGCAATGGCAAAAAATGCGCGAACTGGTGCAAGACGGTGCGCTGGGGTCACTACACCGTGTGGGCGGAACGTTCAGCTATGACAACAGCGCCGATACCACGAACATTCGCCAGCAAGCTGAGCGTGGCGGCGGCGGTTTGCGTGATATCGGGGTGTACACCTTTGGGTCTGTGCGGTTTGTGACAGGTCAAGAACCGTTGCGCATTGTTTCTGCACAGATCACGCGTGAAGCGGGGGTTGATGTGCACGCGCTGGTCACGGCAGAATTCGATGGGTACACCTATGACAGCACCACGTCCATGCGCATGGTGCCTTGGCAATACATGGAATTTCAGGGGGATAAGGGCGTTGCGCGACTGACCGCGCCGTTTAATCCACTGGTGTACGGCGAGGCGCGTTTGGAATTGGTGCGCAGCGATGGTTCAAGCGAGGTCTTTCGCTGGCCGCGTGACAATCACTATGTTTTGCAAGTCGAAGCCTTCCAGCGTGCGATGCGCGGTGAGGCGTATGCCTGTCCACTGGAGTTCTCCAGAGGAACGCAAGCGATGCTGGATACAGTGCTTGCGATGTAAAAAGGGCGGTGCATTCGTCAAAATGCGCCGCCCTTTAGATTTTACTTAGCAGCTGCTTTTTTCTTTTTTGTTTTAGGCGCATCACTATTCGCATCGATGAAATCCAGAACAAGCGGGCGAATGTTGTTGCGCCAACTGCGACCTGCAAAAATACCGTAGTGACCGGCATCCGGCTCAAGATGGCTGGCCTTTTTCGAATCGGGTAGACCCGTGCACAATGCAAGTGCAGCAACGCATTGCCCCGGGGCTGAGATGTCGTCCTTGGCACCCTCAACCGTCTTCACCGCGACAGTCGTGATCTTGCCAATGTCGACTTTATGACCGTCTACAACGAACTCATTCTTCGCGATTTCACCGTTCTTAAAAATGCGCTCAACCGTGGACAAATAGAATTCCGCAGGCATGTCCATGACCGCAAGATATTCATCATAGAAACGGTTGTGCTGGTCGTGTTCTGACGCTTCGCCTTGGGCGGTGCGCATGACCTGATCTTGGAAAGCTTTTGAGTGACGTTCGCCGTTCATCGACATGAAAGAAGCAAGCTGCAACAGGCCTGGATAAACCTTGCGGCCGACGCCTTTGTGGGTGAAGCCGACGCGCTGGATGGCGGTTTCTTGCAATGTGCCCATCGTCACGCGGTGGCCAAAATCGGTCACGTCCGTCGCAGCCGCGTCGGGATCAATCGGACCTCCGATCAGCGTCAGGGAACGTGGCTGTGCATCGGGATCTTGCTCGGCCAGATAGGCAGTTGCGGCAAGGGTCAGGGGTGCTGGCTGACAGACGGCAATGACATGGGTGTCAGGACCAAGGTCACGCATGAAATCAACAAGATAAAGCGTGTAGTCTTCAACATCAAACTTGCCCGCAGACACAGGAATGTCGCGGGCATTGTGCCAATCAGTGACGTATACTTCTGCGTCAGGGATCAATGATTTCACGGTCGAGCGCAACAGCGTGGCGTAGTGACCCGACATAGGTGCGACAAGCAGAATCTTGCGCTTCATTGGTTTGCGACCAACGACCTCAAAATGGATGAGATCGGCGAAGGGGCGTTCTACAACTGTGCGAATGTTGATCAGGTGATCACGTCCATCGGCGCAGGTTAAATCATGCAAACCCCAGTCGGGTTTTGTGATCATGCGTTCGAATGCGCGCTCGGTTACTTCGCCCCATGCACCAATCATTTGCAAAGCAGGGTTAGGCATCGCGGAGAACATAGGATAGGCTGCCATAGAACGCGCCGTCGCACCAAGCCATTGGTTCGTGTTACGCATCGTTTCCATCATATCGTAGGTGGCCATATATTTCATCGGTCGTCCTTGCCTGATTTCGCCTCACACAGAGGCGGTTCAATTCGTCGCTTTGCCCTTAGGGGAATCCGACGGTACACTAAAAATTATTATGCTGCACAGCAGCGAAGATAGGCGGGAAAAGATAAGATGACAACAAATGACGACACCGTAGGTCAAAATTCTCCGCAAATGACAGCAAACTTGGCGAAAATCGAAGCGCTTTCTGAACGCTTGTTGAAAGCTGTTTCAGGCAAAGCCAAAGCAAATCCCGCTTTGAATGGTCCAGATCAAGAGCTGTTTACGAATGCGATGTCGTCTTATTGGCAGAAAATGGTCGAAAACCCCGCGTCGCTGTTTGAAACGCAGGCGGCCTATTGGGGCAAGTCGGTCAAACATTATGTGGAAGCCCAGCAGGTTTTGGCCAAGGGCAAGCTGGAAGCGCCCAGCGATGCACTCCAAGGGGATCGCCGCTTTTCCAATCCGATGTGGAACACGCACCCCTATTTCAATTTTGTGAAACAACAGTACCTGATCAATTCAGAGGCAATTGCAGAAGCCGTCGCGCAGGTCGATGATCTTGATGCCAAAGAAAAGCGCCGCCTCACGTACTTCTCTCAGCAGATCATCGACATGATGGCGCCGACAAATTTTTTGGGTACGAACCCCGATGCTTTGGAAAAGGCTGTCGCGACAGAAGGGCAGAGTTTGCTTGATGGATTGGAAAACCTTGTTTCTGACTTGGAGGCAAATGAAGGCGAATTGATCGTTAAGCTGGCAGATGAAAAAGCTTTTCAGCTGGGTGAAAACATCGCCACAACACCGGGCAAAGTGATCTATCGCAACCGTATGATGGAACTTATCCAATATACGCCCGTCACCGAAACGGTGCACGAAACGCCCCTGATCATGTTCCCGCCGTGGATCAACAAATTCTACATTCTCGACCTAAAGAAACAAAACAGCATGATCAAATGGATCACCGAACAGGGGTACACTTTGTTCGTGGTGTCATGGATTAACCCAGATGACAGTTATGCGGATGCGGGGCTAGAGGATTATATTGAAGACGGATATCTGACGGCTTTCCGTGAAGTCAAAGCAATAACCGGTCAAAAGCAAGTGAACTGCATTGGCTATTGTATCGCGGGCACGACGCTAAGCCTAACCATGGCTTTGTTGAAAAAACGCGGCGACAAAACGGTTAAGTCGGCAACCTTGTTCACGGCTTTGACAGATTTTTCCGATCAGGGCGAATTTACACCTTTCTTGCAGAATGACTTCATTGACGGAATCGAGGAGGAGGTGAACGCCAATGGCTTACTGCGTTCCTTCATCATGGCGCGCACGTTTAGTTTTCTGCGCTCTAACGACTTGGTCTACACGCCTGCGATCAAAAGCTACATGATGGGCGAAGCGCCGCCCGCGTTCGATTTGCTGTTCTGGAACGGGGACGGGGCGAATTTGCCTGGCCGTATGGCGGTTCAGTATTTGCGCGGGCTTTGCCAGTCCAACCAGTTCGCTGATGGTGGTTTTGAGATGTTTGGTGAAACGCTGCACCTGAAAGACGTCGATGTTCCTGTGTGCTCGATTGCGTGCGAAACGGATCACATCGCGGCGTGGAAGACCTGCTATCACGGTGCGAAACAGATGGGCAGCACGTCAAAGACCTTCATCGTGACCCAGTCGGGTCATATTGCAGGGATCGTGAACCCGCCGAGCCGCAACAAATACGGTCACTATACAAATGACGATATGACCCTTGATGCGGATGCATGGATGGCGGGTGCTAAATTCACTGATGGGTCATGGTGGCCGCGCTGGGAATCATGGTTGAAAAAGCGCTCTGGAAAACAAATTGCTGCGCTGCAGCTTGGTGATGAAACGCATCCAGAGTTGTGCGATGCACCGGGAACTTACGTTAAATTGAACGCAAGGCGCTGAAATAGAAAAGAAATAAAATAATGCTGCGGCGCGGCAATAAATCTTGCAATGCCGCACCGCAGCATCTATATTGTCTTTAGTTGAACACAGTGGGATCGTCCCGCGAGATAGGCACAAAGGATTTATATCATGGCTAAGACACAAGATTTCTCCGCGATCATGAAAGACATGATGGGCGCATTTCCAGTAGACACATCTGCTATGGACAACGCGTTTAAGACAACAGCATCTTTGAACGAGAAGCTCGCTGCAGTTTCCGTATCGGCTGCTGAAAAATCTGCAGAGCTTTCCACATCTTGGGCAAAAGACACTTTGGCGAAATTCGCTGACTTCGCAAAAGTTAAGGCAGAGCCAGCAGATTACGCAAAAGCAATGTCCGACATGGCGACAGCATCTGCAGAAGCCGCGTCCGAGCATGTCGCGTCTTTCGCAGAGATCGCGAAAAAAGTTCAGATGGACACAGCTGAATTGATGATGGCCGCTGGCAAGAACGCTTCCGAAGAAGCACAGACAGCTGTTAAAAAAGCGACAACAGAAGCAACTGCTGCTGTTAAAAAAGCGGCGGCAAAGTAAGCCACGCTTAAAGAAAAGCACATTTGTTCGGGTTCCTCCCAACCCAAGCAACGAATGTCGGGGTCGATCGCAAGGTCGGCCCCTTTCTTTTATGGTTCCCATTCGTGCTGCACTCGCATAAGCTTTTCTGCATTGCTGCATTTTGGGAGGGCGCCGTAGGTGACCGACGAAATTAAACCGCTTTTGATAAAACGCTACGCAAGTCGGCGTCTGTATAACACCGAAACAAGCGATTACGTGACGCTTGAAGATATCTCCGGTTTCATCAGTGAAGGACGCGATGTCCAAATCATTGATTTGAAGTCTGGTGATGATCTCACTCGACAGTATCTGTTGCAAATCGTGGCCGAACGCGAAAGCAAAGGCGAAAGCGTCTTACCCGTTGCGGTGTTGACAGATCTTGTGCGCAGCTACACCAGCCAAGCCAGCAGCGTTGTTCCGCAGTTCTTATCCATGTCCTTTGACATGCTACGCGACAGTCAATCCAAGGTGATCGAAACGGTCACCAAATCCAGCCCAATGGCGCAGATGCCTGGCATGGAAGCGTTTCGCACCCAACAAGAAGCGTTCTTTAAGGCGATGACCGGCGGTAACTGGACGCCACCTGGTGCGGCAAGTGCTGCGCCTGCCAAAGAGGCTGAACCGGAAGCGGGCACAGAATCCAAAGAAGATCTGGACGCGATTAAATCGCAATTGGCGGATCTTCAGGAAAAGCTGTCAAAGCTGGGTAAGTAATTACACACCAAACCGATCGCGCAGAGCATACCAGCTCATTGCGATGGTCAAAAGTGGGGCACGCAACGCGCCTGCACCGGGAAAACTTGGGGCAGGGACACTGGCCATTGTGTTAAAACCAGCCGCTTGGCCATGGATCACATCCGCCATCAGCTTGCCTGCTTGCACTGCATTACCAACGCCATGCCCAGAATAGCCCGATGCGCTTAGGATATTTGGCGCAACCTGCGCAAGGTAGGGCATGCGCTTCATCGTGATGCCCAGCGTACCACCCCATGCGTAGTCGATTTTCACGTTCCTCAGGTGTGGAAAAATCTCTGTCATAGGCTTGCGAACTTTTGCGGCAATGTCGGTTGGGAAGCGGTAGCCATAGCTTTCACCACCCCCGAAAAGCAGGCGTTTATCGTGGCTTAGCCTGAAATAATTCACGACGAATTTCGTGTCAGCGACTGCAATATCTGTAGCAAGAACGCGCACAGCATCATCGCCCAAAGGTTGGGTCGCTGCGATGAAATTATTGATCGGCATCACCCGCGCAGAAACTTTGCGGTTCAAATTCCCAAGGTATCCGTTGCCCGCCAAGATCACATGATCGGCCTTGATGCGCCCCTTGTCGGTCTGCACAATCACCTCTGCGCCCTCTTTGATGTGGTGCACATGGCTCATCTCATAAATACGCACGCCTGCGTTTGTAGCGGCTTTTGCGAGGCCCAAAGCAAAGGACAAAGGATGCAAATGCGCGGCCCCCCAATCCATCATTCCACCCTTATAGGCGGGGGAAGGGCAAAGCGCATACGCGGCCTCTGCATCCAGCGCCTCGACGTCGCTGTACCCGTAGTCATCTTGCAGTTTGTGCGCGTAGTCTTGCAGCTCTGTTACATCCCGTTTGCCAAATCCAAGATCGGCGATACCGGGTTTAAGATGGCAATTGATATTGTGCTTGGCGATCAAGCCTTTGACCAAGGCTTTGGCCTCTTGCGCCATATCCCAAAGGTGATGCGCCGTGTCGCGCCCCATCAAACCCTCAAGTCCATCTTGATCCATACGTTGGCCAGAACCAAGCTGCCCGCCATTGCGACCAGAGGCTCCGAAACCAACGCGATGGGCCTCGAGCAGTGCAACATCGTACCCGAGTTCCGCCAAATGCAGTGCTGCTGACAGGCCCGTATAGCCGCCGCCAACGATACAAACATCCGCGCGGGTCTCGCCGCGCAAGAGGGCAAAGGGCTCTAAGGGTTTCGCCGTCGCAGCATACCAACTGATAGGGTATTCGCCACGTTTGTCGTTTAAAAACAATAGGTTCATACGTTCAACAAAAGATGCTCGCGCTCCCATGGGGAAATAACTTGCAAGAATTCTTCGTATTCGGCGCGTTTTACGATGGCATACACACGGGCAAATTCGGGGCCTAGAATGTCGTGCAGTTTTGTCGCCTCTTCAAAGACATTCAAAGCCTCGCCCAAGGTGCGGGGAATGTCTTCTTCGCCGTCGTACGCATCGCCCTTGAATTGCTTGTCGGGGCGTTCTTCTTCTATCAACCCCAACAAACCGCAGGCAAGTGAGGCCGCGATCCCAAGGTAGGGATTGCAGTCCATGCCAGCCAAACGGTTTTCAACGCGGCGTGCTTTTGCGTCTGAGAGCGGGATGCGAATTCCCGTTGTACGATTGTCGCGTGCCCATTCCAGATTGATGGGTGCTGCGTGATCTTTGACGTAGCGGCGATAGCTGTTCACGTAAGGCGCAAGCACGGCGATTGCTGAGGGCAGATGGTTCTGGAGACCTGCGATATAGTGGAAAAACGCATCGGTTTCGCCGCCTTGTGGACCAGCAAAGATGTTCTGACCCGTTTCAATATCAAGGATCGAGTGGTGGATATGCATTGCGCTGCCGGGTTCTTGTTCGATCGGTTTTGCCATGAAGGTTGCAAAACAATCGTGACGCAAAGCCGCTTCGCGGATCAGGCGTTTGAAGAAGAACACCTCGTCGGCAAGCTTAACAGGGTCACCATGCTGCAGGTTGATTTCAAGCTGACCCGCACCGCCCTCTTGGGTGATGCCATCAATCTCAAAACCTTGTGCTTCGGCAAAATCGTAGATGTCGTCGATCACTGGACCAAATTCATCTACAGCCGTCATAGAATAGGCTTGGCGCGCGGCAGCAGGGCGGCCAGAGCGGCCCATCATCGGCTTGATCGCGATGGCTGGATCAATGTTGCGTGCAACCAAAAAGAATTCCATTTCAGGTGCGACGACGGGTTCAAGCCCGTGATCGCGATACTGTTGCACAACGTGCTTTAGAACGTTGCGCGGGCTGAACGGAACGGGCTCGCCCTTGCGATCATAGGCGTCATGAATGACTTGCAGCGTCCAATCACCGGTCCAAGGTGCGGCCGTTGCTGTACTCATGTCAGGCTTCAGGATCATGTCCTTTTCAATGAAACCTTCGTCGCCTGCGGCTTCGCCCCAATCCCCTGTAATCGTTTGATAAAATATCGAATCTGGCAAAAAGAACTGATCTTGCTTGGCGAATTTGCTTGCAGGTACGGCCTTGCCGCGCGCAATGCCAGGAAGGTCGGAGATGATGCATTCCACCTCGTCCAGCTTGCGCCCCTCTAAATAGGCAGCGGCGGTTTCGGGCAGGGTGTCTTTCCAGTCGCTCATGAGAAGCTCTTTGTTTTAAAGAAATGCGCAAGACGTGCGCCCATTTTTTGATTGTCTTCAGCCAGCGCCAAGCGTGCGCGCGCAACCTCTTGCAAGCCTTGTGGAACGGTCGTTGCGCGCGTTTCCAATAGACCAGTGACCGCTTGGTCATTGAATTCGGGATGGGGCTGAATTGTCAGCGCCTTGCCCTCATAATAAATCATCGCATTTTCGCAGAACGCATTTGTTCCGACCAGTCGTGTGCCACTTGGCAGGCGTGTCACCTGATCCTGATGCCATGCGTTCAGCTTGTAGGTTTCATCACCAATTTGGTATTCGTGGTGACCAATGGCCCAACCGCCCTCGAATTTCTCGACAGTCCCACCAAGCGCCTGTGCGATAATCTGGTGACCAAAACAAACGCCAACCAAAGGACGCCCAGTTGCGGTGATCTGGCGGATCAAATCCTCTAGCGGAGGGATGAACGCGTGATCTTCATACGCGCCATGTTTGGATCCGCTAATCAACCAACCGTCTGCATCCTCGGGGCCGTTCGGAAATTCCATGTCGACAACACTGTAGGTGTCGTAGGTGAAATCATCGCTGCCCAGCATTGCAGAGTACATTTTCGTGTAGTCCCCAACCGCGTCTTTGACTGCGGGTGCGGCGTGGCCGGCTTGTAAAATACCGATTTTCATAAATCACCTGTTGGACGATAAAAGGACGCTAGTGCAGCCCCTAGAGGAACTCAAGATAAAGCGCGACGCGCTCTTGCTCAGATAGGCTTGCGATCTGGCCGATCTCTTGGCGCTTGGTCATTGTCATGTTCTGGATCAGCGCCTTGGGAAAGATACGCGCTATGGCTGGATCGTTTTGGAAAAGTTCAATCGCAACGTCCCAAGTTGTTGGAAGTTCGGGGGTATTCAGCGCGTAGGCATTGCCTTTGACGGGCGCGGGCGGCGTCATTTTATGCTCGATACCATCAAGCGCAGCACCTAGAACAGCCGTCAGCAATAGGTAGGGATTCACATCGCCACCTGCCACGCGATGTTCAATTCTGCGGGCCTTGTGATTGCCCCCGGGAACGCGGATTGCGACGGTGCGATTTTCATAGCCCCAACACAATTTCGTGGGCGCATGGGCGCCGGGAACCAGTCGGTCGTAACTGTTGGCATGGGGCGCAAGCACCAACATGGACGCGGGCATTGCATTCAAACACCCAGCAATCGCTTGGTGCAAACGCTCAGATCCTTTGGCACCACCGTCATCGAAAATGTTGTTACCGTCCGCATCAAGCACAGAGAAATGCATGTGCATCCCGTTACCCGAATAATCCGCATATGGCTTGGCCATAAAGCTGGCGGCAAACCCGTGTTTTCGGGCCAGCCCCCGCACCAGAAGTTTGAAAAGCCACGCATCGTCTGCGGCTTTTAGCATGTCATCCACATGCATCAGATTGATTTCGAATTGGCCCAGACCCGCCTCTGAAATGGCGGCGTCTGCGGGGATATCCATCGCTTCGCAGGCATCATAAAGATCGGTGAAAAACTCATCGAACGCATCAAGCGCACGCAGGCCGAGGGTTTCGGACCCCGTGCGCCGTTTCCCGTTATGAGGCGAGGGCACAGTGCGCGGCATACGACCTGAATCGTCGATCAGATAGAACTCCATCTCGGTCGCGACAACGGCCGTCAGCCCTTGGGCGGTATAGCGATCTTTGACGCGTGCAAGCGCTTGGCGCGGATCCCCGTCAAAGGGTTTGCCGTTTTCGTGAAACATCCAGACAGGTAGCAAGGCGGTGGGGGTGCCAAGCCAGGGCATCGGCAGATAGCCGCGTTCTGTTGGTAGCAAAACGCCATCCTCGTCGCCGCTGTCAAAAACCAGTGGGCTGTCCTCAATATCTTCGCCCCAAATATCAAGGTTCAGAACAGAAAATGGAAAACGGCTACCCTCTTCGATGATCTTGCCTGCAAAGCGCGTCGGGATGCGTTTGCCACGTGCTTGACCGTTCAGATCGCAGGCTGCGACACGGATAGAGCGAACGTCGGGATGCTCGGAGAGCCAAGTGTCCATGGGGGCCTCTTAACGAATGAGAGTAGGGCGATATTTGATCTTGCTGCGTCGCTCTTGGGGAAGATGTTTGTTTAAGCGGCCATTCACCAGTCCGAAAAGGGAGATCACGATCAGCGTAAGAATGATGAAAAAACCGGCTAGAATGGGGTAGGGTACGAACGGGTTGAACGTCTTATCTGCAAAGTAGTTCGCATAATAAAGCGCGTCACCGCGTTGCTGCCATGCAGGGAAACCTGTGAAAAAGACAAGCGTGGTGGCGTGGAACAAAAAGATTGCTTCGTTCGTGTAGGCGGGCCACGCAAGACGCAACATTGTGGGCCAGATGATGCGCTTAAACCGTGGCCAACCTGTTAGTCCGTAGGCATCTGCGGCCTCAACGTCGCCCTTTGGGATCGACAGCAAAGCACCGTAGAAAATCTCGCCCGTGTAGGCAGATGTATTGCAAAACAGAACGATCAACGCACCCAGCCATGCGGCGGTGAACGCGTCAAAGAACGGGCTAACACCTTTCAGCGATAGGAATAGAAAATACGCAAAGAAAAATTGGATAAAAAGCGGCGAACCACGGAATAGAAAAATAAACCATTCGGCAGGTTTACGCAGCCATGGGTTTTTCGCGGCTTTGCCCATCGCAAGCGCGGTTGCAAACACGAACCCAAACAGCAGTGCAACAATGCCGAAATAGATGTTCCAAATCATACCAGAGCCGATCAACGTGACCTGCTCACACAGCGTGAAATCCTCTTTTGGCAAAAGCCGCTGGCCGATTCCGACAGAGCGCAATCCGTAATCTGTGATGGTTTGAAGGCACTCTTCCATTAGATGGCCTTCCTTTGCGCTTCGCCGCCTGTGGTGGCTTGGCCCTGCGTCAAGCGCGTCATCAAGCGGTCCAAAACGATCTCAGAAATCTTTGTAAATGCAAGGTAGAAGACCAGAAGGAACAAGAAATACCACATGCGCCAATCGCCATGGGGATAATCGGTAAAGCGCGTGGTTTTGGTTCCTCCCAATTCACGCGCCCAGTACACGATGTCCTCGACGCCAAGCAGGAACAAAAGCGGTGTGGCTTTGATCAAGACCATCCACAGATTGCTAAGCCCGGGCAGCGCGAACACCCACATTTGTGGTACAAGAATACGCCTGAAACTTTGGCGACGCGTCATTCCGTATGCTTCGGCGGTCTCGATCTGCGCACGCGGCACAGCGCGCATGGCACCGAAAAGCACGTTGGCCGCAAACGCGCCGAATACGATGGCGAAGGTGAGGACCGCAAGGCTGAAACCATAGCTTTCATGGATCCACTGCGGGGCCGAGCTAAGCGGCATTTTGGCGGCGTCACAGACGATGAAATCATTGCCTTGGCGGATTGGTTGATCCCAGTCACGACAGAGCGCTTTATGGCGCAGGTATTCGATGCCTTGATCGAGGGCGATGATAAAAAACAAGAAAAATGCTATGTCAGGAACACCGCGTACAATCGCGATGTAGCCCTTACCAATCCAACGCAAAGGCGCGATGTTGGAACGTGCAGAGGACGCACCGGCAAAGCCGAACGCCAACGCCGTGGGCGCGGTAATCGCGAGCAACAAAAGGACGGTGCCGAACGACGCATAGAACCCCATGTGCTTGCCTGTGGTCAGGTAGCACGAAAGCCATGTTAGGCCGCTTAACTGGGATGGATCGGTGCAATAGCTAAACATCGGACTTTCTTTTTTGCTAGGCGTAGCGTTGCAGGATATCGTGCGCTAGGCCAAGCCTGAAACGTGCGATTGGCATAAATTTTAGAAGGGTTAACGGGTTATGACGGCAAAACGGAAGGTCGTTGTTGTTGGTGGCGGTTTGATCGGGGCGTTTGCTGCGTTTGAATTGTCCGCAAAAGGTGCGGACGTTTTGGTGTTAGATGCAAGTGGTGCAAGCGCGACGGAGGCTAGTTTTGGCTGGATCAACGCGTCATTCTTCGAAACCCCAGAGTATTTCGCACTGCGCTTCGAAGGGATTGCGGCCTATCACAGCCTTCAGAAACGTTTGGATATTCCTATAACGTGGTGCGGTGGCCTGTGTTGGGAATTTGAGGGCACTGCGTTTGACGCCCAGTTCAATGCGCTCCAGTCACAGGGGTATCCGTGCAAGATTATCGACCGCGATGCGATTGGCGCGTTTGAACCTGATTTAGGCAACGTGCCGATCCGCGCGATCCACTTTACGGCAGAAGGATCCGCGGAACCAACGACGCTGGTGGAGCGGTTGTTGAGCGCCGCCGCGTCGCATGGCGCAAAAATTGCGCGCGGGTTTCATGTGACGGGATTTGTTCAAAAAGCCGGGCGCGTTGTTGGCGTTCAAACGGGCGAAGGGGTCTTTGAGGCCGATCATGTTTTGGTTGCGGCAGGCACGGGGACCCAACCGCTTTTGGCGACGTTGGATATTGCGTTGCCGATGCTGCATCGCCCAGCTTTGGTTCTGCGCACGAAACCGATATCCGCGAAAATTTCACATATTCTTGCGACGGATTTCGGAGAGGTGCGCCAATTGCCCGATGGATCGCTGATGACGCCTGCGTCCATTGGGCATCAAAGCGATGCCTCTGAAATCCTTAGCATGCATCCCGATGTTGCGGCTGAAACTGCGATGGTGCGCTTGCGCGCGTTGTTCCCGCAATTGGACTTGGAATTAGCTTCCATGCAATTGGCCCATCGTCCTGTTCCAAAGGATGGGTTTCCAGCGGTGGGCGCGGTTGCGGATGGGCTTTACGCGGCCACGATGCATTCGGGTGTGACGCTGGGGGCATTGATGGGGGATTTAATTGCGCAAGAAATTTTGGCTGGGCCAAACGATCAAACAAGGCGCTGGTTATCCGCGTTTAGACCTCAACGCTTTGGCGCGTAGGTAACGAAAAACGGCGGCCCGTCTAAAGAGGCCGCCGTTTCGATTTTCAAAAGCAGATGTGCTTTAGAATTCTTTGCCGATTTCCCACTTGGCGATCAACGCGTTCAAAGAACCGTCTGCTTTCATGGATGCGATCGCCGCGTCTAGCTTGCCTTTCAGCTCACCGTCGCTTTCGCGCAGACCAAGGCCAATACCACCGCCAAG
>Ga0233426_10002253_pt1 | contig 16405 bp, 11 predicted proteins | sample SI_118_April2016_6_FD_179875 | JGI IMG/M metagenome (GOLD analysis project Ga0233426, IMG submission 179875) | Seawater microbial communities from Saanich Inlet, British Columbia, Canada - SI_118_April2016_10_MG | ecosystem: Environmental > Aquatic > Marine > Inlet | place: Canada: British...
TATGTAGTTGAGAAATATTATTATCTGTCATGCAGTGTACTCCTTGTTGGTTGTTGATCTGCTAGGATCAATCAACAGGATACGCTGCTACTTACTTTCCTCATACACCAGAAATGATCATACCTCGATGCCAGTATGCTCAATTTTGCTTCTAGTTAATTTATTTTTTATTAAATAGGTTGGCATGAGGTTTTTTGTTTGTCAGAATGCTGCCCCACTTTGCATTCAAGAGACGGATAATAATGGCTACAGTAACTTTATATGAAACTCCTTTTAATACCGTTGGTGAACTGGCTGCGGTAGGCACTAAAGCCGCTCCATTTACTTTATCGCAACAAGATTTATCTGACTTAACACTCGATAGCTTGGCGGGTAAAACCGTTGTGTTAAATATTTTCCCTTCTATTGATACGCCTACCTGTGCAACCTCTGTGCGAGAATTTAATACCAAAGCAGCAGCGCTTGAAAACATCGTCGTCATTTGTGTATCTGCCGATTTACCTTTTGCTCTAGGGCGTTTTTGTGGTGCGGAAGGTATCGAAAATGTATTAGTCGGTTCAACATTTCGTTCAAGCTTTGGTAAAGACTACGGTGTTGAATTTAGTGATGGCCCGTTAACCGCGTTATTATCGCGTGCGGTAGTGGTTATCGGTAGTGATGGTGATGTTCGTTACACTGAGCAAGTAGCAGAAATTGCTGATGAGCCAAATTATGATGCGGCTTTAGCATCGATATAAATCTTTTGAAACATGTATAAAACAAAAGAGATGTAGGTCATTCCGGAAAGCATTTTTTGCTTATCCGGAATCTAGTGTTATTGATCGTTGAGTAGATACTGAGTCAAGCTCGGTATGACGTTAATGACAGTGGTTGGTCAGTATTTATTCTTTTACCAATACATCGCACTTAAACACACCTTGTGTGTTTTCTCCGTTTTCATCTGAGCCTAAATGCTTCGCTAGTTTGGGTAATAGTGTCGCCATTTTTTCGTGTAGTCCCCATGGTGGATTTACCACTAGCATGCCTGATGAAGTCATGCCATGCTCGTTTGTATCTTCTCTAAGCCCTAATTCAAATCGTTGAATGTCTTTTATTCCACTGTTAATAAATTTTTTCTCTAGGCGTAAAATAAGCTCTCTATCAACTACAGGATACCAAATGGCATAAATGCCGTTGGCGAATTTTTTATAGGCTTGATTAACGACCGAGAATACTTTTTCGTAATCGGATTTCATTTCATACGAAGGGTCAATTAACACCACACCTCTGCGTGAGGTGGGAGGTAATAATGATAATAACCCAGCAAAGCCATCACTTTGTGTGACGCGCATTTTATGATTTTTTTGTAGGTTTTTTTGTAATAACTTTACATCGCTAGAGTGTAGTTCGTATAGCCAGCCACGATCTTGGCGACGTAGGAAGTAATTCGCAATCAGCGGTGAGCCGGGGTAGTGAGTGAGCTGGTTGGTTGGGTTGCAAGCATTAATAGCGGTAAGATAACTGTCTAGCTCTGGCCAGTCTTTGGGCGTTAATCGCCCAATACCATTAGTGAATTCGGCAAGTTTTTGTGCTTGCTCGGAATGTAAGTAGTGTAGTCCCGCGCCTGCATGAGTATCAATATACTCAAAGGGCTTATCTTTTTTCGCTAAAGCTTCTAGTATCTCAACGAGAACATAATGTTTAAGCACATCGGCAAAGTTGCCCGCATGAAATGAATGTCGATAACTTAGCAAAATAGAAGCCTGTAGCGTATAAAGCTGAAATGATTAAAGGAATAGATTTTACGCGCAATGCTGATGGTTAAGCAATGTAAGCAATGAAGTATCTTTACTTAATATATTTACTAGCGTCTTTATTTAGTTATTTGGTATGAGTGTTGGAAAATATAGAAATGGCGGACCGGACGGGACTCGAACCCGCGACCTCCGGCGTGACAGGCCGGCATTCTAACCAGCTGAACTACCGGTCCGTAGAATGTACTCTTTCGAGTGATAAAGCATCTTCGCAATTGGTGGGTGGTACAGGGATCGAACCTGTGACCTACGCCTTGTAAGGGCGCCGCTCTCCCAGCTGAGCTAACCACCCATCTAACTTGCGTTGAGGTCGCGTATAATAATGTGATTTGAGATAAGGTCAACACTTTTTCGATAAATTCTTGTTTTAAAAGGGTATTTTTTTCATCTAATGGCTATAATGCGGCTCAACTAGCCACGCTTAGCCATACTTGGCCATAACAACCCTCTAGGAATATTTTATGTTAGCTCGTTTTCTTGCTCTGGTGTCGTGCGCTGTTGTTTTGTTTAGCTTATCTGGTGTGTTGGCAATAAGTGCATCGGCGGTGGTCGATATTTACGAGTTTGATACCGAATCGCAGCGAGAACGTTACTTTCAGCTAAGCGAAGAGCTACGTTGCCCCAAATGCCAAAATCAAAACCTTGCAGGTTCAGACTCCCAAATAGCCGGCGATTTACGCCGCGAGCTGCGTCGCTTGTTAGAAGAGGGGAAAACTGATAGGGAGATTAAGCGCTTTATGGTTGATCGTTACGGTGAGTTTGTTCTTTATAATCCACCTCTACAAAAATCGACTTTAGTGTTGTGGGGCTTACCCTTTTTATTGTTTCTGGTCGGTGTTATGGCGGTGCTTGTATTGGTCAAGCGTAGAAAAGGCACCAAAGAATATACTACGAGTAGCGATAATTTAAGCGCAGAAGAGCGTCAAGCCTTAGATGGCTTGCTAGATAAAAAGCCTTAATTAGCGGCCGTTTTTTAAATAAATCATAAGTCATTTCACACGATAACCTTTTTTGTAGAATAAATTTTAGAGAATAAATAATGACCCTATTTTATGTTGGTGTTGCGTTACTTGTTATCCTTACACTGCTGTTTGTTTTATGGCCTCTCATTACTCAATCGCGCCATCGTCAACAAGATGTGACGACGAGTGACTCAGTACGGCAGTCGACTAATATTGCGCTTTACCATGATCATCTGGCCGACATACAAGCCTCTCTTGTATCAGGAAGTATTACTCAAGAGCAATTTGATGCATTAAATGCGGAGCTTGAGAGAAATCTATTGGAAGACAGTGCTGTGTCCTCAGGTGCTCATCAGTCTGGTGCAGTATTATCGGTTAATCGTCGTAAGCCGGTTGTTTTTTTTAGTCTATTGCTGTTGATCGTTCTTGTTGCAGCGGCTCTGCTTTATGGGCGTTTAGGCGCTTATTCATCTTGGCAGGTTAAGCAAGCCTTAGATGAGCGTTATGCACTAGAGCAAGCCTTTGCTGCCGCCGATGCCTCTCAGCAGGGGCAGTTACAAGAGTTACAGGCAAAGATCATTGTGGCTAATCAGCTATTGATCACTCGCTTGGTAGCGGATGTCAGTAATCATCCCGATAATTTACAAACCCGTGCTTTGTTAGCCAGAACCACTGCTGGTATGGGGGATTATCCAACAGCAATCGAGCAATTTAAGGCCATTCTGGAGCTGGAGTCAGAAGGTGTATCCTCTATTCGGGCTGAATTAGCGCAAGCGTTATTTTTGCAGATGAATAATAGTGTGTCACCAGAAGTGCAATCTCTGGTAGATGAAGTGCTTGTTGAAGATCCTAATAATACGGTAGGGCTCAGCCTTAGTGGGATAGGGGCGTTTCAATCGGAAGATTACGCAACAGCGATTAGCTTTTGGGAAAAAATGATCGCTATTGAGGGCGCTAATTCACCTAACGCCATCGCTTTGCAGCAGGGGATTAATACTGCTCGTCAACGTATGGCGGCGGCAGGTCAGGTATCTAATACTACTACATCCGCCGCCAGTACATTATCAGTGTCTCAGTCTGAATCTGTCACATCGGGCCCGCAAATTCCGGTAATGGTTTCGCTTGGGGAAGGTGTCACGGCGGCCCCAGAGGCGACGGTTTTTATTTATGCAAGAGCGTGGCAGGGGATGAAAGCGCCGTTGTCGATTGCTCGTATGCAGGTAAAGGATTTACCCGTCACGCTGTTGTTGAACAACTCTATGTCGATGGCACCATCGATGAATCTTAATACCGCAGCAGAGTTCGAGTTAGTTGCGCGTATTTCTCCTAGCGGTTCGCCTGTTCCTCAGGCGGGTGATTGGCAAGTGACGTTGGGGCCGGTCACCGCGGTTACGGCTGATAATGTATCTTCTGCCCATCAGCTTATTATTGGTTCTCAGCTGCCTTGATTTTTCTATTGAGCTAGGCCTCTTCAATTTATTCTCTTCCGTATACGTTGGTTTACTCTGGCTGGTGCTGAAATGCAGAATTATCTCTCAAAAGGGTGAACGGGTTCTCGTCATCCGCCTGTAACAATTTCATTTGGTAGGGTGTCACAATGCCTTTAACCGTGTAAAATTGTGGCTTTAAAAGTAACCTATCCTCTGGGTTACTAACATGTTGCTAGGACTGTTTTTCTTATAATAAAAGTGCTTGTTTTTAATTTAAAAAATCAAATAAAAACAATGTCTTATGGATGGTATGTAAATTAAATTATGCGTTTGAAAAGTATTAAGCTTGCGGGTTTTAAATCATTTGTTGATCCGACTACCGTGTCGTTTCCCAGTAATCTGTGTGCGGTTGTCGGACCTAATGGTTGCGGAAAGTCGAATATTATTGATGCGGTACGCTGGGTCATGGGTGAATCTTCAGCGAAAAACCTGCGCGGCGAGTCCATGACGGACGTTATTTTTAACGGTTCTGGTGGTCGTAAGCCTGTCGGCCAAGCCTCTATTGAGTTGGTTTTTGATAATAGCGATGGCACCTTATTAGGTGAATATGCAGGCTTTGGTGAGATTGCTATTCGTCGTAAAGTGACCCGCGATTCACAAAATATTTATTACTTGAATGGCACTAAGTGTCGTCGCCGTGACATTACGGATATCTTTCTTGGAACCGGTTTAGGGCCAAGAAGTTACGCCATTATTGAACAGGGCATGATTTCTCGTCTTATTGAGTCTAAGCCGGATGAGCTACGTGTTTATGTGGAAGAAGCCGCAGGTATCTCAAAATACAAAGAACGCCGCCGCGATACAGAAAATCGTATGCGACGTACCAACGAAAATCTAGAGCGTCTAACAGATATTCGTGAAGAACTAGAGCGGCAGTTGGTCCGTTTAGAGCGACAAGCTAAATCGGCAGAAAAATACGCCGAGTTTAAGAAAGAAGAGCGCGACTTAAAAGCACAGCTACAAGCTTTACGGTATCGGTTATTAGACGATGAAGCTAAACAGCGTCAAGCAGGTATCAGTGAGCTAGAGCTGAAAGTAGAATCTTTTGTGACCGACCGCGTTAGCCTAGAATCTTCGATAGAAAAATCTCGTGCTGAATATACTGAATTCAGTGACGCATTTAATGAGGTGCAAGGCCGGTTCTATGGTGTAGGTGGTGAAATTGCCCGTTTAGAGCAGAGTATTCAGCATGTGCAAGAACGCAACCGCCAGCTGCAAGAAGATATGTCGCGCACACAGCAAGAAGCCGATGATACGGCGGCCAATTTAGCGGCTGATCTTGAAAAGTCAGAAATGTGGGAAATTGAATTAGAAGAAATCACGCCAGAATTGGAAATGCTACAGGCTAGCGAAGAAGGTTCTGGTGATGAGCTGATGATCGCAGAAGAAGCTATGCAAGCATGGCAGCTAGAGTGGGACGAATTTAATTTGCGTGCCGCAGAACCTCGCCAAAAAGCTGAAGTAGAACAATCGCGTATCCAACATTTAGAACAAGTACAAACCCGCTTATTAGAGCGTATTCGACGCTTAGAAGACGAAAATCAGCAATTACCCGCCGATGACAACAGTGATGAAATGTCTCTGCTAAAAGAGCAACTTGCCGAAGCCGAAGAGCTAGTCGAAGAAAAAGCCTTACAGCTAGATGATGTAAAAGAAGAAACCGAAGGCCTGCGTGAGACAATTCAACAAGTCGATACGGAGCTTGATCAAGCACGCAACCAGTTACAAACAATGCGTGGGCGTCACGCATCGTTAGAAGCGTTACAACAAGCGAGCATGGGCGGTGATAAATCGCTGGTGAGCTGGGTGAGTGATCAGTCTCTTGTCGATAATGCACGCCTATTAGAAAAGTTAACGGTAGTACCTGAATGGCAATCAGCAGTTGAAGCCGTGTTAGGTGATGCTTTACAAGCCATTTGTGTCGATAACCTTGATTCTGTTGCAGGCATGTTGTCTTCTTTAGAACAGGGCAGCTTGGTCTTATTTGATAGCCAAGAAAATAAAGCCCCTAGCAGTAATAACAAAGCGACACGCCTATTAGATCAAGTCACGGGTGATGCCGATGTTAAAGCTCTGCTAGATGGCGTTTATATGGTTAGCGACCTGTCGGAAGCATTGGCCTTAAGAGCGGAGCTAAGTCCTAATGAGTCGGTTATTACACCGGAAGGTATTTGGATTGGTCGTAACTGGTTACGAGTGAAGCGCCATGCGGATGCGCAAGCGGGTGTATTAGCCAGACAAGAAGAGTTAGAGCAGTTGAGCCTTACTCTCGAAGAAACCGAAGCGCGAGTAGCCGAGTTAACCGAGCAGTTGCAAACCCATCGCGATAATCTCAAAGAAGTCGAGCAGCAACGTGAGCAGTATCGTCGTGAAAGCGATGAAGTGAAACAACGTTTAAATGAGCAGCGGTCTGAATTAAGTGCGCAAGAAGTGCGTACAGAGCAAAGTGCCGTTCGTCGTCAGAAGTTATCTTTAGATATCGCTGAAGCCAAAGAACAAATGTCGATAGAGGCCGAAAGCTTGGCTGAATCACGCGCAACTCTAGAAATGTCTATCGGTGCGATGGAGCAAGATTCAGAGCAGCGTGAGGTACTTCTTACACGTCGCGATGAGATTCGTGAAAAACTAGACCAGACCCGCCAAAGTGCCCGTCACAGTAAAGATAAGCTACATGCTTTAGCGATGCAGCATCAGTCAGTGAAAACACAGCTGGCCTCTATTCGCGATAGTATTCAGCGTTTGAAAGAGCAAGACCAGCGCTTAAAAGATCGTCGTGAACAATTACAAGAAGCGATGGGAAATGAAGACGATCCCACAGAAGAACACCAGCTAGAGCTGGAAGTTTTGCTGGAAAAACGGGTAACAGTAGAAGAAGAGTTAACTCAAGCTCGTCGTTCGGTGGAAACCGTTGAGCAAAAATTGCGTGACTCGGAGCAGTCTCGTGGTCGCATCGAACATGATTTACAAGCACTGCGGACACAATTAACAGAAAGCCGCTTGGGCGCTCAAACCATTCAAGTGCAGCGTGAAACGATTGCTAAGACCTTGCTGGAAGAGGGTTGCGAATTAGCGGAGTTATTAGAACAGTTACCCGAAAACGCTCAAGAAAAGCCGTTTGAGGATGAATTAATTGCTTTAGGTCATCGCATTAATCGATTAGGCGCGATCAACTTAGCTGCTATTGATGAGTATAAGATTGAATCGGAACGTAAAAATTATTTAGATACACAAGATGCCGATTTAAGAGAAGCTTTAGAAACCTTAGAAAACGCGATCATGAAAATCGACCGCGAAACTCGTACACGCTTTAAGGAAACTTTCGATTCTATCAACTCTAGTATTCAAGAGTTATTTCCGAAAGTATTTGGTGGCGGGCATGCCTATTTAGAGCTTACCGGTGATGATCTACTGGATACAGGTATTGCTATTATGGCGCGACCTCCGGGCAAGCGTAACAGTACCATTCACTTATTGTCGGGTGGTGAAAAGGCGTTGACCGCCATTGCTTTGGTCTTCTCTATCTTCCGTCTTAACCCTGCACCTTTTTGTATGCTAGATGAAGTAGATGCGCCGCTGGATGATGCCAACGTAGGGCGATATGCTAAATTAGTGGAAGAGATGTCTAAGCAAGTACAGTTTATTTATATCACTCACAATAAGATCGCAATGGAAATGGCACACCAATTAATGGGTGTGACGATGCACGAAGCAGGTGTGTCGAGAATGGTAACGGTAGATGTTAATGAAGCTGCTGAGCTGGCTTCTGCATAAAATTTCAAATGATCTTGAAAATCAAATAATTTTGAAAATGAAAGCGATATGAATAGCCACATGAAAAGCGACATAAAAAGTGACATGAAATTAACAAATATATTTATGCTTGAGAGGTTCTAATAGATGGACTTTACAATGAAACAGTGGATTGTCGGTTCAATCCTTATCATCATTGTTGTCATCATTATCGATGGTATCAGACGTATGCGAAATGCACGTCGTGATTCTTTACATATGTCATTAAAAGTCAAAAATGACTCTGAGCTCGATATTGAAGATGAAAATTATGGCAGTGAATTTCCGAACGGTGGAGCCAGACCTAGTCAAAAAATGATTGATAAACAACGTATTGATCGTGTTAAAAATCAATACGATTTTGGTCGTGACTTATCGAGTATCATCAATAAAGATAATTCAAAAAAATCGTCAGAATCCGTATCTGAATACGACATGGAAGAAGTTAGTAGCGATCAGTGGGTTGATAGTGATGAGCATGATGAAGAATATTATGCTGAAAAATGGGACGACCAGCCGGTAAATAATCTTGATAGTAATGATTTAGGCGACGAACGATTTGATGGTGTGGCTTTAGGGGATGGTAACTTAGGCGACGATGACTTAAATGACAAATATATTGATCGTAACCAGCATCCAACCGCTCCAGCACCTAAAGAACAAAAAAGTGCCGATCAAGATGATGTCGATCAACAAGGTGCGGGTGAAGAGTATGTCAGCAATGCCACTGTAAAAAAATATGAAGAAGCACATGAAAAAATAAATGAAGAGCGTAATGAAAAAAAGACCACAGAAGAGCCAGCATTACGTAAATCCACATATGATTCACCCTCATATCAGCAACCTGAGCAAGTGCCGCTTAATTTAGAAGAATCTGTTCCCGTATTGATGGAGTCTGTTATAGAGCCTTCTATAGAAGACAGTATGAGCAGTGATGAACGTCATGAACAGTCGTTTGAATCTACAATAGAAGAAGACGATATTGATGTTGATGTGATTAGTGCAGAGGACACCTTAAATGCGGAAAAAATTAATGAAGCGGGTATAGATGACGAACTAAGTGAGTCTATTTATAACAAAAGCTCCGATAATATAGAGAAAGAAAATAAAACACCAAAGGCGAATATACGTCCTGTTGGCAAGCACGTAAAACCGGCTGTCGAAGATAATGATGACGAGGTTCTAGATACACATTCGGCAAATAAACCGCGTTATGAGTCAAAATACTTTTCAAATAACTCTTCAAGTAGCTCTTCAGCTGCACCGGGTACAGTCGCGACGTCTACTATTCAAGAGGTATTAGTCGTTAACGTGAAAGCGATGAAAGATACCATGTTTTACGGAAGCGATCTTCTCCAGCAAGTGTTGGATAATGGCTTGCGTTATGGCGCAATGGAAATATTTCATCGTCATGCCGACGAAGACGGAGAAGGACCGATTATTTTTAGTATGGCAAATATGTTGAAGCCCGGAACCTTTGACTTAAAAACCATAGATGATTTTTCAACCGCTGGCGTGACGCTGTTTTTAACGCTCCCCGTTTTTGATGATAACAATATGGCGGCATTTGATTTGATGATTGTTACCGCTAAGAATTTAGCGAATGCATTAGGCGGCGAGTTAAATGATGAAAATCGCAGCATCATGACCGGGCAAACGATAGAGCATTATCGAGAACGCATTCGTGACTTTTCACGTCGTCAGCAGCTAGAGAAAAAACGTTAGTCGAAAATCCCCTTTTAAAAGGGGATTTTTATATTCTTAGTCTGTTTAGTCATTGCTACTTCTTGATTGTTGAAGTCAAATCGTAGAGTAAGCGCCTCTAATATTGTTGTAATAAGGTTTTTAGTTTTTATGAGCGATAAAATGTCAGCAGACTTATTTTCACAAGAAGATAATAATTCCCTTCAAAAAGATGCCGCTCATTCCTTAGGCTCTTCGTCAATTACTCAGCTAGACCAGCAGTTCAATGAGTTGCGCGAAAAAATACATCATTATAGCTATCAATACTATGCATTAGATAATCCAACGATTCCTGATGCGGAATATGATCGCTTATTCCTTGAGTTACAAACGCTAGAAAAAGAAAACCCTTCTTACGTGACAAGTGATTCGCCTACCCAACGAGTTGGTGCTCAGCCATTAAGTGTATTCTCGCAAGTGACGCATCGCTTACCTATGCTATCGCTAGATAATGCTTTCAGTGCTGAGGATTTACGTGAGTTTCATCGTCGCGTTACTGAACGCCTAGCGTCGTTAGATATTAATGTTAACGAAATCGAATATGCCTGCGAACCTAAGCTAGATGGTATTGCTGTTAGCTTGGTCTATCAAAAAGGTATTTTAGTGCAAGGGGCAACTCGTGGTGATGGCAAGACAGGTGAAGATATTACCCAAAATGTTCGCACCATTGCCTCTATTCCATTACGTTTACAAGGTGATAACTATCCTGATGATTTAGAAGTTCGCGGTGAAATTTATTTACCGAAGGCAGGCTTTGAAAAACTAAATAAGATAGCGGATGCACGTGAAGAGAAACGTTTTGCGAATCCGCGTAATGCTGCCGCGGGTAGCTTACGCCAGTTAGATTCCCGCATTACAGCACAAAGACCATTAGAAATGTGCGCTTACAGTGTAGGCGTTGTTGATGGAGGGCAAGTTCCCACAAAACACAGCGACATATTGTATGCCTTATCCGCTTGGGGGTTTCGTATTAACCAAGAAATGGCTAGTGTTAAAGGAATTGAGGCTTGTTGTGATTATTTTGATCAGTTGTCTAAAAAACGTAATGCACTTCCTTACGATATTGATGGTATCGTTTTTAAAGTGGATCCTATTGAATTACAAAAGCAATTAGGTTTTGTATCGCGCGCTCCTCGTTGGGCGATTGCACAAAAATTTCCTGCGCAGGAAGAGTTAACCGAACTACTCGACGTAGAGTTTCAGGTGGGGCGTACCGGCGCAATCACTCCAGTGGCTCGTTTAAAACCGGTATTTGTGGGCGGTGTTACTGTTTCTAATGCGACGCTACATAATAGTGATGAAGTTGAGCGTTTGGGAGTAAAGATTGGTGATAGGGTAATTATTCGCCGCGCAGGTGATGTGATTCCTCAAATAGTATCTGCTGTTATCGACCAGCGGCCCGATCATGCACGAGATATTATTTTTCCATCCTCTTGTCCTGTGTGTACGTCACCTACGGTTAGAGTAGAGGGCGAAGCAACCATTCGTTGTTCAGGTGGGCTGGTTTGTCCTGCGCAAATAAAGCAGGCAATAAAACACTATGTTTCTCGTAAAGCAATGGATGTTGATGGCTTGGGTGATAAGCTAGTGGAGCAGTTGGTCGAGCTTGGGCATATTACCTCTGTTGCTGACTTGTATGATCTTCAAGTAGGTCAGCTTGCTAATATGGAGCGTATGGGAGAAAAATCGGCAAGTAATGTTATTCATGCTTTAGAACAATCAAAAAACACTACGTTTGCGCGATTTATTTATGCATTAGGCGTTCGCGAAGTGGGTGAAGCAACCGCTCGTAATCTGGCACAGTATTTTGGTGATATTTCTAGGTTGCTAGCGGCAACGGAAGAAGATTTACAGCGCGTGAATGATGTCGGGCCTGTCGTCGCTCAATTTATTGTGGCGTTTTTATCACAACAAAAAAATAAAGAAATAATTGCCAAACTACAAGAGAAAGGCGTTCACTGGGAAGTGATTGAACAACAAGATAATCCTCAACCTCTATTTGATACAGTCTATGTTCTCACAGGTACTTTAGAGCAACTTACTCGTGACGAAGCAAAAGCGCATTTACAACAGTTGGGTGCGACAGTCACAGGTAGTGTGTCTAAGAAAACGCATTTTTTGGTCGCCGGTGAAAATGCTGGTTCAAAACTTACAAAAGCAGAATCGTTGGGTGTGAACATACTTGGCGAGCAAGACTTGATTGACTTATTAAATGAACATGGGATAGCGCTATGATAATGATTTTACGGTTACTGACGGTGACGGGTTTATTATTGCTAGTGGGTTGTGCGACATCTCCGCCACGTCAAGTGAATAATATTTGTAGTATTTTTGCAGAAAAACCGGGTTGGTATGCATCCGCAAAAAAATCTCAAAAACGTTGGGGTTCATCTATTCCGTTAATGATGGCATTTATGCATCAAGAGTCACGCTTTAAGGCGACCGCCAAACCACCTCGCGATAAAATATTTGGTTTTATACCCGGCCCACGAAAAAGTAGTGCCTATGGCTATTCTCAAGCACAAACCTCTACATGGGACTGGTATAAAAAAGACACCGGTAACTGGAGTTATGACCGTGATGACTTTGGTGATGCCATCGACTTTATTGGCTGGTACAACACGAAGACGAAAGAGATTAATGGTGTTAGTCTGAGTAATGCTTATAGCTTATATTTGGCCTATCATGAAGGCCATGGTGGTTTTAAGAAGAAAAGCTATAACAAAAAACAATGGTTAAAAGATGTGGCTAAAAAAGTCGCTACTCGTAGCAGTACTTATAGTAAGCAACTAAAAGAGTGCGAAGCACGGTTACAAAAAAGCAGTGGTTTTAGCATTTGGCCATTCTAGTGCAAAGCAATATTATGGATATATTATGAACGACGAATCCACCGTTTACGGATACATTAAAAATAATAATGCAGACACTGAACAACAAAGTTATCTGCAATTTTCTACTAACCGCCAGATGTTAAAAACATTACCATCATTAGATAATTGTGCTCTGATTACCCAAGAGCTTTTCTCCATTCCTCGCTCAAAGAGTGACGCTGTTGGCGTTTCTTCACAGCTAGTCCACTTCGGGCGTGTATACAGCGGTGTGGAATATGAGTGGGGATTATGGATTGCGGAATTTGAGCAGTTATTACAAAAAATGTACTGGAGTAGTGTGGTAGTACATTTAGAGACTGAGCTGTCGGGAATACATACTTTTACATGGAATAGCGGCGATGAAAGTCACTACCCAAATGATACTTCGTTGAATATTCGTTGTGAATGGCAGCACGAGCTAGGTATTGCTCCCCGCTCTGGTTAGCTATCAACGAATATAGATAATGTGAAAGTTGATGGTACCGTTGATGGTACCTAAGTACTAATGGTGAAGAAAAAAGTCGAATCTACACTATAATTTATATCAATATTATCGATTACCATCATCCGCTATTTTATGTTGCGATGAATGTTTGCAAATAGCGACTAATAAGAAGTATTGGTGAGCAATAATAAGGCGGATTTCAGTCACCCACACGACAATAGACAATAATAGAAAAGGAGTGTGCATACCATGCAATCTCATCGTTCCATAGTCGATATGTTTAACGAAGTCTGTGAGCATTATCACGCTCTTGATGCATTTACGTGTTTAGGGCAAACAATGACCTATCGCGAGTTGGATCAGCTCAGTCACCAATTCGCGGTTTATTTGCAGCATCATACGACTCTTGCACCGGGTGACCGCCTAGCAGTGCAGCTACCTAATTCATTACAATATCCTGTCGTATTATTTGGTGCGTTACGAGCAGGGGTGGTTATTGTGAATACCAACCCGTTATATACCGGCACTGAATTACAACACCAGTTGAAAGATTCCGGTGCGAAAGTGTTGATGGTGTTGGCGAATGTGGCAAAAGCCGTTGAAACGATCATTGATCAAACGGATATCCAGCAAGTTATTTTGACAGAGATTGCTGATTTGCATCGTTTCCCTAAACGGCAAATCATTAATGGCGTTGTAAAATATATTAAAAAACAAGTACCCAAATGTCATTTTCCATGCTCCATTAGCTTTCGTAAAACCTTAGCTTTAGGTAAGCGTGATACGTTTTCTGAGGTGGATATAGCGCCATCTGATATTGCTTTTCTACAGTACACCGGAGGCACAACCGGTGTTGCTAAAGGCGCGATGCTCACACATAACAATTTACTCGCGAATAAAACGCAGGTACTTAAGCATTGGGAGAGCGTACTGATACCAACGAAAGAAGTGTTTGCCGCGCCTTTACCTTTGTATCATATTTATGGTTTTACACTACATTGTATGGTGTTAGTGTCCATCGGTTGTCATAGTGTTTTAGTGCCTAACCCTCGGGATTTAGATAGTTTAGTCAAAACATTTGAGTCTTCACCGCTCACTGGCATGGTGGGCTTAAATACATTGTTTGTTGCTTTACTTAATCATCCTAAATTTGTTTCTTTAGATTTTTCTGTATTGAAATTAACCACTTCCGGTGGCATGGCCTTGGTTGAAGACACGGCTGTGCGCTGGAAAGAAGTGACCGGAACAACCGTGCTGGAAGGTTATGGCCTAACGGAAACATCGCCTGTGATATCGTCGAATACCATGGATGATTTTCAGCTAGGTACGATTGGTGTACCGATACCAGACACAGAGTGCCAAGTGATTGATGACGATGGTGCTGTGGTTGCGACAGGTGAAGCAGGTGAACTTTGTGTACGCGGGCCACAAGTCATGCTGGGATACTGGAATAAACCAGAAGCGACAGCAGAAGTATTAGATGCTGATGGTTGGTTTAAAACGGGTGATATAGCGATTATTCAAGAAGATGGTTTTATTCGAATTGTCGACCGCAAAAAAGACATGATCATTGTTTCAGGTTTTAATGTTTACCCCAATGAAGTAGAAGGCGTATTACTTTCTCATCCAGAAATAATCGAAGCCGCCGTTATTTCCATCCCCGATGAAGATACCGGTGAGGCAGTAAAAGCATTTCTGGTACTGGCGGAAGGTAGTGGTTTGGACGATCAATCAATTAAAGCATTTTGCAAGAAATCACTTACACCGTATAAAGTTCCGAGACATTACGAATGTAGAGAAGAGTTACCAAAATCAGCGGTAGGCAAAATTTTGCGCCGCGAGTTAAGACCGGCTCTCTAGACTAGAGTGTGTCATCCTCTATATGCATATATTGTCTATACTGTAACTAAGTCGTTTTTTAGGTACATCAGAACAAGGTGTAAACTTTATGCAAAATGGTAATGCGCTAGTATTATCCGGTGGTGGTGCCCGAGCAGCCTATCAGGTAGGTGTATTACTTGCGTTAAAGGAATTGTTGCCGCCACAAAGTAATCCATTCTCAATTATTTCTGGTACTTCTGCTGGCGCTATTAATGCCGTATCTTTAGCATCCAACAGCGAAGATTTTCAAGGGGGTGTGGAGGAACTAAGTCACCTTTGGCAAGAACTCACTATTGATCACGTGTTTCGCACCAGCGCGTGTGACTTATTAGGTGGCATGTATCGCTTTGCTCGCTCTTTCTTTCACGAAGGTGTGGACTATCACCGTCCTCTCAGCTTATTAGATAACTCCCCTCTAAATGCGTTTTTAAGTAAGAATATTCAGTTTTCTAACATTCAGAAAAATATTGATCGAGGTATTTTGCGCGCGGTATCCGTTGCGGCATTAGGGTATTCATCAAGTAACTCAGTAAACTTTTTTCAAGGTACAAAAGATCTTGATGAGTGGGAACGGTTTCGGCGAGTAGGGCAGTCAACTACTATTGGCATGGAGCACTTGCTAGCTTCTTCTGCGATTCCTTGGATATTCCCGACAGTACGCATAGGGCAGGAATATTATGGTGATGGTGCAATGCGGCAACTAGCTCCCATAAGTCCCGTATTGCATCTAGGCGCAGATCGCATTTTTATTATTGGGGTGAGTGGTAATCGCCAAGCGTATACTCGTCGCTATAAGCCAAAGTCTAAGCATCCACCTTCCATGGCGCAAATGGCGGGGCACCTATTAAATAGTGCATTTGTCGATAGTTTGGAGTCCGATATAGAACATTTAGAACGGGTGAATGAATTAATGGAGTTAGTCACCGATCAGGAAAATACCCCGTTAAGACCGGTTAAAACATTAATTATTTCGCCTTCTAAAGCGATAGATAAAATCGCTGGTCGTCATGTACGTTATTTACCTAAAACGTTACGACTTTTTATGCGTTCGTCAGGCGCTACAGCACGTAGGGGTGGTTCCGTTCTATCTAGTTATTTACTGTTTGTTAAACCTTTTGTTGATGAATTAATTGAATTGGGTTTTCAGGATGCTATGTGGGAAAAAGAGTCAATAGAAGCGTTTTTTTCAAAATCCAGTGACCAGTAATAAAAAGTAATTTTTGGCGCCTTATTCTTTTTTTATAAATTGGATCACTGCTGTCCGGTTTAAAAATTAAAGCGGGTTAAAGAAGTCCGCCCCCCTTAGTGTGCGGTAAAATAGCAGCTTTCGAGACAGCAAATTTACCTCAGGGGATTCGGACATGAAGCATCGTAACACCGCTTTTCATCAGTTGCTAAAATTTTTACCGCGCCAACGATTTCAGGCGATGGT
>Ga0233426_10002256_pt1 | contig 16401 bp, 20 predicted proteins | sample SI_118_April2016_6_FD_179875 | JGI IMG/M metagenome (GOLD analysis project Ga0233426, IMG submission 179875) | Seawater microbial communities from Saanich Inlet, British Columbia, Canada - SI_118_April2016_10_MG | ecosystem: Environmental > Aquatic > Marine > Inlet | place: Canada: British...
TGATTTGAACCACGTAATTCCGCAGTATGCGTATCGCCATTGCTATCAGTATAAGTTATTTTTATGATATCTCCGGCAGTAAAACCAGTAATTACCCCATCTGTTGCGAAATAAATATTAGAATCTTTCTCACTATTACTTAATATGATTGCGTTGTATGGGTTGCCGCTTATAGTTATAGTAACCGGTTGATTGGTGTGTAAAGCGTATAAGTGACCTGTAACATTCCAAGTAGTAACATTAATGGTGGCATATGTATACAAATGATCGGCATCGTTACCATTAAATATAGGTTTCCCTTCAAGATCAGTAATATATCCACTAATACTTGATATTTTAATTGGATTTATATCACATATGTAGTTATATTTTTTAGCTTTATGGGAAACAGTTGAAAAAAAATTTCCAACGGATCTATTCTCGTTCGGTATTATTATATTATTAAAAGAATTTTTGGAAGTACTTGCTGATATCGCAGCTCCTTGATGTATATTGAACTCATTTATCTTAATAGAAAAAGCAGATCTCTGATAAGAATCCGCTAATAAAGAATTAAAAGTTATAAAATTATCCAGATAAACTTCGGAATGTTTGTCTATTAATAAAGGATCATTTAATTTTATGTTAAATTCGTTATCCTTTCCTTTACTTAAACTATGATTATCTATCTCTATAAATAAGGAAATTTTTCTATTCCGTTGATTTTTGTATCGGTTAGTTTCAAATAAATTAAAATTCTGTTGTCCCTGTTCTATTAATTGGTTCATTTATAATATAAGTCATTATATATTTTTAATTTTAACTTAAAATTAAAATAAATAATACTATTATAATATGTTAAAGATTGTGTTCGCGTTATTTAATTTATTTCAATTATCTATTTCTCAGTCGCCGGCCGTTGGAGGACAATTGGACACCCATAATTGCTTGATTGGGGGTGGTTACACTTGGTGTGAAAGTTCACAGGGTTGTATCAGACAATGGCTAGACCCCTGCCACGATAATTACTTAGACTGTGGTGATTGCTTGAAGAAACAGAGAAATGGTATTAATATCGCGTGTCCCTCCGAGTGTGATAATACAATAATATGCCCGGAAGTAATGTGTGCAATGTATTGCGAAAATGGTTTTCAAAGGGACAAGAAAAATTGCGATATATGTATCTGTAACGAACCTTTAATTGTGACCGATCCAATACCCGATCCAATACCCGATCCAATACCCGCCATTGGGCCACCTATGCCTACCCCAGATAATTGCGATATACCCTACCAAGAATGTAATAATCTTTATGCTTGCCCGAAAGTTACGGAAGTCACTCAGTGTTCGGATGGCGGTTTAGATGGGTATACTACATATAGATTGTCTGTTGTCCTAAAACCAAATATGAATATTAAGAATGTTTATGCTATCTATGGTTCTGAAGATTCTCAAGAAAATACCCATATGTTAATACCTGGCTCTAAACAGATTGAAAACGCATTCGGTAGCAATCTTGGTGGTGTTTCCGATAGTATCATAAATATAAATCCCGATTCCGCATTCGATTCTTGGATCACAATCGGAATTACAGATGGAAATATCTACAACGATATTAACAGTATCGGTATTGATTACGGGGACTGGGATGAATTACACGACTTGGATGTAGATAATGGAGCTGTTTTTTTAATGGATCCCGATACATTAATGGTTAACAAAGAAATTATTGTGGGTCAATTTACAATTAGGAGTGGATCTACTAAAAGGGGGAAAATAAATATTCAAGGAAAATTCTTGACTAATTATGGGAATGTTGCTGATAACAGCTGGAAACAAGAAAATATTGAATTCGTTTTAAATCAACCCAACACTTTATCCAATGGTATTCCTATTAATTGTGAAACATGGTATGACGGTTGTAATACTTGTAGGGTTTCGAATGGTATATTAGGTGCTTGTACGAGAATGATGTGTTTTATGGAAGATAGACCCCACTGTATAGGTTTTAATTCGGGTCATTAAGAATATCTTAATTATTTTTATCTATAATCTTATAATATAATGTTAAATAAAATTCTTATTTTCGCTTTATTTTTATTCGCTTTAAATCATAAAAATAAAGTATGTGAAGGAACGATGAATAGTAATAGTAGAGAAAAATGCCCGGGACATCCAGGTTTAAAATCATTTATGTTTAATGAAATTTGTGGCGATAATCATCGATACAAAGTAATTGAAAATTGTATAGGATCAGGTGATAGTCTATGCGATGATTTATGTAGTGGTAATGGACAATGTACGCCAACGTTAAAGGGTGGATATTGTACTATAGATGGAAAAAAAACAGATGCCAGTGGAAAAGATTTACCTAATCGTAAAATAGGAAGAGATATTTCTAATTTTACAGAAGAAGAATTGAAAGATTTTGATCCAAGGGGGTACGAAGAAATGAAAAATGAATGTAATCCTTTCACGACAAGAAGAGATCGCGATGAAGAAGATGATTTTTATGATGACGAAGATGAAGATAGAGTGGATAGAATTGATAGAAGATCCCATAGAAGACATAGAAGGGGCAGACATAGCAGAAATATAAATGGAAAGAACAATATACACGAAGAAAAGAATGAATCTAAAATTAAATATTATGCGATTGGTATATCTGTAGTTTTTTTAGTAATTTTAGTGGGATATTTATTTAAGAATGGGAAATTAAATATATCAACAATTAAGGGATTATTTACTAAAAATAAAGATATCTAAACCTCGTGATGGTTATTAAATCATAATGTTATTTTTCTCTTTCTTTCATATCTTTTACTGCGGCATCTACCCATTCTTCACCTTTTTTCGTTAATTTTTTAGAATCTTTTAAAGAATTTTCTTTTCTGATTTCCATTAATATTTCCCCATGATGATTTTCACCGCCATTTTTATTGACCCCCCAGTAATCATCAATCCTGGGACCCGTATGCAATAACTCTTTATTTCCCGTGGATACTAATTTATTCATTAATTCGGGATTATTTTTATAATAACTTTCCGTGATTTCCTTCATTAATCTTAATTTTATTTTATCCCAATCTTTTTTAAATTTATAATTATTTTCTTTAAAAGATTTCTTTCCTCCTAATTTTTTCGCTTCACTTGGTTTCAGATCTTTATCTGTAAATTTTTCTTTATATTCTTTTATATCGGGATCACTTGAATCTATCTTCTGAGCATGAAATGCGTGCTCCACGGTTGGATAAGTGTAACCATCATATTCGAAATTATTCCCTTCATTGAAAGTAGATAACCACTTATTTTCTTTTGATTTACTGAAATATTTTATTTCACCTGTTTCTTTCATATCTTTCTGACTCTTTTCTTCTTTTTTATCTTTTTTATCTTTTTTATCTTTTTTATCTTTTTTATCTTTTTTATCTTTTTTATCTATTTTATCTTTTTTATCTTTTTTATCTTTTTTATCTATTTCATTCATAATATTTATTTTTTCATCCTTGATTGATATGTAATTATTATTCATTTCTTTTAATTCATTCATTAATCCATAAATAACTCTCTGATTATCATAAATAGTTTTAGCATATTCTTTCATGAATATCTCTTTTTTATCATCTATTGTTAGAGGATCTTTTATTTTTTTCATAATTTTAGTTAATTCATCTTCTTGTTTCTTTTTAATATTATATAATTCTTGAATTTTATCATTTTTTTCTTTTAATCTGTTTTCTTTACTATATTTTTTATGGAGATCTTTTAAGTTTAAGGATGCTTCATCTATTTTTTCTTTTTTTTCGTTTAATTCTTCGCTAATATCCATACATTTATCGAGTTTTTCTAGATCATAATTTTTAATATTATTTATATCTTTATCATAATCAAGCGAACCATGAATTATTCGGTTTAATCTTTCACTTTCTTCGTAATAATCTTTATATTCGGGCAGAATAATTTCGAACTGATCACCGCAATCACCCGAACCTTCCACACCACAATTTAATGTTAATGTATTATCTTTTTCTTTAAAGATCTTTTCATCCGAACATCCACTACATTTTTTATATTTGTCTTTACCAGTAGAGTATAAAATTCTCTGTTTATGATAATATTCAAAATACTTTGAATATTCACTATGTTCATCGGTCATTTAATATTATATGTCATTTTTTATTTCTTGATCTGTAACATCAGTATTTATATTATCAGGAGATATTTCATCTTTAATCTCTTTTAAAGAATTATTAACATATTCATCTATAAATAATATATTAGCCTCCAATTCAATTCTTTCTTTTTCCTTATTTTTCATCCTGTAATATAATGCATACCCCCCTATACACAGAATTAAGATCATAAATAAATTCAAATAAAACTTTCGATTATCCTGTTCCATTGTTTTCTGTTGTATTTTATGATGTATCTTCTGCTGTATCTTACTTGGTTTTTTTTTAGGGAATTTAATTAAGTTGTAATCCACAAGCTTAGGTTTAATTAAATTCATTAATTAAAAAGAAATATTTTAAATATTAAGATTGTACTTAGATTTCTGGTTTATCTCTTAATCTTGGATCTCTTAACCTTGGATCTCTTGACCTTGGATCTCTTGATCTTTCTTCCAATTTTCATTGAATGCATTATAATATTATATTATATTATTTCATATATTTTCCTTCTTGAACCAATAACAAATAATAAGTTGAGATGCCAACCAGAGTTGTTACCAACCAGAAGGGGGTAGTTGTTTCATCTTTATTTAAACCGAAATTTTTAAAATCCCCATCAGGTTTAAACATTTTAGGATGTTTTATTCTATAAAGACCGAAGCATACTAATAAATAAATACCAATGCTTTTAATTAAAACATCGCTTAATTCTAACATTTATTAATAAATAGAAAAATATTATAGAGATTTATTGTATTTAAACTAAACGAATATCCATTCGTTGTCTCTTGTTATTCTTTTGGGTGGATTTATAATATCAAAGTCTCTTAAAAGATCTTCTATTAAAACAACTTTAATTTCATCACTTTTTTTAATAATTCCATAAATATTGTAATCATCTAAGAATTTAACAACTCCTCCATGGACAATTTTTAAATATTTGGTGAAGCAATTGTGTTTTTTATTTGAATGAATCTTATATTCTTTTGAACGACTATTTAATAAAAAAACTAATTCATTGAGGGGAATGGGTTTATTAGTTTCTCTTAATATTTCAATAATTAAAGTGTGTGCAATTTCGATACCTTTTTCTTTTGAAATGTTCCACTTAAAATGATTATGCCCCATTTTAATGTTTAGTATAAATTATCAACAGAATCTTTAAATTAATAAAATTTTAATAGATTTCTTTTTTTTTATATTCGCTAGTTTATTTAAAAAATCTAAATTAACATATATGAAAAAAAAGAAATCTCTTAAAAAATCTAAGATTTTATCCAAGAGAAAATACGAAGAATATTTAAAGAAACGTATAAAAAAGAAAAAGTTAACTAAAAAACAGAATAAAGATCTGGATCACACTCTTTTTATAAAATATTGTAAATGTATTAAAAATCTAAAATATGACAAGAAAGTTGAACCCGGATCAGAATATCCAATCTGTACAAGTTCCATTTATAATAAAAGAGGATTTACACCCCCTAAAAATATTAAAATGAAATGTAAAATGTATCGTTAATTATTTAAACATGCTTTAAATTTGATTTTATTAATTAGTAATTTAAATTACAACTATAACATGGAATCTTGTAAAGCTAATAAATGTGTAAAAATATCTGGACTTATATACAATGGTAATGTAGTCAACGGTTGGAATGGATTTAAAAGGTGTTCTAAGAAAGTATACAAAGAGGGGTTCTGTAAAATATGCTATGAACCAGATAAAAGATATAAATCTCGTGTACGGATTCCAGATCAAAGATGGAAGAGGGATGGTATATATGGAGAACCATATAATTTTCCCTATCATACGAAGGAATCAGATAAAAAATGGGTTGAAATGATGTATACATTACATCCTCACTTAAAACCAAAACAGATAGAAATTACATCAGGAGAAAAAATAGAAAAGATTAAAAAATGGGCGAAAGAAAATGAAGATAATATTAGTTTTGGTGCCGGAATAAAATTAAATGAAATTTTAAAGATTTAAATGTGTAAAATTATTCTAACAATGATCGCAGAAATAAACATCATTTTCGGTCACTAATATTTCACCGAATGTGTGAGTATGACAATGAAATTTACATTTCTGACATTCTTCATAAAGTATTTCTAAATTATTTTTTTTAAAGAGTTCCATTAAAGATTCATGGAAATCTTTAATAATATCTTCAATATTATCATATAATCTTATATCATATTGTTGAGTGTAACCCCAGAACAACTTGGACGATGCTATAAATTTACGTTCATACTTGTTTACAATAAGATTAGATTTTTCCATTTAATATATATAATGGAAGATCTTTCTTAAAGAATAAACGGAAATATAACTATAGATAATTTTAAATCTTCTTTAACATGACCCTCCTCTGAAGTCCGGAATTATCTTGTCTAAATTGTATATGTTTAAATGGGTCAATAGTGTAGGTATGTGTGCCACTTGTAACAACACATTGCCCTTCTGAATTGATTACAAATGCGGTTACTGTATCGGAAACATCCTGTCCTAAATCAGTCCATTCCGTGGATCCCTGGTCCCTTTCTTGTGAAGATGGACCATATTGCCATGTCGGTTTACCTCCATTTAATATAGTATAACAGAAATCACAGACTCTCTCATTCTTGACAGAACCGGATTTATCTAACAAGTTAAAAGTCCTTAAACTTCTGGCATTAGATACAGATCTTCCACAATGGCGACAATGATGTCCTCTATTAAACATTGTATATGGCAGTCCAGTTATCCAACAAGAATTCTCCATATTCCACATGGTTTTATCAATAAGAGTAGGACTACTGAATCCGTCAATAACCGACTGGGTAGCAGCAGCAGCAGCTAACTTCGTTTCCATATCAGGATCTTCGTTCAGCGATATCCTTAATTCAATATAATCCCCATATAACTGATAATTAGTGCATTTAGATCTTAAAATATCAAATAATTGTTTCGCTTTAATTCCAGATTCACGTAACTTATTAGATAATTCTAATAATCTACTGGAAACACGCCCTTCGTTAAAAGGACAATAATCTAATTGTTTACCACTATTACCATCATGCATAGAAGCTGCTAATAATTGAATTAATCCTTTAAATACAATGTAATCTTGGCGGGCATTATCCCCCCGAAAAAGATCGGGAGGAAGAAATGCGCCTCCACCGAAGTTACCAGTCCTAATATATCTTATATTCTTATCATCGGCCCTCAACCCCGCATAACATTTTCTTAATTCTCTAAAGAAATTTTCTGTACTATATAATTCTAACAACGGATCACCTTTTATTGTCACTCTGAAATCAAGTGCATCTATTGCGGTTGTATACATTGGAAACATTCGTTCCCCCCCATCTAATTCAATCCTTGTAGCACTATCTTTATATGGTTCAATATTCCAGTAGCTTGGGTGTTGGGTGAGTCCGTGGCGGCTTGATTCTGCTATCTGTTCTCCCCCACTTAACAAGATAGCTTGATTATCTTCCATTACTCTACAGAACAATCCGGCACAACAATAATCGGTATGCAGGGTAAACATTTCTTCTTCTTGAACGAAACCATAATCCATCGCACCACCACCTATAGCCTTATTCGCAAAATCTACATTTAACGATTCAGATTTCATCTCTGGATCATCTATTATCCTGGCACTTGATTTATCATTAGGGACAGGTTTAGATTTAGATGAAAATCTACTATTATATTTTTCTTCTTCGCCTTCTTCCCATTTAAATTCTCGAGTTCCACGAGGAATAACCAGCATCATATTTACTTGTAATAAATCATAATCACAAGTAGCAGCTAATCTGGTAATGTCTTCATTTACTTCAATTAATTGAAATTTTACAACGGTATTTTTTAATTTTTCCATACCTGTAGATGATTCATATTCACCTTTTCTTTTCATAAAATATTCCATTAGTGCTATACATTTCTGAACTTTCATACTGGGATTTAATTTCACCCACTCCCCCCCATGTACCCCATATGACTGAAACATTTTAGCATAATTGCAGTGGGGGCTTGTTCTCCCTTCTTCATTCCATGTACTTAAGAATGAATTAGAGATAATACACAGACATTCCTCTTGCGTCAGTACCACCCCTTGTTTATTAGGTGATAAATAATTGGATATTTTATCTTTTAAATCGGGTAATATTTCTAAATCGAGGGCTCTATCTACAATAAATTCTAAGTGATCTTCTATAAAACTACTGTATATTTGTTTAGATTGTGCTCTACTGATACTCGGTTCCCTCCCGTACGAAGTTCCAATCTGAAATTCACCTCCAATTGCACCTTTAAGACAATCCAATGGTGCCATGCTTTCATCTAATCCGTTACTTTTAATTTGTTGGTACCATAGTTCTAATAATTCAAGGGTGGGTTCATCCCCTAATGAAGTTATTTCTGCCTTTAATTTTTGTAATCTATCTACTTCCCATGTTATACTTATAGAAGATAGATCAACGTTTCCTCCCATCTGATTAATAATTTTATATTTCTTTTCCCGTGTTTTCTTTCTTATTTTCTTTCTTCTTTTATTACTATTATTTCTTTTCATTTTATAAGTTTTTCTGTTATTTTTAGATTTATGTTTTACTATATTTTTTCTTTTAATATTAGAATTTCTTTTTCTAGTTTTATATTTATTTTTTCTTTTAATATTAGAATTTCTTTTTCTAGTTTTATCTTTATTTTTTCCCATTATATATATATATATAAATAAAGATAAAAATATATTATTAAATATATAATGGAAAGTCTTTCAAATAGATTTAACGTGAAGAGTGGTGAGTTATATGATTATTCGCAATTCGGTGGTAAAGAGGATAAAAAAAATAAAAAAGATAAAAAAGATAAATGTGAAAATTTTAAAGAATTATATCTGAAAACTAAAAAAGAACTTGATGAAGCCAATAAGAAAATTGAAAGACTTGAAAGGAAATTAAATAATAAATAAAGATAAATAATTTTACATTTTCATTACCTTCTTATATCTCTTTAATGCTTTCGTTAATTGCTTACGAGCTTTCATAACTTCTTTTTTCGCTTTCGTCCTCTGCTTAGCTCTCTGCTTTTTCTGTGCTTTAGTTTTCTTCTTTTTTTGAAATGACGATTTCTTTTTTTTATTAGGACCCAATGTGAATATAGTTGTCCCAGCACCCGGTAATTCATCTCTAACTCTCTTTATTGAAATTTCATCTTCCGATTCCGATGACATATCCATTGGAATATCATCTATTCCGAATTCATCTTTTACATCCATCATCTGTCTACGACTCATTACATCCATCTGAGAAGGAAAATTCAGTGCATCCATTAGTTTCATAGATTCCATCGGTTTCATAGATTTCATCGGTTTCATCGGTTCGGGTGATTCACTTTCGGGTAGGTCAAGTTTCATGGGTAATCTATTTTTCATTTCCTTATTTCTTCTATTAACTTCATCAAACAATGTTGTCATTTATAACTTACTATATAATTTAAAAATAAATTTGATTTAAATAATAAAGAAATATATTAATATAAATAAAAATGGTCGTTATTATCTTTGATCTAGAAACAAGTGGCCTTAATCCTTACCACGATGATATTATAGAAATTGGAGCGAAGATCTTACAAGAAGACTCATCTTTCCAGATGCTGGTAAAACCTAAATCTGGGCGACCAGTGTCCAAGAAGATTACCCAGATTACGGGTATTACCAACAGAGATTTAAGGGCCGACGGTAAAAAATGGGAGCAAGCATATTCAGAGTTTTATAACTGGTTATTTGAAAATACGAAGGATAAAGAAAATATTACTCTTGTATCTCACAACGGGGACACATTCGATTTCGTATTCTTTAAACGCATGCTAAAAGATCTCTCAACACTTGTTGGTGAAATTAATATTGATATAGAGAAGATTAATTTCATTGACACTTTACCCCTCAGTAAAAGACTTTATCCCGGCAGAACATATTATAATCAACCATCGTTAGCTAGGACATTTTCAATTATTGTGGACAACGCACACAGAGCAATGGGCGACGTAATTGTTCTGGAACAACTTTATTCAAGAATTATGGTTGATTTTAAAATCAATACGAAGATTGATGGACTCGAAGATCCCCTGAAAATCAGAGAATTCATTGACCAGAAGATATAATTATTTAAAAATTAAACTATATAATACTTAAATGTTACTTCTAGTAACCCCTATATTAGGTTCTTTAAGGAATCATGTTAAATATAAAAATTTCATACCCCTTGTTTTCGCTAGGACTCCTATAATTTATTTTTTTTTGTATTTATTTCTTCAGACAAGAAATATCTGGAAAATAATTGTTCTTGAAAGATGGTTAATGTTCGTTTATAAAACAAGTCTATCAATATATAGAAATGATTACAGGAATAAAAAAGAAAAATATATAAAAAAATATAAAATGAAATACGATTAACTTGAAATACGATTAACTAAATATCTCTTCTGATCTTCGGTTAATAGGGCATAAATTTTATCATATTCTTGGTCCAGATGTTCATAATTATTGACAACTCTTTCGGTTATTTTTTTCTGTCTTAATAGATTTCCTTCACTTTCTTTTAATTTATCTTCTAATTCTTTTATGTGATGCCTAAGAATAACTTCACTATCGGAATCATTAAACTCTCCGTGATTCATTTAATTATCATAATAGAATATTCTTAAATAAATTTGATTTAAAATTTACAAGATATTTTATATAAAAGAGAAAAGAAAGCATAACTAAGAAGGAAAGAGAACTAAACGACAATCGGCATAGGGATGGGAAATATGATCAGCAACACTTCACAGGGTTCTCCTGTGACAGAGAATAGGCGCATGGAGGCGAAGCAAGTCTATGAGCATATCACCGGTCCGAATGGTCGCTCTATCGTTGAACTCGCCGGAGCACCCATTGATGGGGAATGGATCAAGGGGGCAATTGAATCTAGGGGAACTCTCTTCCTCCAGGGTGAACTCAAGAGTCTCGGACAGGGGGACACGGCTTCCAACTTCCGGTTCAAGACAGATAAGGATAAGAACAATGTCGTTGTATCCAATCTCACGGAACTCTTCAAGCTTTATCACGAACAGCAGAAGAACAAGGAAACCCCTGAACCCGTGGTGGTCACTTCTGTCCCTAGAAAGATGAGGACTCAAGTTTATCATATGGGAAAATGTGAAGTTGATTCTGGGGTAACAGCAACCGGTGAAATTTGGGTATCATCTAGCACCGCCGAAGACCCCACAACACAACGTCTCACCACAGAAACAGAAACGATCCAGAAGTTTATTGAGAAGATGGGAATCGAAGTTGAGTTCGCTCAGATGGCCAATTCAACAGAGGGAGCAGGATACAGAACTTACATGGCGGATCTTATCTCTTTCGTCCTGATGATTGATTATCACTTTCACAAGGAAATGTTTGAACGGAAGAAATTTGAGGCAGTTCGGGTGAAGGCCGATGATAAGGATGAATCTGGGGAACCTCTTCTTAAGGAGTTCGACCAAGGGGGGGGTCGTATGTGGAAACCAAGAGAAGGTCATGACTATCTTTACTTTAAGGAAGTCGCTGCTTCTTACGACAGCGACCACACGAACACCTTCTGTTATCCCAAAGAAGGTTCATTGGACAAGGTTTACTCACAGATTCACCAACTTCTCAGTCTTGAAGAATCTGGATTCAAGGAAATGGTTAGGAAGTTCTTCTCCGAAGTTAAGAGTTACGGCCGTATCTCTGATCACTGGCTCAATGATATCGACGATCCTTTCACTTTCTACATGTTCTATAACTGCTATCTCTACAGTTGCACCGAAGAAGAAAACAAGGTAAAGGATCAGATTGAGAAGATCATTCAGTCTTTCTCTTAGATTCTTTATAAACTCTCTAAACTTTTATCATAAAATTTTTTATGTAAATTTGATTTATAATATAAAGAATATATTAACTAAATTAAGAGTTGATTGAATATGTCGTGCGAGTGTCACAAGATTGACTGGCTTTCACCGCTGAAGAATGGGGGAGTCGGTGAGTACAGGTACCTACCGGAGTTCGGGGGAGGTATTCATACTCAGTGCGTGGGACCCGTTGCCATGCCGTGCCAGGACAAGGTTAATCTGGGTACAATGACCAATGAAGTGCTCGTTAGTGTGTGTAAGTATATCCCAGGCGAAGAGGGGTCGCTATTTCCTAAAGAGACTTTCAATTGGCTTCTTTCTGAGTATGACCCCCCCGAGCGCCAGCGAACCCAACCTCTGTGATTCTGGGAACCCATACTGGAACCTCCCCAATGAAAGTATCCCCCCCAAAAAAATCCAATAAAGCAAAAAACAAAAAAATTTGATTGTTGATTAGAAAGTTGATATTATCCAGTTAGGGATAAACACTACGATGCCCGAGTGGTCTAAGGGTACGGCTTAGCAGCTGGAGGTTGGCTTAGGGAATATGTGAAGGTCTTTGGATTCTTGGTTTGATCGGTCTTGATCACTCCGTGATTTCTACGAAAAAGAAGGTTTAAGCATTTTCCCGGCGTCATTTACGTAAGACATCGTGGGTTCGAATCCCGCTCGTAGTAATAAGTCCTATAGTATAATAGGCACAAGGTAGTATTCCCGAGTCCGGTCAAAGGGGAGCGACTCAAGATCGCTTGCATTATGCTTCGGGGGTTCAAATCCCCCTGCTACCACCAGTTCCATTAGCTCAGTTGGTTAGAGCACTCGTCTTATGAGCGAGAGGTCACGGGTTCGAGCCCCGTATGGAACATTGATTGATTACCATAAGTAATTCGGATGGAGTTAATCTCTAGTCGTTAGTCTCTTCTTCTAATAGGACTCTCCTGTCACCTGTGCCGGTGTCAGCCGGCAGAGTAGGATATTGCCTCGCTTGGAGCGCAAAGATCTCGGTGAAAATCCGAGAGAGATAATAATGCTGGTCTAGCTCAAGTCGCTTTCGGGCAAACTCAGGTTTAAACCTGGGGACGAGGTCAGAGCGCCGGACTTTTAATCCGGAGGTTCGTGGTTCGAGTCCACGGGTCGGCACTAAGTCCTCCATTCTGTAGGAGGCAATCGGCTAGTGAAAACGCGCGTGGTGCGCGTCTATCAAGTATTTCACCTGTAGCAACCCGGTTGATTGATTACATGAAATTGAGAAACTTCGGTTTCTTGGTATGCCTCCTGTGTTAAAGAAGGTTTCTCTAAGCATATGGTTCCTTCTTGGGACGCCTTGACGGGATTATGTGTAAAGAGTTGCTGGACTTTCATTTGAGGGGAGATGCTCCGAGGCGGGTGTTTAATGTATGAAAGAAATTGGGAGTGTATGGTGTCCCTGGGAGGTAGGTCATGTGAAAACAAGACACGCGGGTTCGATTCCCGTCACTAGCGTCAAAGTCCTCCACTTAGGAGGCAATTCGTTCGTAGAATGCTTTGCGGTCAAGCTAAGTCCCTTGGGAGGCTTATTGAAGCATATTTTAACCGATATGTGGAAAACCGGGTTCAACTCCCGCTACGAACCAAGATTGGTTGCCTTAAGCAACTTTGGGGTGTGGCTCAGGTGAGCAAGTGTTCCGAACTGGCAACGGTGAGGGGTGGATGTCCAATTCACAGGCGTAAGTCCAACACTTCGGGATCGTTACCCGATACATCCACCAAGCTATGGTGGCCGAGTGGTTAAGGCAGGAGCGTAACTCGCTCTGTGGTTGGTATTATTCATATAAGTTCTTTCTGAATCGTTTATGGACCGAAGACTGGCGACTGCAGTAACGCAATCGGGTGTCTGTATGGGTGAAAGTATAGAAATTGTCTCTGAATGTATCATTTACGTTAGACAGCATGGGTTCGAATCCCGTTCATAGCATTAAGTCCTCCAATCCGTGGGGCAATTTTTTTTGTAAATTTGATAGATATTAGAAGAGTATTTCAAACAAATTAAATAACGAAGAATGATTCTTACTCGCTTCGCGGTGATTGCTCTGTGTCTGTCGTGTGTGAAGGGAGACGAAGATTATCCCATAGAGGAGATAGTCCTTGATGTCGGCGCGGGGATGGCTGTCGCCGCCTGCGAAAAAAACGAAGAATGTTCATCTCTGATGTCCACAATAACTATGTTGGCAGTCGTCCTCGCCTTTGCTAGCTGGTGTCTGTGTCCGGGTGATGATGATTACGAAGATTACAATGATAGGAAATATTTTAAGAGAGGTGGTGCAATGGGAGCGGGATACATGGTCGGTCGTCAAATATTTTAATATGAACCCATAGGTATAAATTTTATCAAGAATATTTAATTTTTTATCTAAACATTTAAAAATAAATTTGATAGAATATTTAGAAGATCTTCCAACAAATAATTGATTAAAGAATGGCGTACGCAAAGAGAACCTGCTTTGATGAGCGACAGAGGAGAGAGGATAAAATTAACCGAGAAAGATCTTCTTCTATACGATCTACTCTCACAGAGCTACCTCGTTCATCTGTACCTCTACGGTGCGACATGAACAATCGCCCTAAAAATGGTCTATATTCAGTCACTCTCCGGGATTTTCTTCAAAAATACTCCGAAGAACTCGGTGATTATTATGGAGAAGATTTCGGACAAGACCGATATGTCGGGGATTATCGGTATGGAGACACAATCGTTTTCTGTTTGGTGGATGGTGGAGAAGATCATTTGCCGGCAGATATCAAAAAGAAGATTCGGAAGGCGGGAAAATGGCGCCGAAACAAACTTAAGCACCAGTGGTCGTACATGAACCCACTGAACAGGGTTCACGGTTACATTATTCTCAAAGACGTAACAAACGAGAATAGTCCGGGTAAAACTCTGTCTATCTCCACTGTCTGCGCCACTCACTTCACGAAAAAGAAAGGTATAGGGAAACACTTAATGGATCTCGCGAAAGAGTATGCTGAAAAAATGGAATATAATGATATTATCTTGGAGGTGGCGAATGAATTCGCCGATGAGAGAATTGAGAGCGAAACAGAGGAAGAAGAAGGAATCTTTCAAGAAGAAGAAGGAGAAGAAGAAGAAACAGATAAATATTACGGGTGTTGGTTCCCAGATGAAAGTGTTATGGATATTCTTGGAGAAGAATTTTGGAAGAAGTGTATGAGAAAAAACAAGAGGGGTATTCCATATTTCAATCTGGAACAAGAATATATCGAATATTGTATCTGGGACTACCTAAATATTGAAACGAACTCTGAATCAGATGAACTATGGCTCGGAACCGAAAGAAGAATTATGGATGAAGATGACCCCAAAGAATGGGAATATGGTGGATTTTGGTATCATAAGGGGAAAAGGAGTCAGGAGAGACTTATGAAATTCTATGAAATGCATGGTTACAACGAAGATCCAAAAGTTCATACTGAATGGTGTTGCTTTTCGGAAGTTCCTTTCCCCACGATGAGACTTAAAATTTTATAAAGTCCTCTTGACGATTAGTTAGTAAATTTGATTTAATTTTTTATGAGTTTTTTAACAACAGAAATAAAATGACTTTCTCGTGGAAAGAACTCGTCTGCCACGGATTGTTGAAGAAGGTAGGAGATCCTTCATTGACGAAAGACCTCCTGAGGGTGGTGATGAAGGAACAACGGGATCACTTGGACGAAGAAGCGAGGGTGTATCATTCTGAGATTACAAGGGACAATCTCCTCTACATTCTTACAATGACTATACCCACTCGTTGTGGCAAGTTAAGAGATAGGCTCTTAGAGAGATTTTTCGCAGGAGAGCTTGGAGATTCTATCAGTATTCACCGTAATGTTACGGATGAGTTGGTTGCTTCGTGGGAAGAAAGGAAACCATATAGGCGACGAGATGCTGTCTGGACGGCCTTTTGTGGAGGATGGGAAGAACAACTGGCGGATCTGAATTTCATTATAGACGATCCGGCCTCGTGGCTGCTGCAAACAGCCACGGATGAAGAGGAGAATGTTGCTAAATGTGAGTGGTTTCAGGGGATTCATGAGGGGCGATATTATCTGTTCTGGCATAAGGATAGTTTCAACGAAGCAAGTCATTTCACGCACTGGTCGGTCACGGCATCCATTGACATAAATGTGATTGAAGGAAGAACCGAGGATAATCCTTGGGGATCTCAACGATACCCTGACATCTGCTGGGATCCCAAATATTTAAGAGAAAATCCCAAAGAAAGGAAGCACATTGATGATATGTTTCATAGGAGATAGTTAGTAAATTTGATTAAATTTTTTATGATATTTTAACAAAACAAG
>Ga0233426_10002257_pt1 | contig 16380 bp, 13 predicted proteins | sample SI_118_April2016_6_FD_179875 | JGI IMG/M metagenome (GOLD analysis project Ga0233426, IMG submission 179875) | Seawater microbial communities from Saanich Inlet, British Columbia, Canada - SI_118_April2016_10_MG | ecosystem: Environmental > Aquatic > Marine > Inlet | place: Canada: British...
CATGGTTTTCCCGGAGAAGCGCGTCATTTAGAGTATTTCGCGGTGCCAGAGCACCCTGATTATGTGAACCATGCGTTCACGGTCAAGCTGGCGAAGTCTGGCAAGGAATTTACTATCCCACAGGACAAGACCATTTCCGATGTGATGATCGAAAATGGTGTGCATGTCGACGTGAAGTGTTCAGACGGAATTTGCGGAGTTTGCAAATGCGGGGTGATCGCTGGCGAGGTGGAACACCGCGATTATGTGCTGTCAAAAGCGCAGCAAGCAGGGCAGATTATTTTGTGCCAATCGCGCGCTGCAGTGGGTGAGAACCACCTTGAAATTGACTACTAGACGCACGTTTGGGTGCATCTGGCATAACCGCTAAAGGCCATCAGGGCGCCTAAACGATTGTATGAGGGAACGAACATGAGAGTAGCATTAACAGGCGGCGCCACAGGTATTGGTGCGGAAGTTGCGGCCAAAATGAAGGCGTTGGGCCATCATGTGACGGCTTTCGATGTGAATGAACCCGCAGCGAACGTGAATACATGGATCAAGATTGATCTAAGCGATCCCGCGTCTATAGCCGCTGCGGTTGAACAGGCTGAAGGACCCTTTGATACGTTGATCAATAACGCGGGTGTGCCGCCGCGCGACGGGTTGGAAGAGCTGATCTTGAAGGTCAATTATTTCGGTTTGAAAACGTTTTTGGACGCGATGCTGGATAAGCTGTCCGAGGGCGCATCGATCGTGAACACGGCCTCGCGCGCGGGTGCGATGTGGCGCGAAAACTTGGAAGACGTGAAGGCGTTGATGGCGTTGGACGTGGCTGATTTGAACGGATTTGTCACGCAACGCGAAATCGGATCAACGCGGGCCTACAACCTTTCAAAAGAAGCGCTGATTGTGATGACCATGGTGCAAACCGAAGATATGATTGCGCGTGGATTTCGAATGAACTCGGTCAGCCCTGCAGCCGTTAGCACGGGGATTTTGCAAGATTTCGCAACAGCTTTTGGGGAAAAGATGGCGAAAAATGTTGCGCGCGCTGGACGACCTGGAACGGTGGAAGAAATTGCAGACGTCATTGTCTTTTTGTCCTCATCCGAGAGCGCGTGGATCAAGGGGCAAGACATTGTTATCGACGGCGGCATGAGCGCGATGGGACTGCGCGACGCATTGGATCTTTAGGGTACAACTTTTACCTAAAGTTCTCGCCATATCTGGAATTGCGATACTTGACGGCCAGATAGCTATGAAATATCAGGCCCTCACAGAGCGCGGGCGTTGTGTAATGGTTAAGACCTCAGTTTTCCAAACTGAAGATGCGGGTTCGATTCCCGCCGCCCGCTCCAAAACATTTCCTTTCAAAACCTGAACATCTGTTGGCATCGGGCGCAGCATGTGACTGTGTCGCCCTTGACGATACCTGCGCGGACCATTTAATGCGCATCAGTTGTTTCGCAAGGATTTCCAATGGCCGCTGAACCCACCGCATCAAGCACCCAAGTCGCCCCAAATTTGGCAGAGGCCGAACGTGCAAAATCAAAAGATTTTGGTGCATTGCGTCGGCTTTGGCCCTTTTTGAACCCCTACAAAATGCTGTGTTTGTTTGCAGTTCTTGCGCTGATCTTGACGGCTTGCGTGTCGCTGGTTCTGCCTTTGGCCGTGCGTCGTGTGGTTGATAATTTCGAAACGGTGGATGGAAGCATCCTAGATCAGTATTTCGCGGCGGCCCTTGGGATAGCGGGATTGCTGGCGGTTGGTACGGCGCTGCGCTATGCGCTGGTGACGCGTTTAGGGGAGCGGGTCGTGGCCGATATTCGCAAGGCCGTCTTTGACCGCGTCATTTCGATGAGCCCTGCATTTTATGAAAACATTATGACCGGTGAAGTTCTAAGCCGGATCACAACGGACACGACGCTTATTCTGTCCGTTATTGGGTCGTCAATTTCGATTGCTTTGCGCAACGTGTTGATCTTGTTTGGCGGGCTGATTTTGATGTTGTTCACATCGGCCAAGTTGACGGGTTTGGTCCTGTTGTTGGTGCCCGCTGTGATCGTGCCGATCTTGCTACTGGGGCGTCGTTTGCGTGTGCTGAGCCGTGAAAATCAGGACTGGATTGCGGCGTCTTCGGGAAATGCGTCCGAAACTTTGGGGTCGGTCCAAACGGTTCAGGCCTTTACCCATGAAGCGCAAAGTCAGGCGTCGTTTTCGGATTTCACTGAGAAAAGTTATGATTCTGCGCGGCGTCGTATCAAAGTGCGGGCTTACTTGACGATGATCGTCATCTTCTTGGTGTTTTCTGGAATTGTTGGCGTTCTCTGGATTGGCGCGCGGGATGTGCGCGCAGATTTGATGAGCACGGGTGCGCTGGTGCAATTCGTCATTTACGCGGTGATGGTTGCTGGTGCAGTTGCAGCGCTGTCGGAAATTTGGAGTGAACTTCAACGCGCGGCTGGTGCAACAGAGCGCTTGGTTGAGTTGTTGGATGCCGAGGATACTGTAAATGATCCAGATCAGCCCGTCGCATTGGCGGACCCTGTGCGCGGCGAAATCACGTTTGACAATGTGTCGTTTCGCTATCCAACACGGCCCAATGTTGCAGCGCTTGAAGATGTGAACCTTGAGATTGCAGCAGGTGAAACGGTTGCCTTTGTTGGTCCCTCGGGAGCGGGTAAAACAACGATCATTCAGATGATCCAACGCTTTTATGATCCCAAAGAGGGTGAGATCCGCATTGATGGTGTGCCTTTGCCGAAAATGGATCGTGATGCGTTTCGCAAGTATATTTCGCTGGTGCCACAAGACCCCGTGATTTTTGCGGCCTCCGCGCGCGAAAACATTCGCTTTGGTCGACCGGATGCCACGGATGCAGAGGTGGAAACGGCGTCAAAAGCAGCTGCTGCGCATGAATTTATCTCGGCCTTGCCTGATGGTTATGACAGCTATGTTGGCGAGCGCGGCGTGATGCTGTCGGGCGGTCAAAAGCAACGTATCGCGATTGCGCGCGCGATCCTTCGCAATGCACCTGTATTGTTGCTGGATGAAGCGACCAGTGCGCTGGATGCAGAAAGTGAACGCGCGGTTCAGCTGGCGGTGGATGGATTGTCTCAAGGACGTACAACGTTGATTGTGGCGCACCGTTTGGCGACGGTGAAGAAGGCGGATCGGATTGTTGTGCTGGAAGCGGGCAAGATCGTTGCGATCGGCACGCATGATGCTTTGGTTGCGGAAGATGGGCTTTATGCGCGTCTTGCACGACTGCAATTTACAGCCGGATTTGACGACGTTTGATCCCCGTTTCCCCCTTGCACCTAGGCTGGCTGCGCGGCACGGACGCTCAGCTTTAATCAAGAAGGGACGATATCATGGGTTTGTGGAGTTTTGCGAAAGACGCCGGTAAGAAATTGTTTGGCGGCGATGATGAACCATCAGTCGATGATCTGAAAAAGGAAGTTGCTGATCTGGGTTTAGAGGCCAAAGATCTCGACATCAAAGTTGAGGGCGACAAGGTCCGTATCGCAGGTGTTGGCACGGTTTCCCCGTCCATTCGCGAAAAGATCATTCTGGCCGTTGGCAACGTCACAGGTATTGGCGCTGTTGAAACCGACGAGGCCGATGACGGCGACGAGGCACCTGTTTTCCACACAGTGGAAAAGGGCGACACGCTTTGGGCCGTTGCTGAAAAGGCGATGGGCAATGGATCCAAGTACACAGCGATCTTTGAAGCCAACAAGCCAATGCTAAGCCACCCGGATAAGATTTATCCAGGTCAGGTTCTACGCATTCCACAAGAAGATGTAGAGGCGTAAGCCCGACCCTTTTTTGGACCGAATTTAAGAGGGAGCGGCTTGGTCGCTCCTTTTTTTGTGTGTAAGGGCGAAACTACGCTTGGGAAACCTTGCGTTTAAGGGCGCGGGCGCACATCTTAAGAGCAAGACGTATGGGTTTGGACGCATACGGAATTTAGGCTCAGGGGAGGAGTAGCCATGGGATTTGCATCCATTGCAGATAAGATCGCTTTAGAGACGGAAATGCCGTGGTCAGAGCGCGACGTGCCGACAACATTGTACCAACTGCTAAGCCGAACAACGGCCAAGTTCCCTGATCGCCCTGCGGTCAGTTATCAGCTGTTTTCCGGACCAACCGATAAGGCGGAAACGCTGACGTGGTCCGCGCTTCATGACAAAACCGTGCAAGCGGCCAATCTGTTTCGCAAATTGGGTGTGGGTGAAAAGGACGTTGTTGCCTATATCCTACCAAACGCGAATGAGACGACGATTGCGTTGCTTGGCGGTATGGTTGCGGGCATCGTGAACCCGATCAATCCGTTGTTAGAGCCTGAGCAAATTGCATCCATTCTGCGTGAAACCGGTGCGAAAGTTGTTGTGACCTTGAAGGCCTTTCCAAAAACGGATGTGGGACAAAAGACAGCAGAAGCCGTTCGCCATGCGCCAAGCGTGAAGGCCGTGCTTGAGGTTGATCTAAACCGTTATTTGACGCCGCCTAAAAGTTGGATTGTTCCGCTTGTGCGTCCAAAGAACCCGAATACACACCATGCCAAAGTGATGAACTTTAACGCGGAAATTGCCAAGCAGAACACGACGCTTGATTTTGCGGATAGCAAAGCGGACCGTGTTGCGGCGTATTTCCACACGGGCGGTACGACGGGCATGCCCAAAGTGGCGCAGCACACGTATAACGGTATGATCTACAATGGTTGGCTGGGTCACGAATTGCTCTTCACGGAAGAAGACAACGTGATTTGTCCGCTGCCTTTGTTCCACGTTTTCGCTGTGCACGTGATCCTGATGGCGGCCATTTCGAGCGGTGCACATGTGGTGTTCCCGACACCGCAAGGGTATCGCGGCGAGGGCGTGTTTGATAACTTCTGGAAACTGGTGGAGCGCTGGAAGATCAGTTTTATCATCACGGTTCCCACAGCTATTTCAGCGCTCATGCAGCGTCCGATTGATGCGGATGTAAGTTCGGTGAAGACCGCGTTTTCTGGATCTGCGCCCTTGCCTTTGGAGCTATACAAACGCTTTGAAGCCGCGACAGGTGTGCAGATTGTTGAGGGATACGGTTTGACCGAGGCGACGTGTCTTGTGTCGATCAACCCACCAGAGGGGCACAAGAAGGTTGGATCCATCGGGATGACGTTCCCGTACTGCGATGTCAAAATTTTGCGTGATACGCCGGATGGCCCTTTGGAGTGCGCAATCGACGAGGTCGGTGAAATCTGCATTTCTAACCCGGGTGTTCGCGTCGGTGAGACCTACACAGAAGTCGATAAAAACCGTGATCTATATCATGGTGAGTACTTGCGTACCGGCGATCTGGGTCGTTTCGATGAAGATAAGTATCTGTGGATCACGGGCCGCGCGAAAGACCTGATCATTCGCGGCGGTCACAACATTGATCCCGCAGAGATTGAAGAAGCGCTTTTGGGTCACGAAGCCGTCGCCTTTGCCGGGGCCATTGGTCAGCCGGATGAACATGCGGGTGAAGTGCCTTGTGCCTTTGTTGAACTGGTTGCGGGTGCGTCTGTAACGGAAAAAGAGCTGATCGAGTTTTGCAAAACCCACGTTCAAGAACGCGCCGCGCAGCCTAAGCACATGACGATTTTGGACGAGTTGCCAAAGACCGCGGTTGGAAAGGTGTTCAAACCTGATCTGCGCAAAATGGCGATTACGCGGGTTTATGATGCTGCGCTTGAAAAGGCGGGCGTCGCGTCGCGCGTTGTGTCCGTAATCGATGACAAAAAACGTGGCTTGGTCGCGCAATTGTCAGCGTCGTCTGATGATGATGCAGCGATCACAGCCGTTCTTGGGTCGTTTGTTCGTCCTTGGGAGCGTGTTGAGGCGTAAGCGAATTTTCTAGAAAATTCGGAATTTCGGCCCTAGCGGGCCGAGAGTTTACTTAGAAAGATGAAGAGCGCGCGTCAGTTTTTCGGGGCTGGCGCGCCGCCTTCAAAATTGTTCCCATTCGCATAGTCACATGGTTCTTCTTGCATTTGAAGATGGAGACCATCGCCTGTGTAGGGGTTTGCACGCGCAAGTGTTTCGTCGACATCTATGCCAAGTCCCGGTGTCGTGGGTGGCGTGACAAAGCCGTTGTGTACGCGAATTGAGCCTTTGATCAGCGCATCATGGAAAGGTGTTTCAATCGTTTCGGCCATCAGGATATTCGGGATGGACGCTGCGAGATGGATATTTGCTGCCCATTCAATTGGACCTGCGTAAAGGTGTGGTGCCATTTGTGCGTTGAAGACTTCTGCGATGGCGGCGGTTTTCTTCATTTCCCAGATGCCGCCAGCACGGCCCAGAGCGGGTTGCAAGATTTCAGCAGCCCCTGCGCGCAGGACTGCAGCGAATTCTGATTTAGTTGTCATGCGTTCGCCCGTCGAGATCGGGATGCGCACGTTGCGCGCGACGCGGGCCATGTCTTCGACGTGATCAGGGGGCGTGGGTTCTTCGAACCAAAGGGGTGAGTAGGGCTCAAGCGCTTGGCCGAGACGGATCGCGCCGGCGGTATTGAATTGACCGTGGGTGCCGAACAGCAAGTCGGCCTTGTCACCAACAGCTTCGCGGATGGCTTTGCAGAAGGCGACGGAACGGGTGATGTCGCTCATTGCGGGCATGTGGCCGCCACGCAATGTGTAGGGGCCAGCAGGGTCGAATTTGACCGCTGTGTAGCCACGAGCGACAGCGTCGGAGGCGGATTCTGCGGCCATTTCGGGACTGGTCCAGAAATCTGTCGTGTCGTGGTGGGGCAGTGGGTAGAGGTATGTGTAGGCGCGGATGCGTTCGTTCATCTTGCCGCCGAGCAGTGCGTAAACAGGGCGTTCACGCGCTTTGCCGAGGATGTCCCAGCACGCGATTTCCAGGCCAGAAAAGGCCCCCATGACGGTCAGGTCGGGGCGTTGTGTGAAGCCCGACGAATAGGCGCGGCGGAACATGAGTTCGATGTTTTCGGGGTTCTCGCCGTGCATGTGGCGTGCGAACACGTCCTCGATCACAGGGCGCATAGCCTCTGGGCCAACGGAGGAGGCGTAGCATTCGCCCCAGCCCGTTATGCCAGTGTCTGTCGTGACTTTGACGAGGATCCAATAGCGACCACCCCAACCGGGGGCGGGGGGCGCTGTGACGATGATCTCGAGGTCTTGCAGTTTCATTTGAACATGATCACGTTGCGTTTCGCGGAGCCAGATTTGGTGTCCTCTATTGCCTCGTTGATTTGATCAAGCGACCAGCGACCCGAGATGAGTTCGTCCAGTTTCAAGCGGCCTTGGCTATACATATCCACCATCCATGGGATGTCGCGTTGGATCACCGCATCGCCCATCTTGGAGCCGATCATGGATTGACCGACGGCTGCGAAATTTGCGGCCTCGTACTGGGATGTGGCACCCGTTGCGGGCATGCCGACCATGATCACCTTACCGCCGTAGGCCAAATAACGCGCGGCGTCTGTGTAGGCGGCTGCGACACCGACGGTGACAATGACGGCATCTGCGCCGCGTCCCATTGCGGCCTTTGCGTCGCGCCAAGGTTTGTCACCAGTTGCGAGGACGCCGTCGGTTGCGCCAAATTCTTTGGCAATGGCGAGTTTTTCGTCGCTCATGTCGACCGCAACAATGCGGCGCGCACCTGCGATACGTGCACCCTGGATTGCGTTTAGGCCAACGCCGCCTGCGCCGATGACCACAACGTCTTGGCCCGCTTTCAATTGCGCTGCGTTTACGACTGCGCCGACGCCCGTGATCACGCCGCAAGCCAGTAGGGCGGCGGCATCTTTGGGAATGTCATGGGCGATTTTGACGACTTGACGTTGATCCACGACGACCTTTTCGGCGAAGGCACCGCAGGCCATGGCTTGGTGCAGTTTGCCACCGTCTGCGGTTTTCAAAGGGCCGTGGTCGCCGTCATAGGGTGTTTCGCACAAAGTTGGTGCACCGCTAGCGCAGCACACGCAATTGCCGCAAGAGCGGATTAATGTGACGACGACGCTGTCGCCCTCAGAAAGACCATGCACACCGCCACCGACGCCCGTGATAATCCCTGCCGCTTCATGGCCATAGACCGCTGGCAGCGATCCGCCCCATGCTCCACCCGCATAAGAAATGTCTGAGTGACAAATGGCGCAAGCGTCTAGCGTGACTTCGATCTCACCCATCTCAGGCGCGCGCAGTTGCACGTAGTCAATGGATAGAGGGGCACCAAATTCATGGCATACGGCGGCTTTGATGATCGACATAGTGTTCTCCTAAACTTGGGTTCAGCGTTCACCAAGCAATGGCAACAGACAAGCCTGTTTCCGACATTTCACCGACATTATGACGTGGCGGAAGAGCGTTTGCGCATTTGGAAAACCACGACCGCGATCATCATCAGCGTACCCGCAATGATGAAGGGGGCACCGGGCAGATAGATGGGGGCTTGGGGCGCAGTGAAATAGGCAAAGCTGCGGGTCATCACGAGGGGGGCGATGATTGCGGCGAGGGAATTGACAGAGGTGAGCACGCCTTGGAATTCGCCCTGTGCATCGTCGCTGACACGGCGTGACATGATGCCTTGTAGTGCGGGCATGCCAACAGCACCAAGGGCGGTGACAGGGATCAGGAACAAGAGCAAATTTCCCGACGTGATGCCGGCCACGATGAAGAGCGTTATTGCCTCAAGCGCGAGGCCGATCACGACGGTTTTGCGGTGTCCAAAGCGACGGATTGAGGGTTGGACAAGCGCGCCTTGCACGAAGGCAAAGCACAAGCCAAAGATCGCGAGGGAAACGCCGATCATGCTGGGGGACCATGCAAAGCGCTCTACACCGTAGAAAGCCCAAACGGAGGGATAAACAACCGTGCCAATTTGGTAGAAGAAATAGACCAATAGAAGTGGCCCCAAACCCGGAAAGCTGGTGATGGATTTGAACGCGCCAAACGGATTTGCACGTTTCCACGCGAAGGCACGGCGTGTCGCGTCGGTGACGCTTTCGCGCAGCACGAACCAGCCGAGGGCGGCGTTTGAAATGGCAAGGATAGCAGCGGCCCAGAAGGGTGCGCGCGTCCCGAATTCTGCAAGCAGGCCGCCGACGACGGGGCCGAGGACAAAGCCAATGCCAAAGCCCGCGCCGATCAGGCCAAAGTTTGCAGCCTTTTCATCAGGTTTAGAAACGTCCGCCATGTACGCGGCGGCGGTTGCGTGGGTCGCGGCGGAAATACCGCCGATGATACGACCTATGAAGAGAACCCAAATGCTGCCCGCGACTGCGGATAGGGCATAAACGAGGGACATGATCACAAGCGAAATCACTAAGATGGGCTTGCGCCCGTATTGATCGCTAAGTGAGCCGATGATGGGGCCGAACAGGAATTGCATCACGGCAAATGTGGTGGCGAGGATGCCCCCCCAAACAGCGGCTTCGCTGAGGTTGCCGCCGTCTACTTCACGCAGCAAATCAGGCATAACGGGCATGATCAGACCGATGCCCATCGCATCAATTGCGACGGTTGCGACAACGAAGAAGATGGGTAGGCGTGAGGTGGACATATCGGGACCTGTCAGGTTTCAGTTACACCTGAATACGTTGTTTGTTTGAGTTGGCAAGTCCGCTCTGGCGGTGGCTTGATCGTGTTACCGACGTGGAAATAGCAAACCCTTACGGATTTGAGTTCAACTGAAAAGCATCGCCAAAAGGCGTGATGGAACGAAGCGTTTTGAGGAAACCTAGATGATTTTACGTTTTGAAAAATCAGGGTTCAAAAATTTCGGATCTTTTGGGTAGCGAGGATCCCAACCAATCCATGGTTCATCGCCGGGTGTTTTCGTACGGTGCTCAATCAAGGTTTTTACCGAAGACGTTTCATCAAAATCGGGGTTAAGTTTATTGTGTGGTTCAATACCTCGCCTACAGTGCACAACTGAAAAATGGAATTTCGAGCCCACGCGTTTTGGGCGGGTTTTGAAGATAACATGTCTTTTGCCCCAAGAACGACAAAAGTGCAAAAAGCCATGGCGATAAAAAATGATCCATTTATCGTCCATCGACTGAGGGGTCGAACCCCTTTTGATCAATGTCCATTCTTGTCCAGACACCCAAATATCGATTGGTTTGGATACGTATTTCCGACCTTTTATCAGATCAGATAGGGATGAAAGTTTCATTTCGCTCCACGTCTTTTCAAAGTGCGAAGACCTCCGCAGCCGGATGATTTTGGACGACGCTAACTCATTTTGAAGTTGCTTGGAACACGCGTGGTGCTTTGGTAATAAAGGCTTTCACGCACTATCCAAGGTTCGTCAACATGCCAATTTCGAAAGGGCATGGACAAAAAAAGGTCCCGCTTACACAGCGAGACCATTCTAGATTTTCGTCACCGAACTCAAACAGCCGCCTTAAGCGCCTCGATCAGATCAGTCTTCTCCCACGAGAAACCGCCATCTGGGTCGGGTGTACGACCGAAGTGGCCATACGCTGCTGTACGCTCATAGATGGGGCGGTTCATTTGTAGGTGCTCGCGAATGCCGCGCGGCGTTAGGTCCATGCACTGCTCAACCGCTTTTTCGATAATCTCGTCAGGGACTTGGCCTGTGCCAAACGTGTCGCAATAGATGGACAGTGGCTTTGACACACCAATAGCGTATGACAGCTGGATTGTGCACTTTTCTGCCATGCCGGATGCAACAACGTTCTTAGCAAGGTAGCGTGATGCATATGCGGCAGAGCGATCAACCTTGGTCGGGTCTTTCCCAGAAAACGCGCCGCCACCGTGCGGAGCTGCACCGCCGTATGTGTCCACGATGATCTTGCGACCTGTAAGGCCCGCGTCACCGTCTGGTCCGCCAATAACGAACGTGCCTGTTGGGTTAACCCACCATTCCGTCGCCTCTGTGATCCAGCCCGACGGGAGAACTTCACGAATGTAGGGCTCTACGATTGCGCGGATGTCGTCAGACGTTTGGCTTTCATCGCGGTGCTGTGTGGACAGAACGATGGAAGACACGCCGACTGGCTTGCCGCCTTCATAGATCACAGATAGCTGCGATTTTGCATCCGGACGCAGTGTCGGTTCTGTGCCGTCTTTGCGAACTTCTGCCAAGCGACGCAGGATTGCGTGGGAGTACTGGATAGGTGCTGGCATAAGCGCGTCGGTTTCGTTGGTTGCATAACCAAACATGATGCCCTGATCGCCAGCGCCTTCTTCTTTGTCTTTTGCAGAATCAACACCCTGCGCGATGTGCGCAGATTGTTCGTGCAGCAGGTTAGAGATTTCGACAGTTTCGTGGTGAAATTTGTCCTGCTCGTAGCCGATATCTTTGATACATGCGCGCGCAATGTCTTCGATACGACCCATGTATTCCTTAAGCTTGGATTGATCAGCAAGACCAACTTCGCCGCCAATTACGACGCGGTTTGTTGTTGCAAATGTTTCCGCGGCGACACGGGCTTCTGGTTCTTCTGAAAGGAAGGCATCAAGAACCGCGTCTGAAATGCGATCGCAGAGTTTATCCGGGTGTCCTTCGGAAACCGATTCCGAAGTGAATGTGTAATTCTGGCGTGTCATGGGTCGTGCTCCAATAGGTTTTTCCGCAACGTCAGGAAGCCGTTGTAGCGGTATGTTGCGGGCTTATGCCCGTGTTATTCTTTGGTCAATCTTTTGTCGAAAGGTAAGGTAAAAGTGTGGCACAAAAGAGAAAAAGTAGAGCGAATAACGCAGTACTGTCTCCAAAACGTGCATAAAACGTCAAAGCTGCGCGCGGTGGTATCGCGGTATCTACATAACCTGATTGGCCAAGCGGAATCCTGTCGAGAATGCGACCATGTGCATCTATTGAGGCTGTGATCCCTGTGTTTGCGCTGCGCAGCAGTGGTAATCCTTGTTCAATCGCGCGAAACTGTGCTTGGACGAGGTGTTGATAGGGCCCTGAAAATGTGCCGAACCACGCATCATTGGTGACATGCAACAAGAAGCGCGCGCGTCCGTTCGGGCTGGTCATTTGATGGGGAAATACGGCCTCATAGCAAATGAGTGCGAGGACCTTGCCGAGGGGACCAAGATCAATCAAATCAGGGCCTTGGCCGGGTGTGAAACCACCAACGGCGTCTGTCAGCGTGTCCAAACCAAGTTTGCGAAGCACGGTTTCAAACGGGATGTATTCGCCAAATGGGACAAGGTGATATTTGTCGTAGGTTTGAGTGATCTGCCCCTTGCCATCCATAAGAACAAGGCTGTTGTACGACCGCAAACCTTCATAGCGCTGCGCACCGATCAGGACGGGCGCGCCATGTGCGGCGTCTGCGATGACCTCTAAGGTGCGTTCCGCATCGTTTAACCAATTGGGAAGCGATGTTTCGGGCCAAACAATGAGATCAGGCTTGGGCGACGCTTCGGTTGCTGCAATTTGGCGGCGAAAAAAGGTTGGGGCGTGTTCGGGGTCCCATTTTTGGTGCTGGGGGGCATTGGGTTGCGTGAGGCGAATGATCGGAGCGTCTGGATTGGGTGCTAGCGCTGTGTTGAGGCGCATTTGGCCGAGCGTTGTCAGAGCAATCAGTGCGAGGACAGCAACGATTGCCCCCTTTCGCACGGCCCAAAGAACGGGCAGTGCCGCCAATATGAGGGTCATTGCACCTAATCCGTGTGGGCCTATCCATGCCGCGATCTGTGCAAGGGGGGTATCGATCCAGGCGTAGGCGTGCAGTCCCCAAGGAAAACCGGTGAACAGAGTGCTGCGTGCGTAATCACCAAGTGGCCAAAGGGCGAGGATCGTTGCGACTTTGCCAAGGCGCACAGCCAGCCAGAAGGGGAGTGCCCAGAAAAGCGCAAGCCCGCCTGCCAAACCGATCAACGCAAAAGGGGCCATCCAGCCGGTTGCTGCAATGTCGACGAGGAAGGGTTCAACAATCCAAATGAGAGAGGCCGCGAAATAGGCGGCACCTATGGTCCAACCTGTCCAAGCTGCGCGCTTGGGGCTTTTAGAGGCTTTGAGCAACCAGATAGACAGCCCGTATCCGACAAGGACCAAAGGCCAAATACCGAGAGGTGCTTGGGCGGCGGCAAAACAGAGGCCAGCCAGAACGCAAAGCGCAAAGTGTTTGCGCGCTGCACCCATGATTTATTCGGCAGGAGGCGGCGCAAGGCGCACGCGCAGGCGCTTGATCCGACGTGGATCAGCATCGATAACTTCGAATTCATAGCCTGCTGGGTGACGCACAACTTCGCCGCGCGCGGGCACGTGCCCTGCAAGCATGAAAACGAGACCGCCTAAGGTTTCGATTTCCTCGGCGTCGATTTCATCATCCTCGGTCAGATGCACACCGATTGCGGTTTCGAATTCATCAAGCGGCGCTTTTGCTTGTGCAAGGTACTGTCCAGATTTTTCCTGCACCCAAAGTTCGGCTTCTTCGGTGTCGTGTTCGTCTTCGATTTCACCGATGACCTGTTCGATGAGATCCTCGATGGTCACAAGACCATCAACGCCGCCATATTCGTCGATCACCAGCGCCATATGACGGCGCTCTGTCTGCATCTTGGTCAGCAGAATACCGATAGGCATGGACGGTGGCACATAAAGAAGGGGACGCAGCATGGCGGTTAGATCAAAGGGAATTTCTTTGCTGTTGAATCCGTGCAGCAGAGCAAAATCCTTGAGGTGTGCAAAGCCAAGTGGTGTGTCGAGCGTCCCATTGTAAACCGGCAGTCGTGTCAGGCCACTTTGTGTGAACACGGTCAGCAGTTCGTCCTTGGTTGCGGTGTCCGGCACGCATGTGATGTCGGCCTTGGGAATAGCAACATCTTCAATGCGCATCCGGCGCAGGTTTATCATGCCGTGGGGTTGAACACGGGGCGCGTTGGTCGCGGGGATGGCTACAGGTTCGCCGTCTTGGGACGGGCTGAGCGCGGAGATGACGCGTGAGAAAAAGCCGCCTTCCGTTTCGGATGGTTTGGCTGGCTGTTGTGTTTGCTCTTGGGGCTGCGCGCTAAGCGCTGCTGTAGAGGAACCGTCTGTGTCGCCCATGGCGCGCTGTCATCCTTGTATCATTCGGGCACGGTACGCCCGTTGTCGTTAATATGGGGTCTCTATACCCAAAGTTCCAAGTATCTGGACTTCGGTTTCTTCCATCAAAGTGGCATCAAGGTCACGGATATGGTCATATCCGAGCAAATGAAGCACACCGTGGATGATCAAATGGGTCACATGGTCATCCATGGGTTTCCCTGCGGTCGCTGCTTCGCGTTCGCACGTGTCATAACTGATCGCGATATCGCCAAGTTCTGCGTCCATGGGAAGTGCGGGTTTGTCGGGTTGTCCCCCGTCTGTTTCGCTGGCGCGTTCGTCCGAGGGCCATGAGAGGACATTCGTTGGTGTGGGTTTGTTGCGAAATTCGGTGTTAAGATCTGCAATGCGTGCGTCGTCGCAGGCGAGGATGGCGATTTCGAAGGCGGCGGGGTCAAATTTGAGGTGTTTGAGCGTTGACTGCGCGGCTTTTTCAGCGAGCGCACAGAGGTCGATTTGGGACCAACGATCATCTTCAATCAGGGTTTCTGTTAGCATTTTTTGACCAAGTTGGGGGCCAGCCCCCAACCCCCCGGGATATTTGTGGAGAGAGGATGCATATCAGGATTTCTTGCGTGCGAGCATGGCTTCGTGATCGGCCTCGTAGGCTTCGATGATTGCAGCAACAAGGGGGTGGCGGACAACATCTTTGGACGTGAAGTAATTGAAGCTGATCGATGGAATCTGGTTGAGCAAGCGTTCAGCATCCGCAAGGCCGGACGGAACGCCCCGGGGCAGGTCGATCTGTGTGCGATCGCCCGTGATCACCATGCGAGATCCTTCGCCGAGACGGGTCAGGAACATTTTCATCTGCATGGTCGTTGCGTTTTGTGCTTCATCCAGAACAACAAACGCGTTGGAAAGCGTGCGGCCTCGCATAAAGGCGAGTGGTGCAATTTCGATGCGTTTGTCCTCTAGCAGTTTGGTCAGTTGTTTCGCAGGCAAAAAATCATTCAGCGCATCGTAGAGCGGCTGCATGTAGGGATCGACTTTGTCCTTCATGTCGCCGGGTAGATAGCCCAGTTTCTCGCCCGCCTCGACCGCAGGACGCGACAGGATGATTTTGTCCACGTGCCCACCGAGGAACATCGCAACACCGACTGCAACAGCGATGTAGGTTTTACCGGTGCCTGCGGGGCCAATGCCGAAGGCAAGTTCGTTGTCGAACAGGGATTTAATGTAGGTTTTCTGTGCCTCTGTACGGGCTTGGACGGTTTTCTTACGGGTTTTGATTTCAAGGTGTTCGGTCTTGAACAGTTCTGCCTGATCGCCCTCACCATCAGCGGCGTGGCGTGGGGTTAAGCCCATGCGCAATTCTGCGGTTATGTCAGCGGTTTCAAGGGATTGTCCGTCCTCTAAGCGCGCGTAAAGCGACCCTAGTACTTCGATTGCGGCGGCACGCGCGTCTTTTTCGCCCATGATTACAAGGCGATTCCCGCGCCGAATAATTTGGACGTCTGTTCCCGTCTCGATCTGAGCGAGGTTCTTGTCAAACTCTCCACACAGATCAATAAGCAGGCGGTTGTCTGGAAATTCCAACATCGCTTCTGCGGAAGTGGGAAGGTCTGGGGATAGGTCTGTCGTGCTCACTCATGTTCTCCTGAAGTCCGATAAGACCTTACATAGGCTGATTTGGACGTAAAAAAACCGCAGGTGTCAAACCTGCGGTCTATATATTTTGTGATCGACACGTATGTCGTCGTGTCTAGCGGACAACGTTTGTCGCACCGCCGCGCCAAGGGCCGACAACGACGTTTGCAGGCGCTGCGCCAGAACAGACTGGTTTGCCGTATTTGTCGAGACGTGCGGACAAATAGCCCTCAAAGCCGTCGTCCATAACCCAGTGTTCGCAGCCATCGGGATCAACCCAGATGTTTGGAATGTAGAGTTCTCCGATCACTGTGCGCGTTGAACCCGTCGCGGCACCTTGAATGGCGGTAGCAACGCCCTGAGCGCTGCCATATTGTTGTGTACCGTATTGCTGCGCTGCTGAGTGCGACTGCGCTCAGGCTTACAATTGCTACGCTTTTGGCAACGGTACGAAGTGCTTTGGAAAGTATATTCGCCACAGCTATCGTCATTCGTTTTAAATCCCCTCAGAGCAAACCCATATGAATGGTGTCCATTGCTCTGCATCCCACTAGATATTGTTCACCTTAACAAATCGATGCCTCTTGTGAAGCACAATGTGTCAACAATAGGGCAAGATCGCCTGTCAAATCAATCATCCGACGCAAAAAACGGTGAAGTTGAAGGGCGCTTGATGTGGTAAGATTCATTTTTTCGAAAACGAAACAATTAAAATCAACGAGTGAATCGCACAGTGAAGAGTGCG
>Ga0233426_10002260_pt1 | contig 16351 bp, 11 predicted proteins | sample SI_118_April2016_6_FD_179875 | JGI IMG/M metagenome (GOLD analysis project Ga0233426, IMG submission 179875) | Seawater microbial communities from Saanich Inlet, British Columbia, Canada - SI_118_April2016_10_MG | ecosystem: Environmental > Aquatic > Marine > Inlet | place: Canada: British...
GGGATCAATTGGTTCCAGTACTTGCGCGCGAGCTTTCTTTCAGACCAGCAATGAACACCTCTGTGAAGCGCTTGATGCGCTTTTTAAAAGTCGCCTGATCCGGCGCGCCATGTTTGAGCCCAGCAGACCTAAGGCTCAGTGTTTGAGCAGCGGCCCCGGCGGTGATACCAGGGGCTTTGAGGTTAATGTCTGCCTCTTAAGCGGCGGTATTTAACGCCGCGGCCAATAGTGCTTGAACGATGGTGTGCGAATCCAGGACAACATCGCCACAAAGACGGCTGTATTCGTCGAACAGTACCTCCCTATGGGGAGAGCCGGTCACGGCTTTTTGGCGCGGGGGGGTGTCGAGCCAGCAACGCTGTCTCCACTCTGAGCTGGATTGTCGCGACGCTGGATGCGCGGCCAGGCGCTGCTTCGAGGTGTTTTTCCGCTCGAGTGAGGGCGCGGTCAAGCGGCGCTCGACTTTCATTTGCGCAGCGTTACTGCCTCGATTTTATTCGTGCGGTTCGAAAGCTTTCCAGAGCTGCGTCACCCATTGAGATCCACTATTTGACTGAAACAACCGCGCCGGGCTGATGCTGCGGGGTTGGCGGCCGAATCAAAACCTGGCATTCAACACCGCGAGCGCCAGAGTGGCGCTGTGGCTTGCTAAGCGTCGGGCCTGTAACAGCGGTACACGCCTGAAGCGTGGCGCTTTATCACCTCAGCTACGACCAAGACCTTGTGGCTAAAATGCAAAGTAAGTCCCATCGCACGGGCTAGAGTTTGCCAACCGCCAGCAAGATAAGATGGCCCGGGGTTACAACCGTGGGGATTACCGTGCCCAAAGTGCCAAGCAGTCGTCCGGCAGTGACCCCAGAATTTGCCATCAGGGCTATCGCGTGTGTCAGACGAGCGACGACCACAACGGCACCCGATATCAAGCCCCCAAGCCCGCTGGCAATCATGAGTTCAAGCAGTAAAAGGCCAATTCAAAATGCTGGCACGTTTTCAGTGAAATTGCCGTGGGCTCGGATTTTACGCTCGAGCATCTAGCTATCACCATGGCTGATGAAAATATTAAGATCGCCGCGACGCTTAATCTCTGAAAACATCAGCGCCACTTGTTCTAGCATCAAACAAGCAGCACTCACTGCGATGTAAAGGGGCAATTATAAAGCGATCGATTCGATAATTGGGCTCTTGTTTTATTTCCTTAAAGGCTCAGCAGCCTCGCTGATTAACCTTTCACAGTCACGTGCAGAAATCGGCATGACGGTACCAGCGTTGCTTGCAAAGCGAGCGGCTGCTGTTTAGCGAAGGCCTTGTATATAGCCAAAAAAGCCTGCGCGATTTGCTTCCATATCAGCGGCCACTTTCTGACTGATTGGGTCGGCAGCAAAGCGGGCATGCCAACTTTCTAGACCCGGGATACGCGCATTCAAATCAACGCCCGTAATGGCGCACCCCATATTGGCAACGCTTAGTGCATAAAAAAGATAGATGTCTGCCATCGTGAATTCTTCGCCAAGGACAAAGGGGTCGAATGTTGCCAGCGCGTTGAGACTGTTGATGCCGCGATCAACTACGGCGACGACCTCCGCAATGAGGGCATCTGGTGCCGGCTGATTGCTGAAGCTGAAAGGCAGTAATCTCCGGTTAGGCAGCTCCAGGTAAAGCTCTGTCATGCGCATCAACTGACGGTTTTTGCTTCGAGCAATTGGCGTTGTTGGCAACAGCGGTTTATCCGAATAGGTCTCCTCAATGTACTCACACAACACAGAGGCTTCTGACAAGTGCTGGCCATCGTCAGTGGTGAGGCTTGGCACTTTTAATGCAGGGCTTAACTGGTTGTAGTCTTTCGCGCTGGGGTAGACGAGGTCCTCTTCAAAGGCAACGCCTTTATATAATAAGGCATGTTTTGGCATGTTGTAGTAGTTGCTGTACGAGAAACCGTGAAGAGTGAGCATTGTTAAATCCTTAAATGGAATTGGTACGATGTTGCGAATGTCTTTAGCATCGCCGATCAGGGCAGGCTAGGTTTGTGCGCCGCGGTCTACCCATGGTTCATTGCGCGCTTTGCCGGGTCGGACGCTGTAAATCAAAGCATGGGCACGAATCTGCGTCGCAAGAGTGCAGGCAGGCAGGCGTAATGTCAACAAATGGCGCTGTAGCGCGGCAGTAGGCGACGCTTTCGGCCTGACCTGTCAGAAGGCTCGTACAGCTCCGAGCGGCGGACAACCATATTTGTTCAGAAAGGGCGGTGCGCCGACGCTATTTGAGCTCTAGGCCATCGAGCTGGCCGTCGTTTCGCCACGCGCGCAGCAACTTCATGTAAGCGCCAACGCCTTTGCTGTAGGTCTCGCGCCGTACATTGCGGTAACGTTTTGCCGTGCCCTCTTGATTGTAATAGCCCGGGGTGCAAGTGTCTGGTGAGCCGCCCAACACGAAGCCCCCACCCTTGGTCTCTAGCTGATCGGCTATCCAGCGCTCCTCGGCATCAAGCGAAACGTTGGCTGACTGGATGCCGCGGCGGCTCAGCTCACTGATCGTGTAGGCCACGTGCCCAGCCTGAACATCAATGCCGTGCGCGTAGTTCGCACCCAGCTGGAACACAAAACCACCTCCGCAGAGAAAAAGGTTTGGAAAACCGCTGACCATCAGGCCATGCATGCTGCGCATGCCGGCGTCCCAATGCTCGTAGATCGACTTCTCAGCAACGCCGAAAATTGGAATGCCTAGGCGGCGCTCATAACTCGAGGTAATCTCGAAGCCGGAAGCATAGATTATGCAATCAACCGGGTATTCCTGACCGTTGGCTATGATGCCGGTTTCGGTGATGGCTTCAACGCCTTGCGTCTCGCTAACATCGACTAACGCAACGTTTTCGCGGTTGAACGTATCGAGATAAAAATCATTAAACGTCGGCCGCTTACAGAACTGGTTGTAATAAGCCTTGAGCTTCTCGGCAACTTCAGGATCTTTAACAGTTTCGTCGACCAGTCCTCGGATGGTCTCCATCGTTTTGAAATCCGCTATCTGCGCCAGGCCCGATATCTTTTCTTCGCTCTGGGCGACCAATTGCTTCAGGTTACGAGTTAGACGCGTCCAACCATCATCGACGAAAGCAGGATCGATCGGTCCGCCTAAAAAGGCCTCACCGAATTTCTTTTGCCGATCTCGCTGCCAGCCTGGCTCGAGACTCTCAGCCCACAGGGGGTCGGTCTCGGCATTGTTGCGTACATCAACCGACGAGGGCGTGCGCTGAAACACATAGAGTTGCTTTGCGCTCTCACCCAATGCGGGCACGCACTGCACGGCAGTTGCCCCCGTGCCAATAATCGCCACGGTTTTGTCGGCGAGGCCTGCGAGACCGCCAGTTGGTCCGCCACCCGTGTAGTCGTAATCCCAACGACAGGTGTGAAATGAATGGCCTTTAAACTGCTCAACGCCCGGGATCCCCGGCAAACGCGGGCGATTGGCCGGCCCGGTGCCCAGGCAGATATGTCGTGCGCGCATGGTATCCCCCCGGTTGGTTGTCACGAGCCACATGGACTCGTCCTCAAGCCAGCGCAACTCGGTCACCCAGGTTTGAAACACCGCGTCTTTATAAAGATCGAAATGCTTGCCAATTCTTTGGGCATGCTCGTAAATCTCAGAGGCATAAGAATATCGAAGTTTCGGTACGTAGCCGGTTTCCTCCAGAAGCGGCAGGTAACTATAGGACTCGATGTCGCATTGTGCCCCGGGATAACGGTTCCAGTACCAAGTACCGCCAAAATCACTTCCGCTCTCAACGATACGGACGTCGTGAATGCCGGCCTGACTTAACCTTGCAGCGGTCAGCATGCCGACCCAGCCACCGCCGATCACAATGACCTCGCGTTGATCGTTTAAGGGCGCACGTTCGAACGTTTCGCTGTAGGGGTCTTCTTCGAGGTATTTGTTGGCAAAGGGAGAATCGTGGGAAAGCTGCACAAACTGGGTCTCGGCATCGGGTCGGATGCGCTTCTCGCGTTCTTCGGCGTAACGTTGAGCAAGGGCATCCGGGTCAAACCCGAGCGCCTCGCTGGATAGGATTTCGTTTGTTTTAGTCATCTAAAAATTTCCCCAGTAATTACCCTGTTAACCATACCGCATCGCCAGTAATACTGACCAGTGCGCGGGGCCTGCGAACTTACTGCGAGACCCGCTCCGCCCAATACTAACGCCGCCAGTTTCCCAATGATTAGGTTAAACGCGAGGGCTCAGTGCTGCGCTACCAAAGCACCTGTTGGCTGTTGACTACTTTTCGCTAGCGCCATGAAAACTCGGCGGCAAATTTCCTTGATGGTTTTTATTTTACCCCTAGCATTGGCAACTTTTCCTAAAAGGCGCGTCGAGGTAATTATGGGTTAAATAGTACAGAAAAGACCCTCCATCCTACGACATCCCTAACGCCGCGCTGACCCTTTATTATGGATTCGACCGAGCTTGTGTGATGGGGATGCGCCAGCTAAAAATGGATATAAATATCTGATTTTTTGCAAAGCGCCTAGTGTGTTGCCGAAAAATTGAGAATGGCGCTACGGCGTCCTCTGGTAATCAAAGGGAGGTGTCTTGTGTGCCAGGGAAGCTTTGGTTAGATGGTATTTATCAAAGGGTCGTGCTGTCTTCGTGGTCTAATGCTAGATGAGCCGTTATCGAGAGGACTGACTTGTCAATTGGTTTCGCTGAGACGAACAACCGCTTAACGCTTGTTGAGGCGCTGATCGAGAATGAGATGTAATGTAGTCACTGAGAAGCCAGCCAAAATGTGTAGGGAAATCATTTGGATATCACGCAGTATCACCCAGTTGTAATTGAAGGGATGGGCGGTTACGACAAGCGCGACCCGCACCCCGTTGCGCGGCAGGTCACGAAACAGCTTTTTAGCCATTGGCACAAAAAGCCGCCAGATAAACCCTTGCTGGTTTTGACTCAGGGTGATCCTCCTGAGCCATCGGGGATTGCCGCAATCACGCCACTAGTCGCGTTGCATCTTGGTGTTCAGCGTGGCCTTGTCTATCTTGATGAGCACATTTCAAACGATCACCGTGCGCAGGCAGACCGCGACGGGGTCATCCTGGAAATGAAGTACTCCGATCTGGTTTCTGAATTGACCAGGGTCGTGCCCGGTTGCATGGGCTTGCTTGCGTCCGCAATTGATCAACAAATACTGACAAAAAACGATCAGCGAGCCCGTTTGGGCAAGGCCCCGCTTAAGGATTACTTTCGCGATTTTGCCTTGCTGCAGGAGGTTACAAAAGCATTTTGCTCGCAGCGATGTTCTGGTATCACGATCATCCACACCTCAACCAACATCTCTGAGTTTTCGGTCACCAGTTTTTATACCGTCGGTGCTGCGCTTGGCTTGGTTGATCTCGTCAATATGGTGGCTTATTCCGAGCGTTAAAGCGGCTCGCAAGCTCGAACGTCGCTTAAAACGCTAGCGACGTTCATCTCGAATGTGCGGGCTCGTTGAATTCGGACGTTATCCATTCGAACATGGTTCTGAAAAAAGTGACAGAACTTTGGGTTGAATACAAAAGTAGCCAGACGCTGTAGCAAAGGAAGTTGGTAAGGAAGTTGGTAAGGAAGTATCGGTCGGTCGTGTTAGGCCCTACAAAGGCGCCGCGCTGGTCACGATCGCGCCTGATCCCAGCATACTGGTTGGATGACTCACAGTTATAATGGGCTGGCGACATTTGGCCTGAGCTGAATCAGCAAACTCAAAAGGTCCGAGCAACATCGGTTGTTCAGTTCTCAGTAGCGTAGCATCGGCTGTGGTATTTTCTGAGCTACTGCCTAAATAAGGTTGGCCTGTTGCTCGGTCCAAAGTATCCCTGAATCTAAACTGGTTCGATTAACGCGCGTCGCGCCAAAAGGTTTGATCTTGATGGGATTTAAAGGTTGTCCGGTCGCTCGGTAAAAGGTCGCTGACGTCATGGTCATTAATCGCGATCAAATTGTCGCTCACAACCCCGCTGCATAAACATAAGTCGCTAGACGCGCCCGTAAATTTGCCAGCGTCGCAGAATGAGCATCCGGTGGCCGTGGTATATATCACTGTGGCTGGCTTGATGATGCCAAAAGCAGGCGCGGCAAGGTTTGATTTCGGGAATCTTGAAATCGTTACCGAGTAAAGAGGGCGTAGAGGAGTAGTTGGAACGCAATCAGAATGGTTGCCCAGAGGCGAATATCACGCCAGCGGGATTGATCCGGCGCATCTTCGTAAACAATGTTTCGAGGGACCAACCAAACCAGAACCAAAAGACACACAAAGCCCATAATTGATAGGTAGTTTGCCCACGATAAAGGCAAATGACTCAGATCCATCAGTTGCGCCTCCAGAGAACATAGGTGAGTTTTGATAAATCTTTTTCGGGGTGAGGGGCCGTAAAGCCACTGAGCAGCCACAGCGCGCAGAGCGCGTAGATAAAGCTGGAAAAAGCAACGTAGAGCATATTAACGCCGGCGTAGGAGGTGGCGCTGGCAACCACGACGCCACTGATCAGCGTCCATAGGCCGGCTTGAGGTGTCGCCCTGCGCGTGAATGCGCCGAGAATCAAGAGCGCCAGCATTGGACCTTGAAACAACGATAAGATGGTTTGCAGAAAAGTAAAAATGCCGCCCATTTCCGCAACTAACGGCGCTGTGCACATCGATAAAAGCAGCAATACCAGTGTCAGTAGGCGTCCGATCTTCAAATCGTCGTCGGGGTTTGCGTTTTTTAGCAAGACATGACGGACGTCTCGAGTCAGCATCAAAGACGTGGCGTTGACACTGGAATCTATGGTGGATTGCAGGGCGGCAATGATAGCGATGAACATCAGGCCAGAAATGCCAGGTGGCAGTACGTTCTTGATAATCCAAGGTAGGGCCATATCGGGATATTCAATTTGCGCGTGCATGACAAGTGCTAGCAGGCCAGGAAAGACAATCAGCAGGGGCACCAGAATTTTACCGAAGGCCGCGAACATCATACCGGCGCTGGCATCCCATTGCGTTCGAGCACCAAGTGAACGTTGTAAGATCGCCTGGCTCGCCCACCAATAAGCGGGAGACAGCACAAAGCCAAGGCCAAAAATAACGCCCGGCCAGGGATATGATGCGTGGTCAGCCGGTAGATAGGCTTGTAGGTGGTCAGGGTTTTCGAGGACAAGCGTTTCCGCAAATCCACTGAAACCGCCAGTATGAGAAATGCCCAGCCCCACGATGACAAGTCCGCCCAAGAACATGATGCACACTTGGAACATATCGGTGAAAGCGACTGCCGCGAGTCCGCCAGCAATACTATACGCGCCGACGATCGTGCCGGTGACCATGATACCGACCCAGATCGGCCATCCAAGATACGTTTGCAAGGTGAGTGCGATTGCCCAAAGTGCGACGCCAATCGCAAATACCGAAACGACGCTGGCGATGAGCGCCGCAACGACGCGGACGGTCGGACTGTATCTTAGGCCCAAATATTCCGGTATGGAGTAAACACCTGCTTTCCAGTACAGCGGGATGAACACAAGCGCGGCAAGAATCATGGCTGGAATGGCGCCGATCCACTCGAAGTTAGCCTGTGCTATGCCGATGCTGAATGCATTGCCAGCGGCGCCCACATAGCTATTAGCCCCTATATTGGTGCCAATGATGGAGAGGCCTATCACCCACCAGGAAAGTGTCCGGCCGGCTAGGAAGAAATCATGGGCCGTCTTAACGCGGCCGGCGAGGCGCAGTCCAACGAAGGTAATTAACACCAGGTAGCCGACAATGATGGCGAGGTCTAATGGGTGCAATGGCGTCCTTTAACAGTGTCGTAGGTAACTCATGTTTGCACATTGTGGGAGAATTCGCACGATGGATCTTGAAAGATACTTCGGGGGTGTCTGTCTGAGAGTTATCTTGGCAACCATTCCGCATAGATTGTGATGCTGAGCCGGGTGCAGGTCGCGGCGCTTGCTGGCAGGGTGCACAATCATCCAATGCGCGTCTGGGGCTCGGCGCCTGCTGCAGGGCAAGGGTTAGTTTAGGTGCGTTGCCACAATGAGATCTCGTTGGCGGTCCGCGCCCAGCTGGAAGGTATGGTCTCCTACTTCTAGGAAACCTTGCTGACGGTAGAATGCAAGCGCTCTAAAATTTTGTTCCCAAACCCCCAACCACAAGACATCGGTATCGGTTTTTTTTGCTTCTTCAAAAACCGACGCCATCAGCGCCTGCGCGGCACCCGTACCATGAAGCGGTTGATCGAGATAAAAGCGAAGAATTTCGCTTGGCCACTTGGCTTGAATATCGCAGCTTGGGGCTTTGTGCCAGCAAAGTTGCGCAAACCCGCCTAGAAGCTCATTGCGCTCAAGCAAAAGGGTTGTTTGGGTTTGATCGAGAATTTCTGACGACTGTTGCGCTCGGCCGAAATACTGAGTGCAATGCGCGTTCATATCCGCTGCAGAATTAACCGACGTGTAGGAATCTCTGAAGGTCTGCTCAGCGATTTTGGCGAGATCATCCGCATCGTCGATCGTCGCGACGCGAACACGCGTTACCGCTTTAGACCCTCTTGATTGACCGATCTTCATGTTAGGTGGCAACCTCTACTGCTGCTGCTGCTGAATCAAAGGATATTCTAAAGTCAATGTAAGCTGGGCGGCCCGATAGAAATTGCAAAGCGATTGGTTTCGAAGGCCTATCACGCCAGTTTTCGCTTTAGTTGCGATCTACCATATCCTTGTCCAGATGCCGCCAAGTTAATAGGAAAAAGATTGAACTTGCAGCATATAAGCTCGCCATGATGACCATCGCCGACTGCAGACTCTGGGAGTAAACTGCGCCGCACACATTTTGTAGATTTTCACTCAACCCGCCGATCGCGCTCGGATGGCACTGATTACGAGCTAATTCCTCTGCTGCAACGCCAAGCTCAGCGGCGCCAGTGACGAAGAAGATGTCGGACACAAACCCAATGAAAAGCGGGCCGAAACCGTAGCCAATTAAATTGGCGATGAACAGCAGCACAGCCGTTGCCGTTGCCCGTACTCGCATACTGACGACACCCTGACCAATGGTGTATTGCGCGGCAATATAGCCATATTTCACAAAGCCGCCGATCATCAAGCAAATTGCAGCGAGTAAGAGGCTTTGCGTTGTAAAGGCAACTAAGTAAAACGGGATCGACAAGGCCAAGCCTATGCCGGGTACCCAGGCGATCGCGCCCGGATGTTTTTTATAGAGTCTGGTTGCAAGCCAGCCAGTCGCAAATGTCCCGATGGCCGCTGACAACGACACTGGTGTGTTGATCCAAATGGCGGCTTCACCGGTCGTGATTTCATGGGTGCGAACTAGAAAGATGGACTGAAACGAGGAAATACCGTAACCGCAAAACGCGGCGACCGTTGCGCCGCCGGTCATGAGCCAGAAGGCGGGTTTCGTCAAAAGTTCTTCGATCGCCTCGCGCAAGCTAACGCGTTCGGCCGATTGTGTGGCCTTTGGGTCCGTAAAACCCCGCGGCGGCTCTTTCACTGTTAATTTAAAAACTACGGCAATCAAAACGCCCGGCAGGCCCACGACATAAAATGCGGTTCGCCAGTCGAATACATCTGTGACCCAACCGCCTATTAGATTGGCAAACATGGTGCCAAGGGTCACCCCCATGGCGTAAACCCCAAGTGCCTGGGATCGGTCGCGCGGCGCATAATAGTCTGCGATCAAGGAGTTGGCCGGCGGTGTGCAACCAGCCTCGCCAATACCGACACCGACGCGACACACCAACAAAACCCAGAAGGCGCCAATGGTGACCGAGCCAATGGTGATTTCGGTTGCGAGCCCGCAGAGCACCGTCATGAGCGACCAAAGTGCCACGCAGATGGTCATAATCCACACGCGGTGGGCCGCGTCCGCATAGCGCGCAAGCGGCAGACCCACGATGGTGTAAAGCAGGGCAAACCCGAAGCCTGTAAGCAGGCCGAATTGGGTGTCGGACAGACCGAGTTCCGGGACAAGGTCAGGGCCGACCACAGCCAGTAGGCCGCGGTCGACAAAGTTCATAATATAAATCAGCGTGAGGGCGGAGAGCACATAGGTGCGGTAACGTTTGGTTCCATAACCCGTATTTAGGTCGGGCGCTTCACCTGCGTCTGGTGCGGTTGCTGCTGTCATAAATGGATCTCTTCAAAAGGGTTCAACGACTATCGATGGCCCCTACTGTAAATGTTTCAGTTCGCGTTGTCTGGCATATCGTTGGTAAAAATGCGTCGAGCATCAGCCTCAGCCAGAATTGTTGTAACGAGAAATCTTAAGATAGGGGCGAGTCTAGCCAATTCTGTTGCTCAGACCCGTTGTTCGCGGCTTTCAAAATGACCAATCAGGACGCTGACAGCGCGCCGGGCGCGTCACAACGAACCCTAAAATTCAATTTCCGGTAGTGCCATAATTCCGAGGATAATTGGTACGGGTCATTTTTGAGAGTGGGTGTCCTGATTCGCAAAAGAGATGGATACCATGGTATTTTGAGGCCCGTTGAGTGATCTTGAGCTACGTATGTCTAAAACCTTAATGTTGTTGGTCGTGATGATGGCGGGCCCCTGCAGCGTCGCGATCGCGGAGGAGGGCTTACTGACCCGCGTGCTGTTCGTTGGCAACAGCTACCTTTACTATAACGACAGTCTACATAACCACGTTGAACGCATGGCGCAGGCGCAACATCCGGATACGCCAGGCCGTCTATTTCAATTTAAGTCGGCGACCATTGGCGGGGCTCGACTGAAACATCACAACCTTGATTGGCTTTTGACACCCGGCCAAATTGGGGTTGACCGACCTTTCCAGATCGTGATCCTGCAGGGCGGTAGTTTCGAGCCGCTAACCCAAAAAACGCGGAAAGACTTTATGAATACGGCTTCAGTTTACGCCGATAAAATCAGGCAAGTCGGCGCAAAACCGATGTTGTACATGACCCATACCTATGTTGCACCTCATCCCAGAGCCGATAAGAATATGATCAAGGTTGTGCGTCAAACTTATGTCGATGCTGGGCGTGCTGCCAAGGCCGAGGTGATCCCGGTGGGCCTAGCCTATGAGCGGTCTTATAATGAAAGACCTCGCTTTTCGTTGCACGCGGATTTTGATGGCACGCATCCAAATTTGAGAGGGACCTATCTCGGCGCCTGTGTTGTCTATCTTGCCCTGTATGGCGGTGATTTTAAGAGGGTGGACTATGACTATTTTGGGCGCTTGCCGAAAGACGAAGCGCTCTATTTACAGCGGGTTGCCCTGGAAACCGTTAAGGCATTTGCTGATGGGTGACATTAACGCTATATTCCGAGCGTTCATTGGGCAGCAGAATAGGGATCAAGGCGTGTACAAAGCAATTAAGCGTTGGTTCGACAGAAATCGAATACAGCCAGTAAAGGCCGGGCTTGCGGTAGCACGGCTCATTAAAGACCCAGACGATACAGGACAGGTGTTTAAGGTATTAGAGGCGCTGCGCGGCGATTCGTTGAGTCGGGCGGCGGCACGGTTGAGGGCCGATTCTCAGGGCCTAAAGCTCCTGCGCGATCAGCCTAATATTGTGAGCGCACTGAATGATCGAGAAGCCCTCGCCAAGTTGCCTGAGGGTAGTGTTGGTCGTGCCTATTATAATTTTGTCCATTTGGAAGGCCTCTCGGCAGATGGTTTGATTGCGTCCAGCGATGAAGCCCCGCGCATTGACGACATGGATCAAACCGAGCGCTGGTTGGGCGATCGCCTAAGAGATATCCACGACCTACAACATGTCATGACCGGGTACGGGCGCGACACGCTGGGTGAGCTTTGTTTGCTTTCGTTTATGACGACGCAAACGCCCTCTAGAGGGATCGACTTTATTGTGTTCTTTGGTCGTAGAAAAGGACAAAAGGACAACCCGTCGCTCGATATCAATGGTGCGATTGATGAAGGGCGAGAAATTGGAGCGCAGTCGCAATGGATGCTGTTGACGCGATGGGAAGACCGTCTCCATGAGCCGTTGTCAGATGTTCGGAAAGCGCTTGGTTTTCAGGCACCGGTTAAGTACCGAGAAACACTCCGCACGATTCAGGCGACTCTCGCAGCCGAAGAACGAGTTGCTGCTTAGTCAGACTGGCTGGCCAGCGAGTTGCAGCATTCGGCCGCTTTACGCTGTCAATCCATCGCCTGTACCAGCGCCGTAGTCAGAAGAACAGGCACAGCGTTGCACTCAAGAATGGGCGCTGACCGCTGCGGAGTCTACAATAGGCAATAAAACCTAACCCCCGCGCATAACCAGTGAGGTAGAACGAGTGAAATACGTTATCCGAGTGATGCTTTGGGTTGTTGTTATCTTGATCAGTGCTGGCGCCGCAATGTATCTCTATTTTTCGCCAGATCGCCAACCAGACCCGGTAGCTTCTGAAGCGACGCTATTAACGCTCGATAACGGCGATATTGTCGGCTATAAAAACGCGTTCGGCGTGTCGGTTTGGCAGGGTATCCCTTTCGCCCAGCCACCGGTTGGCGAGCTTCGTTGGAAAGCGCCACGGCCTGCGGCGCCCTGGACGGGTCGTAAATCAGCCTTGGCCGCGGGCCCCGACTGCGCCAGCCAGACCAGTCAGACTGCTGCAGACAATAATGACTTTAATGGTGTCGAGGACTGCCTTTACCTGAATGTTTACGCGCCAGAGGGGGCAAAAAATCTTCCTGTGATGTACTGGATTCATGGCGGCGCCAACAATGGTGGTAGTAGCAGTAACCCGGTTTACGATGGTTCACAATTAGCTGCCCAGTTTGATGTGGTGGTGGTGAGTATCAATTATCGACTAACCCTTTTTGGCTGGCTCTCGCATCCGGCGCTGCGCGCCAATGCAGAGATTCCCGAAGATGCGTCCAGCAATTTTGGCACCCTTGATCAAATAATAGGGTTGCAATGGGTGCAGCAGAATATCGCGAAGTTTGGCGGTGATAGCAACAAGGTCACCATTTTTGGTGAATCGGCGGGTGGCTGGAATGTTATGGCGCTGATGGCATCGCCGCTTGCCAAAGGCTTGTTTCAAGGCGCGATTGTGCAAAGTGGCGGGCTCGATCTTGAGCCTGTCGAGAAGGCTGAAAACTTTCTAGCAGAGGGCGGCCATCAACATAGTGCGCGAGAATTTATCAATCAGCTGCTCATTGCAGAGGGTCGCGCACCCGATGCGAGCAGCGCCAAGGCGCTTCAAATTAGTATGACTGAAACCGCGTTAGCCAGTTACTTACGCGGCAAAACCACAAAAGAAGTTTTCCAGGCCTTCCGTAGCAAAACGGGGGGTAAAGTGTATAGAAACCTTGATTTAATTGGTGATGGTGTCACCTTGCCGGCAGCAATCGCATCTGACACGCTGTTTTCGAATGCCAATAATTATAATGCGGTGCCCGTAATGATGGGCACCAATCGTGATGAGATGAAGCTGTTTTTAAGTTTTAGTGCCGATCATGTCGATAAGTTGATGGGTATACCGATCGGCATCAGAGACCGAGAGCGCTATGAGGCCTTCAGCAAATACAGTAGTGACCTGTGGAAACTCAGAGCGGTAGATCGTCTAGCGAGTGTGATGCGAGAAGCGCAAGGTGATTCGGTGTTTGCGTATCGATTCGATGCGGATGATCTGCGTGATTTAGGCTTTTTGGATCTTAAAACGTTGCTCGGTGCGGCCCACGCATTTGAAATACCTTATGTCTTTGGTAACTTTATTTCCGGTGCGAGCAAGATGATTCATCCCGAATCTGCCCGCGAGGCCAGAAACGCGCTGTCTCACAGTATGATGTCTTACTGGGCGGCCTTTGCGCACTATGGCAAGCCTGGCACCGGCTATTATGGCAAGCAGCTGGAGTGGCAGCCCTGGGCAAACGGCGCCGACCAGGATCGTCTTATGGTTTTTGACACTGCGTTAGACGATGGGGTGCGGATGTCAGCAGAACGACTGGATCTCAAGGACGTCAAGCAGATGTTTTTTGCTGAAAAGCGCTTTGCCGATCAGGCGGAGCATTGCCGGGCCTACTCAATGATGTTCACCGGATTAGACTTTGTGCAGGCGGAGTTTGATGCGCTGGGCGGTGAAGGGTGTTCACAGTTTGGCGGGTGAGCCCTCAGCGTATCTTTAGGAAAACACACGATAAAAATTGGCGATGTGAATCTGTGAATCTGTGAATGTGTGAATGTGTTTGTTAGACGGCACAGTGCAGCCGTGATTTTCATGCCGGGAGGCTTGGCTTAATGCGGCAACGGCACGAAAGCGATTTTGGCTAAGCCTCGTTTGAGGTCCCGCCAATTCGGTTTACGTTGGCAGAGACGCAGGATCCTGTGCTGGTAGGGCGGTATACAGGGCTTGGGTTTGTCCTAGCTGACAGCGATGCTCGATATCGTGCATTGACGTAAAAAGGGGCATTCAAAATGCCATCCATACAGCAGTCTTGGGGCGGTACCCTAGCATTATTAAAAGTCCCGGAAGGCAACATTTGTATCCTGATTCAGGTTAGTCGGGTCATCATTAGCGGCATTAGGTCGTCTGTGCTTTTAGCATCTGGTCGTGGACAGTAACTTTAAATTGGAGCGGTAAAAGATGGGACGGGTAAAACTTGAGAAGACCGGTGACGTCTTTGTGCTGACAATGGACGCAGAAGAGAACCGCTGGAACACGGCGCTTGTGGACGATCTTATAACAGCGTTAGATGAGGTTGAGAGCAGTACGGGAGCAGCCGCGGTGGTCACGACCGGGGCAAGCGACAAGTTTTATTCAAACGGCTTAGACCTCGAGTGGCGCAGTGCGCCGGAGGCGCATCCTGACGCGGGTGATCCGGCGGCATTCTTTTTTATGGAATTCATGAGCCGCATGATCACCTTGCCAGTCCCAACCATCGCCGCGGTAAATGGTCATGCGTTTGGCGCAGGGTTCATGTTTGCGCTTTGTCATGACTACAGGATGATGCGGGCGGATCGCGGTTATATCTGCGCTAACGAAATTGAGCTTGGGATGATCATTCCGGCACCTGAATTGTCTTTGTTTCGCCATAAACTGCCGGCGCATGTGTTTTATGAGTCGGTGCAGTTAGCAAGACGTTGGGGCGGGTTGCACGCGCTTGAAGCTGGCATCGTGAATGAAGTGGCATCGAAAGAGGCATTACTGGGCCAGGCGGTCCGGAAAGCCCAAGCGCTTGCGCCGTTGGCTATTAACCGAAAACAGTTTGGTATTCAGAAAGAAAACATCTTTGGAGAAAGTTCGATTTTGAACGACACCAACGGTGCTGCTTTCCATCTTCGAAATAAAACGCGCTATAAGCACTCGTGAGAAAACTCCCTAGCAGGTCTAAGGTACCAACTCAGCGGGTCTGCTTCTAGGCTCTAATTGGCCGCAGTGTCATTGAGAGATAGCTTATGTCGGCCGAGATGTTTTAGGCTAAGGCGCCTTGGCGGTTTAAAGCACCTACCAATCTATCGAATTGGCTAACAATCTACAGGGAAGATTTTTGGTTCGTTCTAAGGCTCCTCAACCGCTCAACCTGGGCGCAACGTTTATTATAGGTTCGGTGCTGTTCTGGGACTCGGAGGGGAAGGGGGCGAAAACCCGTCACAAAACGCGTTACGGAAAACAGGCGTTCAAAGGCGCTAACGGTTTTAAGCTGGAGAAGGCAGCTGAAGTTCGACAAACCGTCGGTAAGCACCTGCTGAGTTTTGCATCAGTTCTTCATGACTGCCTGTTTCTACAATCTTCCCATCGTCCACAACGCAGATTCGGTCTGCCGAACGGATGGTGCTGAGGCGATGGGCGATGACGATCAAGACACGCTTTTCGCGTTCGGCTTGCAGCGCTTTTACAAGCGCATTCTCGGTCTCTGGATCTAGCGCTGCGGTAGGCTCGTCAAGTACCAACACAGGTGAGAGACTAACCAATCCCCGAGCGATTGCCAGTCGTTGTTTCTGTCCGACCGATAAGGTGTCTCCGTTGCGCCCTAGGCGAGTGTCGAATCCCTCAGGCAGGTTGCGAATAAATGATAACGCGCCAGCGGTTGACGCTGCTGATTCCAGTTCTAAGTCAGTGGCATCTGGGTTTCCAAGGCGGAGGTTGTTTGCAACGGTATCGTCAAAAACCGCGGGTTCCTGAAAGACAAAGCTAACGAGATCACGAAGGTTATCAACCGCGAGCGTGCGAGTGTCGATACCATCGATCAGCACGCGGCCTTCGGTCGGCTGAATGAACGCTGGAATCAGATAGGATAAAGTCGTTTTGCCGGAGCCGGTTGCGCCAACTAGGGCAACCATTTCGCCCACTCGAGCATCAAGGCTTATGTCGCTTAATGCCTGCGTTCCGTCTGGATAGGCATAGCTGACATGGTCAATACT
>Ga0233426_10002262_pt1 | contig 16330 bp, 15 predicted proteins | sample SI_118_April2016_6_FD_179875 | JGI IMG/M metagenome (GOLD analysis project Ga0233426, IMG submission 179875) | Seawater microbial communities from Saanich Inlet, British Columbia, Canada - SI_118_April2016_10_MG | ecosystem: Environmental > Aquatic > Marine > Inlet | place: Canada: British...
TTGAACCTCAAAACTCTGAATCTAGTTCTGAATACGCAGACATGTTGAACGATATTGAACCTAAAAAAATAGATCCTCGATTTGTTGATTTTAAGAAAGATGTTAAGGTAGAAGACATCGGAGATAATACTCATTTTTACTACGTGAAGAATCCTGTGAATTCTATCTTTTCTATGAATTTGCAGTTTGGTCAAGGAACAATTGAAAATGCCGCCTTATCTCAAAGTGCTGATTTTATTTCTCTCTTAGGAACAAAAAACAAAACTTTCGATCAATACAAAAATGAACTCCAAAAAATTGGATCAAAAATTGAAGTTTATACAAATGGTAACTATTTTGGGTTTAGTATTAGTGGTTTTGATAAATTTTTTAATGCAACATTAGATTTGCTAAATGAATTCATGTCAGAAATGCATGTAAGGGATGAGGATAATAGTAAAATAGAAAAACTTGTTGAAAGTAGTAAGCTAACTAGAGATCAAGAATCCAAAGATCCTTCAACCGCCGGTAGAGCTCTAAGAGATTATGTTATGTATGGAAAGAAATCACCTTTTTTAAGAAGATCTACGCTTAAAGAGGTGCAGGATATGACCTCTGATTTTTTAATTGTTCAAGCAAAAGAGGCAATGAAATACGAAGTTGATATCTTTTATACTGGTACAATTAATGAAGTTGCAGTTATAGATCAAATTAAAAATAGACTATCTATTTCAGACAATCTAAAAGCTTCAAAATCACCGATAACGATGGATTATAAAAAGCACACAAGGAATAAGGTTTTTTTAATTGATGATCCTAAGGCCGTTCAAAGTCAGATCTATATAATGGGACAGGGAAGGGTCCTAGATATGGAAAGTAGAAGCACTTCTGATGTGTTTAATAAATATTTCGGTAGTGGAATGGCTAGTATTATTTTCCAAGAAATAAGAGAGTTTAGATCATTGGCATATACAGCATATGGTGCATATGTTAATAGGCCAGATATTGAATTACCGGGTTATTTTATAGGCTATATGGGAACTCAAGTGGATAAATCCATGGAAGCGATTAGTACCTATATGGATTTATTTAAAAATATGCCAATTAAAGAAAGCCGTATTTCAACAATTAAATCTGGTTTAACTCAGTCAATTAATACGAGGAAACCAGGCTGGCGCAGTCAAGGTGCTTATGTTAGTAGAGCTAGAAAACAGGGTTATGATAAGGACCCTAATATCTTAGATTATAATAATTATGACAATGTAAACTTTGATGACATTATAAACTTTTACAAAAATAATATTACTAAGGATCCGATTGTGATTACGATTCTTACAGATAAATCAAAAATTAACATAGATAAAATATTAGATTATGGCGAGTTAATTGAAGTTAAGAAAAAGAATATTTTCAATTGATATACAATCCAACAAATATATAAGGTGGGTTAGTTATGGTAGATAAAACAGATTTAAAAATCTTAAAATTACTTCAAAATGACGGCAGAGAGACAGCAAGTAAAATTGCAGAAAAATTAAAGCTTACAGTTCCCACTATTACCGAAAGGATTAAAAAACTTCAAGAAGCATCAGTACTAAAAGGGTTTCAAGCAATCATTGATGCAAAGTCAGTTTCATTAGATGTCTCAGCTGTTATTACGGTTGTAGCCTCTACATCTGCTAATTATAAAGTAGTAATTGAAAAGGCTGTAGAATGTCCTGAAGTCATTCAATGTTTTGCTACTACTGGAGTTGGTTCATTGCTTTTATGGGTGGCAACAAAAAATTCTCAATCTCTTGAAGCATTATTGAGAAGAATCCAAAGTTGGCCAGATATTACACGAACTGAAACTCAAATTATTTTATCATCATACAAGGACTTACCAAAGCTGCCGCTTTAGTTTTATTTATTTTATTTAGAAAAAATTACGTATTTCTTTATTTTATTAGATATAATTTAAAATTATTTAATAAAATATTTCATTTATCAATAAATATTAATAATATAATATATTAATATTTATTGATAAATGAAAATTGATAGCATAGATAAACAAATTTTAACAATTTTACAGCAAGATGGTAGAATATCTGCAAGCAATATTGCATCTGAGATCAATGTAACAATTCCAACGGTAACAGATCGCATTAAGAAGTTGAAAGATTCACATATTATAAAAGGTATACATGCTGTTTTAGATCCGAAGCCTTTAGGATTAGACGTTGCAGCAATAATTACACTTATTTCAGAATCTTCAGATCATTACAAAGAGGTTACAGATGCAGCTGAAATGATGCCTGAGGTTTTACAATGCCTCTCAACAACGGGGAAGGGATCTCACATGTTGTTTATCGTTACTCGTAATTCTTCTACACTGGAAGGATTATTAAAAATAATTCAAAGCTGGCCTGGAGTTACTAGGACTGAGACGCAAATCATTTTGTCTGATTATAAAATGATTCAAAAAATAACAGATTTAACTACAATCTAAATAAATAGGAGAAAAAAAGTGAGCAAAATTAAAGCAGAATATATTTGGATGGATGGGCATGTGCCTACTCAAAAACTTAGATCAAAAACTAAGGTCTTGAATGGCCCTATTGATTCTATTTCTGATCTACCTATATGGGGTTTTGATGGCTCAAGTACAAACCAAGCTGTTGGAAATGATAGTGATTGTATGTTAAATCCAGTTTATATGGTTCCAGATCCAATAAGGGGCGAGGATGATATTTTAGTAATGTGTGAAGTTATGAACCCTGATGGATCAGTTCATGCATCTAACACAAGAGCACATCTAAGACATGTATCTGAAAAATTTGCTAATGAAGAATCATGGTTTGGAATTGAGCAAGAATATACACTTTTTGAAGGTCGTAACCCTCTTGGATGGCCAGAAGGTGGTTATCCTGCACCTCAAGGACCTTTTTATTGTGGTGTAGGTGCTGACGAGGTATTTGGGCGTGAAATTGTTGAAGATCATATGCAGCTATGTCTTGATGCAGGGTTAGAACTTTCAGGAATTAATGCAGAAGTCATGCCTGGACAGTGGGAATACCAAATCGGGCCACTTAGTCCATTAGAAGCATCAGATCAAATGTGGATTTCTAGATGGTTATTGTATAGGGTTTCTGAAGAATACGGAGTAAGTGCAACTCTTCATCCAAAACCAGTTAAAGGAGATTGGAACGGGGCGGGAGCTCATACAAATTTTAGTACAAAGTCCATGCGTGAACCTGGTGGTATAGATGCTATTAATGCTGCGTGTGAAAAACTAAGTAAAAAACATGATGAGCATATCGAAGTATATGGAGCAGATAATGATGAACGATTGACAGGTTTGCATGAGACTTGTAGTATAAAAGAATTTAGATATGGTGTCAGTGATCGAGGAGCTTCAATTAGAATACCGATGCAAACTTCAAATGATGGATTTGGTTATCTAGAAGATAGAAGACCTTCAGCAAATATGGATCCTTATAAGGTCTGTGCAATTCTTATTGAAACAACTTGTAATTAACTATTTTATTATACTTTGGTTTTCTTCTTAATTGTAAGAAAGCCAAAGTAATTATTTATAAATTAGTATTTTGAAAGCAAGTTTATAGCTTCAAGATAACCCTCTTTACCTTTCCCTGTTATCTGCTTTATTGTTACATCTTTAATTACAGATTTTTTTCTAAAGTCTTCTCTTAAATTTATATCACTTAGGTGCACTTCAACAGTTGGAATATTAATAGCGGATATAGCATCTCTAATTGCATAAGAGTAGTGAGTATATGCACCAGCGTTTATAATTATTCCATTGAATTTTGATTCAAAAGCCCAGTGCAATTTGTTGATAATTTCACCTTCGCTATTTGATTGAAACCATTGAAGGTCATTTTTTAATGTATCGACTTGTTTTGTGACCCATGAAATAATATGTTCTAAACTTTCTTGTCCATAAATCTCTGGTTCTCTTATTCCAATTAAGTTAAGGTTTGGACCATTTATTATTAAAAATTTCATTTTATAATAATTTAAAAGATTCTTTTAAGATGAGATTATCTACCTCTTGATTAATAGTTGCCATACCAATTTTATTAAGAGTAATAAACTTTAATTTTCCTTTAACAAATTTTTTATCCCGTTTGATAAGAGCTAACAATTCTTCGCTGTTTATTTTTTTTAATTTAGGCAGTGGAAGTGTACGAATTAATTTTTCTAGAATGTTAAATTGCTTTTCATCTAATTTTTTAAGTTTAAAGGAAACGTATCCTGCACAGAGCATTCCAAATGCTACTGCTTCACCATGTCGTAATGTATTGAAACCAAATTTTAACTCAAGAGCATGACCGATAGTATGACCAAAATTCAAAATTCCTCGCATTCCATTATCAAATTCATCTTTTGATACGATATCTGCTTTTAGCTTACAACAATTTTCAATAGCTTCTGAAAAAGGAAATGCTGGAATATCTTGAACCCAAAGTGAAATTTTTTCAAAAAATTCCTTATCTAAAATAGCACCATACTTTATTATCTCGCCTAAGCCAGAAATTACCTCCTCTTTTGAAAGGGTAGCTAAAAAATTTTGATCTATAAATACTCCTTTTGGTTGATAAATTGCTCCTATTAAATTTTTACCCTTGTCTATATTTATTCCAGTTTTACCTCCTATTGATGAGTCGACCATTGACAGTAGCGTTGTTGGAATTTGGAAATATTTAATACCTCTCATAAAGCTGGAAGCAATAAAACCAGATACATCACCAACGACTCCTCCACCTAATGAAAGGATACACGTTTTCCGATCACAACCTAAATCAACCATTTGGCCTATTGCTCTATTGTACTCGTTTATACTTTTTCCTGCTTCTCCATTTGGCAATGTTATATAAGAACAATCAAATCCTGAGCTTATTAGATTGCTTTTAATTTCGAACCCAAATAGTTCCATCAATTTATATTGCGATATAATTATCCATTTTTGCCCATTATTAAAATCGGATAATAATGATGGAAGGTTGTTTTTTAAACCGGGTTCAATATTTATGTAATATGAACGATCTCTAAGATTAACTTTATGCTTTTTCAATTTTTATATTTTTAATTATTGTTTTACAAATATCATCTAACGACTTATTATCAATAATGACTATATCGTTTGCGGATTCAAAAAAAAGTAATTTTCTTTCTTTATAAACAGCTTTCAGAGATTTTTTAATATTTTTATAATCAATTAAAGGTCTATCCTTATTGATATCATTTAATAATCTTTCTTTTAATGTTGATAATGATGATTTTAAATATATTGTATAACCTTTATTTTTAAAATAGTTTCTATTTTCTTTTGCTAAAATACTTCCTCCTCCACAAGAAATAACACCATCACCTCGTATTTTTTTTAATGATTCGCTTTCAATTTGTCTAAAATAGTCCTCGCCTTTTTTTTTAAAAATTTCATTTATTGAAATTCCTTCACTCTCCACTAGCATACCATCAGTATCAAAAAATGGTATATTAATATATTTAGATAATTTTTCCCCAACTGACGATTTACCACTACCCATCATTCCTATCAAAAATATTTTCATCAATATTTAGCGGATGCTTTTAAATGCGCTCGCAATTGTTCTATAGAATCGCCACCAAATTTTTCTAAAATTACATCAGCTAATACAATACACATCATGCTTTCGGCTATGATGGACGCAGCTGGAACAGCACAGGAATCAGTTCTTTCTTTGTGAGCATCTTTTTTTTCTTTTGTATGAATATCAACGGATCTTAATGATTTAATTAATGTTGGAATAGGTTTCATAGCAATTTTTGCAATTATAGGCATAGCATTACTCATTCCACCCTCGATGCCGCCAGCATTATTTGAAAAGCGTTTATAATTTTTACCATCCCATCCAATTTCATCATGAATTTCACTTCCAAATTTTTCTCCGGAACTTATACCTTGCCCAATTTCTATAGATTTAAAAGCATTAACACTCATCAACAGTGAAGTTATTTTTGATTGCAGCTTTCGATCCCATTGTGAGTAAGATCCCAAACCATAAGGTAGTCCTGTTGCAAAAACTTCAAAAACTCCACCGACTGAATCACCATTTTGCTTTGCTTGATCAATAATATCAATCATTTCACGTTCTTTATTTTTGTCTAAACATCTTAATGGAGAATTGTCGACTAAATCATTGATTTCATTTGCACTCATACTTTTGGGTATATCTGAGGTATCAGTAATGTTATGAATTTGAATAACCCTGCTTGCAACATTTACTCCTATCTCATCTAATAATTTTCTACATACAGATGCAAGTGCAACCCTCATCGTTGTTTCTCGAGCGCTTGATCTTTCTAAAACATTTCTTATATCATCAAAACCAAATTTTTCTACACCTGCAAGATCAGCGTGTCCAGGACGAGGGAGTGTCACTTTTTTAGGTTTTTTCTCAGGCACTCCAATGGTCATTTTATCTTTCCAATTCTCCCAGTCCTTATTTCTAACTATCAATCCAATCGGCGAAGCTATAGTTTCTCCAAGTCTTATACCTGACCAGATTTCGACTTGGTCTTTTTCAATTTTCATACGTCCACCTCGACCATATCCCATTTGTCGCCTACCAAGCTGAATATCGATGTACTCTTTTTCGATTTTTAATCCAGCAGGAATTCCATCAAGTATACCTAATAATCCTCTTCCATGGGATTCTCCAGCTGTTAAAAATTTTATTTTTGTAAGCATAAGTGTCTCTCTAAAGTAGTTTTGATTATTTTAAAATTAATATGTTCATCGATATTTTCATTAAGCCAAATATTTAAAGATGCAATTCCTTGAAAAATAAGCATATCAAGACCACTAATGGTACGGGCTCCTAATTTTTCGCATTGTCTCAACCACTTAGTTTTCAAAGGGTTATATATGGTATCAATAATAATATGACTATCACTAACTTCGACTTTGGAAGGTATTTTATTCTCATATCGTCCCATTCCTAGCGGTGTGCAGTTTATGATAATTTTGGGATTAATATTTGTAGGAGATACCCCTTTTTTTAAAATCCAATTCTCCAACTTAGTTTTATTTTCAAGATTTCTATTTTCTACTGATATAGATTCTGCCTTTCCTTCAATGAGTGCAAAAGCAATGGCGTACGCCGCTCCACCAGCTCCAATAATTAAACACGATTTGTCTTTGATATCAACTTCATTTTGTTTGAGAGCATGCAAAAAACCAATCCAATCAGTATTATAACCTTTACTATTATATACGCAGTTTACAGCTGTTATTTTTTGTGCATAAACATCAAGATATTTAAGATTCTTTATAATATTATTTTTATGCGGGATAGTTACGTTGTATCCATCATAATTATTTTTGTTTATAAAATTTTTGATTTGATGTGGTAAAACTTTAATTTTTTCATAAGAAGCATCTATCTTCAGTTGTTTTATAATTGTTGTGTGTAGTAGTGGACTAATGCTTTGACTTACAGGGTTTCCGATTACCGCAAACTTTTTCATTTTAATAGCATTTTTATTTTATTGAAAAAATCTGGAAATGATATATTTACACAATCATAATCATCCAGTATTGTATTTCCTTCAGCAACCAGACCCGCAATAGTAAAAGCCATCGCAATTCTATGGTCCTTAAAAGTGTTTATATTGGTTCCTTTTAATTTTGTAGGCCCAGTTATTGTCAACCCATCTTCAAACTCTTCAACAGATGCGCCCATTTTTCGGAGATTAATCACTATTGCTTTAATTCTGTCTGATTCTTTTACTCGTAGTTCTCCTGCTCCTTTTATAATTGTTTTTCCAATTGCCTGAGTTGCGATAACTGCAAGCATTGGTATTTCATCAATTATGCTCGGTACTTTACTTTCTTTAATATGAATGCCAAATAACTTTTTTTGTTTGATTGATATATCATTCACTAATTCGCCAGCTACATTTTTTTCATTTTTCAAATTTACGTCTACTCCCATTGATTCAATTATATTGAAGAATTCAAATCTAGTGGGGTTTGATAAGATTTTTTTTAACATTAAGTTTGATTCTGGCAATATTGATGCTGCTCCGGCAAAAAAAGCTGCGGATGATGGATCTCCAGGGATTTCAACATTAAGTGGTCTGAGAGCATGAATTGGAGGTGTTAGACAAATGTTATTATTTGTTTTCTTAATATTTACGCCAACATTTTTTAGCATTATTTCAGTATGGTCTCTTGACAATATAGATTCATGGTAGTACGTAGGATCAGTTGCGGTTAAACCGGAGAATAAAATTGCAGATTTTACTTGTGCACTTGAAATTTTATTTTTGTATTTAAAACCAGTTAATGTACTTTTTTTAATTATTATTGGTGCAAGGTTGTTAATGCTTTTTATATCGACACCTCTTTCAAAAAGTGGTTTAATTATTCTCCCCATTGGTCTGTTTGAAAGAGATTTATCTCCAATTAAAGTAGCATTAATGCCTTTGCTTGCTAACAACCCGCAAAGCAAACGCATAGAAGTACCTGAATTACCACAGTCAAGCTCTTTTGAAGGGCTCGAAAATGTATCCCCTTTTATAAATTTTACATTATTTGGACTATTTTTTATAGATATACCACAAAGTTTTAGGCAATATTCTGTTGATTGAACATCTCTACCATCTGATAAGTTTTTTATAGTTGAAATTTGTGGTGAAAGTGATGCGATCATCAATGCTCTGTGAGATATTGATTTGTCGCCAGGTAGATTGATTGAACCTGTAATAATCATTATTATTTTCTTAAACTGTCAGCGATTAGAAATGCTAATTCTATTGCTTGATTTGCATTTAGTCTTGGGTCACAGTGAGTGCGGTATCGATCTTTTAAATCTGAATCAGAAATTTTATCTAAACCGCCTGTGCATTCTGTTACATTTTGTCCCGTCATTTCAAGGTGTATTCCTCCTGGATGAGAACCCTCAGCTTTATGAATTTCAATATTTGACTTTACTTCGCCTAAAATATTTTCAAACCTTCTAGTTTTTATTCCTGATTTATTTTTTATTGTATTCCCATGCATTGGGTCACAAGACCAAATCACACTTTTACCCTCTTTTGTTAATTCTTTGATAATTTTAGGAAGATATTGTTCAACTTTTTCAAACCCAAAGCGTGTAATTAAGGTAATTTTGCCTGATTCATTTAAGGGGTTTAGAGTATCTATTATTTTTAATAAAGATTCAGTATTAGATGTTGGCCCGCATTTTATACCAATAGGGTTCTGAATTCCTCTGCAAAATTCAATATGAGCACTATCAATAAATCTAGTTCGATCGCCAATCCACAAAAAATGTGCTGATGTATTATAAGTATCCCCTGACGTTGAATCTGATCTGGTTAGTGCTTCTTCATATGGAAGTAACAAGGCTTCATGACTGGTATAGTATTTGACACTTCTAAGTTGTGGAGTATTACTTGAATTAATACCTAAAGCTTCCATGAATTTCAAACTTTTCTGAATTTCCTCAGCTAAATGTCCATATCGTTCACCTTGAGAACCGCCTTTAACAAACCCCATATTCCAAGATTGCACATGCTTTAAATCTGCATAGCCTCCGTCTGCAAAAGCTCTGAGGAGGTTCAAGGTAGATGCAGCTTGAGAGTATGCTGTTAGCATTCTATCTGGATCAGGTACTCTTTTTATCGAATCAAATTCAATACTATTAATTATGTCACCAGCATAACTAGGAAAACTTTGACCATTTATTGTCTCGAACTCGCTAGACCGTGGTTTAGCAAATTGTCCAGCCATTCTACCAACTTTTATTACTGGCAGTTTAGTGCTTGATGTAAGAATAACTGCCATTTGGAGTAACACTCTAAAAGTGTCACGAATATTATCAGCATTAAATTCCGAAAAGCTTTCTGCGCAATCTCCACCTTGTAGTAAAAATCCATTTCCCTCACTCACTGCCGAGAGGTTTTTCTTTAAAGCTCGTACTTCGCCGGCAAATACCAGAGGCGGAAAGCTTTTAAGTGTGTTTTCAGTAGTCCTTAATTTTTCGGCATCTTTGTACGTAGGGACGTGCTTTGCTTTAAAATCTCTCCAACTGTTTATTTTCCATTGGTTCATTTACAAACTCCTTCAGAGTCGTTTTTAACTTTCTCAAAAGATTCTTTTAATCTTCGTATTGTGTTTTTTGTATATGGATTGTAGGATTGCAAATCTGAATATAGTTGCCAGCTGTCATTGCAGGTTTGTTCAACAAGGTTTAATAAATCTCTAAATCCTTGAGTATCTAGATTGGTCTTAGAAATTCCAAACTCCTTCAAAGTTCTTCCAAGAAAATGAGTAATGCCTTGGGTATTAGCTGCAAGCTTATCATGTTCTTCTGGACTCATATCTAATACATTAATATTTTGATCATTGAAGTATTTTTTCCAAAAAGGATATTGGTTATAGCAGTCTCTGGTTTTATGCATCATCATCTTTAACTTCTGGTTGGTTAAAATAGAATCGGGGCCAAACATTGGGTGTGTTGATATTATTCCAATATTTTTAGGGAGGTACTTTAACATTACTCTTGATGTATGAATTTTTACAGAACAAACATCAATGAGGGTTCTATCATTCTCAATAATTTTTGATATTTTTTGAATTAATTTTTCAAATTGATGTATTGGAACAGCTATAAAAATAATTTTTTCTTCAAGTACTTTTTCAATTGTACGGAAGTTGACATTACTTATTGATTCTTTTTCTTCAATATCATGAATTCTTAATGAAAAACCTTTTTGAAGAATATTTGCTAATACTTTACCAAATCTTCCATATCCAATTATTCCGATAGTATTCATTTTAAGTCAAGCTTACAAACACCAATAAACAAGGTTAGGTTGTGTTTTAAATCATGTATACTTTTTTCTAATATCTCTAAGCCATAAATATCTGCACATGTTCTATTTGCTATTACAGCAGCCGTTTTAGGTAACTTTTTTTGGCTTAGGCGACGAGCAGATTCTGCAGTGTCATCCTCTTCGATCAATGGCCTAGTCCAAAAATTTTCACTCAAATAATTTTTACATTGTCTTAATGCTTGCCTATGAGAATGAATTTGAGTTATGTCCCCAATTTTTGTACCATATAAACCTAATAGATTTTGTTCGATTGGAATATGGAACATTTCAATTATTTTAGCTTTATGAAGGGCAAGAGCTTCTACGCTTTCAATAACAACACCTCCTTGTGCATTCTCCATTGCGAATATGCCAAAATCAGTTTTTGAATTTTCAATACTATCTAGAACTGAATTAGATGATATAAGATAATCAATCTCATAGTCGTCGATGCCATGATTTGAAGCAAATTTCATTGCTGCTTCTTCAGAAAAACTCCCTTTTGCTCCTTGTATACCTATTTTTTTCATATTATTGTATTTAATTGTTTTTAAGGATTTATAAAAAAAAACCTCGAATATTTTCGAGGTTTTTAAAATTAATTTATAACTTGTTAAGAAAAATCAATAAACCTCTTGGGGTCTAAAAAAATATTTAAAATAGTAACTAAATGTTAAGAATGATCTATTCATACCTTAAATTTTAATAATAATATTAAGATTAACCACTATTTTTTTAATTTTTGGATATTTTTTGAAATTAAAAAAATTGTTTCAAGTAATATTTCAGCGTGTTCAGGTTTAATTTTATTTTTATAGTCGTTTGATATCCGTTTAATTATAGCCTTTTCTCTAGAGCCATCATCAATAGGGATTTTATAGGTAGATTTCGATTCTCCAATCTTTTTTGATATATCAAATCTTTTAGCAAATAATTCAAAAATTTGATTATCTATGTCATCAATTAAATTTCTTAGCCTGATAATGTTATCTATTTGTTCATTCATAATGTAAAATTAGTTTTTTAATCAAAATACAATTTACTAATTCAAAAAATAGTATAATTAATATTAATTATTATTTTGAATAAATACTTAGATTGTAATTAATATAATGAATCTCTAGGGGTGTTGTATTGTTGTACAACTGAAATTAAACCCTTACAACTTGATCTGGATAATACCAGCGAAAGGAACGAGGCTATGCGCATACTCTTTTTACTTTTTATTTTAATTCAATCACTTACAGCTAATTCAATTCCTGTTTTTGGAATTGTTAAAGATAGTTTGCTCAATCGAACATTGGAGGGGGTAAACATATTATCAGGTAGCAATGGTACTAGTACCGATAATCAGGGAGTATTCATTATTGATGCTGAAACAGATTATTTAACCATTAGTCATATTGGGTTTAAAACAGTGAAAATTCTGGCTAATGATACTATTTATGTCAATTTAGTTAGAGATATTATTTTATCAGATGAAATAGTTATTGTTTCTTCATTATCAGAGCAGTCACTTTTTAATTCTTCTTCAAGCATTGCAGTCATAGATCAAAATGATTTAAAAAATCATAATTTTGATCATTTTCAAGATGCAATAAACCATATACCAAATTTAAATTTTGCTGGTGGTACAAGTAGGCCTAGATATTTTCAAATAAGAGGTATTGGCGAAAGAAGTCAGTTTTTTGGTGAAGGCTCACCGAATCATTCTGTCAGTTATGAACTTGATGGTATCGATTTAAGTGGTATTGGAATGATTGGAGGTACCATTGATGTAAATAATATAGAAGTTGCAAGAGGCCCCCAATCGACAGTTTTTGGGAATAATGCAATAGCAGGAGCGATTAATATATCTTCTCATGAGCCTGAAAGAAAAAATTTAATCAAGGTCAACTACAAGACTGGTAATGATAATTACAAATTTACCGGCATTACTGCAAACCTTAAAGCCCTTGGAAATTCATACTTTAGATTTAATTTTTACAAAAATTATCAAGATGGCTTCAGAAAAAATAAATTTTTAGGAGTTAACAATACTAATAAAAAAGATGAAACGTTTTTTAGGTTTAAAATGAATTTTTCATTTAATGAAAATATTCTACTTAAAAATACATTTTTATTATCTGAAATGGATAACGGATATGATGCATGGGCGCCAGATAATAATAAACAATTTTTCACGTATTCAGACCAACCGGGAAGAGATTATCAAAATACTAAGGCAATCGCTTCAAAATTAATACTGAAAAATAAAAACTATAATACGCTGCTAAGATACTCATCTTCCTCATCTGATATAATTTATAGTTATGATGGAGATTGGGGTAATAATGTTTTCTGGGAAGATCCAAACACTTATAATTTTGATTCTTATTATTACGGTTATTATGCGCCATATCAATATTTTGATGAAACAACTAGAATAAAAAACAACACAAGCTCTGAGCTTCGTTTTTACAATGAAAAATTCTCAATTGGCGCATACTTTAAAAAATTAGAAGAAAAAGATGATGCCGAAGGTTATTTATTTGGTGGTGAAGGAAACGTTGCTAGAGCCAGCAGTGATTATAACATTGATATTAAAGCGGTTTATGCTCATTTAAATTCTGATTTAAATGACAAAATTAGCTTGTCTAACAGTTTAAGGTACGAAATAAATGACGTTAATTACATTGGGGAATCATTTGGATATTCTAATGATACAATACCAACTGTTCGCTCAAATGAAGAATTTAAATTAAATGGTTTCAAAAGTAGTGTCGCCTATAGAATAAGTCCAGATTTAAAACTTTTTGCTCATGCGTCATATGGCTATAAGACAGGTGGAGTTAATCAACAACCATATGTATCATCTCAAAACCGTATCTACAACCCGGAGTATTTAGGTAACTTTGAAATAAGTTTAAAACATAGCACAGATAAAATTTTCACAAATATTTCTTATTTCTATAGTGATAGAATAGATCAGCAAATTTCTATATCTGCTCAGCAAAATATAAATGACCCAAATAGTTTTTATTATTTTACAACAAATAGTAAAAATGGAGGTTTTTCAAGAGGGGCTGAATTTGACTTGAATGCGCGTATATCTAAAAAACTATTTTTGAAAACTTCTTTTGCATATTTAGATACCTGGACAAGCAAATTTTCTTATACTATAAATAATAATGATGTTCAATTTGGAGGTACTCGTCAGGCAGCTATGGCACCAAAAATAATGGCGTCAGCATCAATTACATACAATTACAATTCTATGTCTTTCGCGTTAAATCAAAGTTACAAAGGTGAATATTATTTCTCTGATAGCCACAACTTTAAATCAGAAGAATATGCTTTGACAAATATTTCCATTAGTAAAATTTTAGAATACTTTAAAATTAGTGTTTGGGCAAAAAACATTTTTGATCAAAAATATGCTGTAAGAGGATTCTATTTTGGTCTAATCCCACCAAATTATGAAGACAAGCTATGGGTTAGTTATGGTGAGCCAGCACAATATGGTGTTTCATTCGATTATAATTTTAATAATTCTTTTTAATAATTGAAAAAAATATTCTGTAAGTAGTTTACTTATGGTATTATCTGTTTAATAACAATGGGGAAATGTTGCATAAATGTTTGATGGAATAAGTAAAAGATTTGATACTATTTTTAGAAACCTTAGAGGTCTGGGAAAAATAACAGATCAAAATATCGATCACATTTCTAGGGAAATCAGAAAAGCATTGCTAGAAGCGGATGTCAATTTTTTGGTTGCAAAAGAATTTGTAAACAATGTGAAGATTTCAGCACAGGGCACAAAAGTCCTTAAATCCATCAAGCCTGGTGAACAATTCATAAACATTATTCATAAAGAAATGATAAAAACATTAGGTGAAGATTCATCTAGCATAGATTTGTCATCGAAACTTAATTCAATAATGTTAATTGGTACTCAAGGTAGTGGAAAAACTACTACGGCTTCTAAACTAGCGTTTAGGTTTAAGAATCAAGAAAAGAAGGTTTTACTAGTAGCCGCAGATACCTATCGTCCTGGTGCTGTTAATCAGTTGAAAACATTGGGTAAACAAATTAATGTAGATGTGTACCATGATGATTCAAACGACCCACTTTTGATTTGTAAAAACGCACTTAAGAAAGCAAAAACTAAGAGCGTTGATATTATAATCTATGACACTGCAGGAAGATTAAATGTTGATAGTGAGATGATGATTGAAATACAAAGTTTAAAAGAGGTATTATCACCAAAAGAAATTTTTTATGTGGCTGATAGTATGACTGGCCAAGATATGATTTCTTCGGTAAAAACGTTTGATGAAGCGATTCAACTCACAGGTGCGATAATGACGAAATTAGATGGTGATTCTAGAGGCGGTGCAGCACTATCTTTAAGGAGCGTAACGGGTGTTCCTATAAAATTTGTTGGTGTATCAGAAAAATATGACGGTTTAGAAGACTTTAATGCAAAACAACTTGCGGATCGAATTCTTGGTTTTGGTGATGTTGTATCTTTAGTAGAAAAAGTTGAGAAGATTGTAAAAGAAGAAGACGTAGCAAGCTTGGAAAAGAAAATATCTAATAACTCATTTGATTTAAACGATTTTCGAACACAAATACATCAAATGAAGAAAATGGGTTCAATGACTGAATTAATTGGTATGATTCCTGGAATTAGTCGTAAATTTAAAAGCTTGAGTTTTGATGAAAATCAACTTGTTTGGACAGAGGCAATAATTAACTCAATGACTCCAGACGAAAGAACTAGGCCTGAAATAATAAACACTAGTAGAAAAAAAAGAATTGCACTTGGTAGCGGTAGAAACGTTTTTGAAATCAACTCATTACTCAAAAAGTTTTTAGAAATGAAAAAGATGATGAAAAAAATGAATGCTAATCAGTCTAAATTTTCTACAAAGAAACTATTAAAGAGTTTTAGATAAAAGGAGATTAAATTGGCGACAAAAATTAGACTTAAACGAATAGGAAGAAGAAATAGACCTTTTTACAGGCTTATTGTGATTGACTCCAGGAAAAAACGCGATGGCGCGGCAATAGAGCAAGTTGGTTGGTATAATCCTATTTCTGCTGATAATTCATACGAAATTAACGACGAAAGAATTCTTCACTGGCTTGGTGAAGGTGCAATTCCATCAGATGCTGTTAAAAAAATAATGAGGCAAGAAGGGTTATCTCTTCGGTGGCACTTAATGCAACAAGGTACGGACGAAAAAGAAATTGAGAAAGAGATGAAAAAGTGGGAGATGAATCGTGAAAACGTCCTGGCTGATAGGAAATCAAAAAAATTAGAAAAACTATCTAAAAAATCAGAAGAATCTCAAGTTCCGGCAGATGTTAACGCAGAGTCGAAGGAAGAACCTGCAAAGGAAGAACCTGCAAAGGAAGAACCTGCAAAGGAAGAACCTGCAAAGGAAGAACCTGCAAAGGAAGAACCTGCAAAGGAAGAACCTGCGAAGGA
>Ga0233426_10002263_pt1 | contig 16328 bp, 14 predicted proteins | sample SI_118_April2016_6_FD_179875 | JGI IMG/M metagenome (GOLD analysis project Ga0233426, IMG submission 179875) | Seawater microbial communities from Saanich Inlet, British Columbia, Canada - SI_118_April2016_10_MG | ecosystem: Environmental > Aquatic > Marine > Inlet | place: Canada: British...
TGTAGCATATCTTGAGAAAGTTCCATTATCGTCTTTAAATTCTGTATCTATGTTTTGGATGATATATGATTTGGAAAAATCCGTTGCTAAATTATTTCCTTTATACTTTATCATATATATTTCATCCCCTTCATTAAATGAATATACAAGAGCCGACGTCATAATGATATAGATCCAAGTACAGATATATAAAATAGTACAAAAAGAACAACCCCAATGTATTAAAATTGAATTTACTAAGAGTATATATATTCAATATAAAGTAAAGTAACTTAGAGCGAAATAGATAAATATAGTATCTTAATGAAATATAAATTATACCATGATAGCGCCAAAAATAAACGTAGATAAATATTCTCCCAAAAGTAGTATAGAGAATGGAATAATTAAAGAGGACGACGATACTATGAAAAATCGTCGTAAAGATAAAAGTCAAATATTTCAAGCATCGTGGTTTGTTTCAATCAAAGAACACGACAAATTGAAAACCGCAAAGTTTAATATTGCTCAGTTGAAAGATTTATGTACATATTACAGAGTTAAGAAGACTGGCAAAAAGATTGATCTGGTGACTAGGTTACATTGTTTTTTAAAGAAATCGCATGATGCCTTAAAAATACAAACTTGCTTTAGAAAGCATTTACGAAAAATATATGTTGCTTCCGCAGGACCCGGATTAAGAAAACGTCATTTATGTATGAATGATACTGATTTTTACACGTTGGAGGAAACCATAAATATTCCCGATTCTCAGTTTTATAGCATAAAAGACGAAAAAGGAAATATTTTTGGATTTGACATGATGTCTATCTATCAGCTTATTCAAAGCTGTCGTGGGAGAAACCAAGATAAACCTATATTAAATCCATATACACGTGAAATGCTATCGCTTGGTGATGTTCTCATGGTGAATATACGTATTCGTTTGTCAGGTGTTCTAAAGATTCCGGTTGTTACGAAACCGAAGCAGGATAAAATGGATGATGCTAAACAAGAAGAAATGGATTGTATAGCTATTTTTCAGATTATAAATGATCTCGGTAATTATGCAGATAGTAATTGGTTTGAGGCATTAGATAAAAATGAATTGATGCGTTTCCTAAAAGAATTGTATGATATATGGAATTATCGAGCTCAAATAAGTGAATTAATGAAACGTAACATTGTGAATCCTCGAGGAAATCCATTTGATACAGTAATCCCGACAGAATCATCCGATTTCAACTTAGTTAAAAAAAACGCAATGTCAGTAATAAAAAATTTAGTTACAAAAGGGGTTGACCGTGAGCATTGTTCGTTAGGAGCGTTGTATGTATTGTCGGCTCTCACGTTAGTAAGTGTCCCTGCACAAATAGCAATACCGTGGTTGTTTCATTCTGTAATGTAACAATGAAAAATAAAAAAGTTATATTATCAACCTTACTTTTCATTATTATTACTATATTTGTAATAATGAAAATGTTTAGTTTAGATTTCTGTTGTTATATTTTTTTTCCGGTTTTCTCGAAAGTATTTTACTATGATATAGAATATTTAGGAGTAAACTTTAGAATATACTTCGTTTAAATGTTGCTACATTAGTCATAATAGACATATTGCGTAAAAACACTTAAAAAGATTATACCAGATAAGTGTATAACTAATACATCAAAAACAATCAAAATGACTAAGAACGCAAAGACTACTTCTACTCCTGCCAAGACAGCTGCTCCCGCAAAGACCGCTGCAAAGACCAAGGCTGCTGCTCCTGCTACTAAGGCTGCTGCTCCTGCTGCTGCTCCTGCTCCTGCTGCTGGTGATGACGCCGCCGCCGCCGCACCTGAGGAGGTCAACCCTGTTACCATTGTTCTTGATAGCTTTGGTGTTTTCATGACCAAGCTCCAAGCTGTTACTTCCCAAGTTTCTTCTTTGAAGACTGAGTTCCGTGCACTTGAGCGTCAAGTTGGAAAGGAAATGCGTGCTGCCGTGAAGGCTAGCATGAAGCACAAGAGAAAGACCGGAAACCGTGCTCCTTCTGGTTTCGTGAAGCCTACATTGATCTCTAACGAGCTTGCTGATTTCCTTGGCAAGCCTAAGGGAACTGAGATGGCTCGCACAGAGGTAACTCGTGAGATCAACTCTTACATCCGTAACCACAAGCTTCAGGACAAGGACAATGGTCGCAAGATTATTCCTGATACTAAGCTCAACAAGCTTCTTAAGATCAAGAAGGGCGAGGAGTTGACCTATTTCAACTTACAGAAGTACATGTCCCCTCATTTTGCTAAGGCTGCAGACAAGGCTGCTGCTGCTGCTGCTGCTGCTGCCACTGCATAAGTGCACCCGAAAACATTAGAAATCCCATAAAAAATATAAAATTAGTAAATACCTATAAAAAATAAAAAACACGAGACCCATCCCCATAAAAAATATAAAAAGACGATACTACTATAAAAAATATAAAATTTGTAAATACCCATAAAAATTAAAAAAACATGAAAACCCCCATAAAAATAGTTATAGTGAATGAAACTATAGACGACCTAAATAATAATAATAATAATTAGAATTATCACAAAATTCTAATTATTTGCTATTTATCTTCTTTCTGGTATTGAAAACAGCAAGAATATTTTTTAACAACCTTACACTATAATATCGATCATGTCTTCATCAGTAGGACCTGGTATATATGTCATCATGTACGAGTTATGCATTGGTTTATATTTCCTTTTATGATAAAGGGATAACATTGAAGAGACATTCTTTTGTGATGAGCAATTAGAAATAAGTCTACAGAATGATTTTATATTACTATTTGTATCATCAAATTGAAAAATGTTTGTTCCCTTCATATGATTCGTAGAGCACCACTTAATAAACGTTTGGAAATTATTCATCAATATTCCTGTAAAAATGTAATAGGAAAGAACAGAAGTAGTTTCTTGGTATTTGCAGGTCCTATTGTTATCGTTGTTTTTGAGTATGTCATTGTAAAGAATATTGTTATGAGAAAGCGTCTGGTGCATTTGCCTAGATGAAAACAGTATTTCATAATACATATAATATGAAAATTGTGTACAATATTCCATAAAATTAATATCTTCCCTTTGTTTGGATGTTTTTGGCAACGTAGCAAAAGCAGAAAAGCATATATTCATAATTCGTGCCCATGTTTCACAATAAGTTTCAAATACTTTGTAATTGATATCTTGGAAATTAAATCGTGAATCGATAAATGGAGAATGATCAAAGTCTCTATGCGAGAAATCCATACCTAAACAGTGAAATGTTTCATGTATAAACACTTTGAACCATTCTTCTTTTCTGTAGATAACTATGGTAGTATCAATGTCGCACGATGAAGTATATGCTGAATTAACGTTGTTGACAGAAATAGAACTGATGTCTTTTTCGTTTCTTGCAGGTAATACTTTCTTAAAATCAGTCAAATAAATAAAAATATGTAATGTTTTAGAGCATGTTGGTGGAATTCTACTGGTTCCAATTAATAACCAGGTATGTATCAGCATAATAATTTTACTATGTTTCTCCATTTCTCTAAGAGGATCATCTTTAAAGAATACTAAATCAACCGTGACGTGACGTCCTCTTATTTCCAATGAATATTGATATGTTCTGCAAGCGGAATTAGCAATATGGTCTTGGATTTGTGGAGGGAAATAGTATGCCCGATGACTATGTGTCGTACTTTCAGGTAATCCTTCATGTTCCCTATAGGAATGATGGAAATTCTGATTATTATAATGTGAACAAAGTATTTGAAATATGTGCCTTAAAAAACCGATCGTCGTTGGCTTTAGGTTGAGACATGAGTCTAGTGTTACTGTACTGATCTCTGGCTGATCCATCATAACAGTTTCAAGTTCCTCTTTTATGGTATTGACAGAAAGCGCCATGATGAAAAAAATCAAAATTTATTTTACTTATTTTTAGGATCACGTTCTTCTACTATATATAACAAACAAAATAATGATTTACGTTATTGACTGAACTCATTATTTACATTACAACATTCTGATATACTATTTTTGTTTTCCTTATTTATTTTTATTTTCCTTATTTATTTTTATTTTCTTTATTTATGTTTCTTCACTATGTCCATGATATCCATTATCTTGAATTTCGCCTTTTGTGTAATTCCATCATATTTCGTTTTGGTATAACTAGAAAACTCAGCTGATAAAATGCACCGTATCATACTTGCAGTTTGATGAGTTTGTTTCCTATTGTTAAATGCATATTTAGTAATAATAAAAATATTCTCTGCTATTTCTTCATTACTCATTAATGCGTCAGAATTAGTTAGTTGATCATTAAGTAATTTGATCATTTCTTCTATCAAATTAGTAATTTCTGACTCACTGACTAAATTATTCTCTGAAAGATGACAAAAGAATTGGGTTGTACCTTTTCGTTTGTTGTTGATTACATTCATTTCGCAAAATTTATCATAATCCTCGTCCGGTGATGTAGATACACCAATTAATTCCACATAAGACTTGGAATAAGAGGAAAAAATATTTTTTATACACTTCCCATCACTCATGCAAAGATGCGATCGGTTTTCATATAATAACTTAGCATACGATTCAGAACTAATATTATTAATACATGCTACATTTATTATTTGTTCTGCTATCTCATTTTTTAAATCAAATGACTCTACTTTATTCACTATTTCTACAATTTGATCACTTATTTTTTTATAGGTTTTTTCTGTTAATTTATTAAGTAACAATCTAATCTCGTCTATGGTACCAGTACTTCCTTCTTTATTTCTTTGTATTTTAGTAGGTTGAAATGAAGATTTATTTGCTCTCCATTTATCATCGTTGCGACTATTATCCGATGATGCTGATGTCTTTTTGTAGTGGGAAGACGAAGAGGAAGATTTGGTGTAGTGACCAGAACGACCTTTATGTACGTGCGAACTTTTCATTTCATTCGACGATGAAGAATTAGCATTACTTTTATCAGATGTCGCTTGTGCTGGAAATGAGGGTGTTTTAGAGTACGTAGGTGCAGATACTTGTTCCGTTAAATTATTTATTATTGACATGGTCATTGATGTAAGATGAGAACAATTGTCGAAGTTATTGACTTCTACCATCTCGTAGTCTTTCATACTGTATATGATGGTAGACATATCAAAGTGCTTATGAATAAAAATAAATAGGCTTAAAAATAGTAAACAAAATGGTGTAACCTAGAATCTTTTATTGTATCAAACGATCCTATTCTTATTCAGTCAACTATGTAGTATATAACAAGATAATGTTTATATAGATCTTAAATATTACTTAAATATATAAGATCAAATATAATTATCTATATAATGGAAAATAACAATAATAAGCACAATATGAAAATAGCAAACGACAAAAATGAGGATGAAGATAGACCATCGTTACCTCAAGTGAATACACGATGGATGGATACTGATGATCGTTCTACCGATACTGAGAAGGTAATGAACCAAGAATTTGGTGATCGTGGGAAATCGGTGTCAAAATCATCATTTTATCGTGGGAATAAAAATAAAAATATACATAATGATTCAAGCAATAATATGTTTCATGCTACAGGATCGTCCTATAAAAGGTATAATTACAGGAACACTTCTAAATCCGAATCGTTTGGTAATAAAGAAAGAAGAAACAAAACAAAAGAAATAGAAGAAATGATACCCATGGTGAGAGGAGGGGAATCTGTTCCTGAAGAAATTATAGATTGGACAAGCGCAAATTTAAAAGATGATATTGTCCGTGGTATATACGCATACGGATATGAGAATCCGTCACCGATCCAAAGTAAATCCATATCTCCTATTGTTTCTGGAAAGGATGTAATAGCTCAAGCTCAATCAGGAACCGGGAAAACAGGTGCCTTTGCAATTTCTACATTAGAAGTCATTGATGAAACGGTGAATTGTTATCAGGCAATCTTGCTAAGTCCTACACGTGAATTAGCCATACAAAGTCGTGATGTTATTAAATCAATTGGAAGCAATATGAAAAACTTAAAAGTTAAGCTTGCTGTAGGTGGAGGAGCAATGGAATCAAGTGATAATGAAGTATGGCGTCATAAAAATGTGGATTCTACTACTTCCGTGCAAGAGCAGGTTATAGTTGGTACTCCTGGACGTATATTCGATATGATCAATCGGCGTATTATATCAACGACGCATATAAAGTTACTTATACTAGACGAAGCTGATGAAATGTTGTCTGATGGTTTTCGTTCTCAAGTGCACCAAATTTTCACATGTTTAAATGATAATATTCAAGTAGTTCTTTTCAGTGCAACTCTACCTCAAAGTGTACATGAAATTACTAGCAAATTTATGAGAGATCCAGTAAATATATTGATGAAAACAGAAATGGTTACCCTGGACGGAATATCGCAGAATTATGTAGCCGTTAACAATGATGTAGAGAAATTTGAAGTATTGAAGGATCTGTTTGAGTTTATTTCTAGTCAGCAATGTATTGTATATTGCAACAGCATCAAACGTGTGGTTGATTTGTATCAGGCAATGACACAGGAAGATTATCCAGTAAGTTGTATCCATGGCGGACAAACGAAAGATGAGCGTCTTTCATCCTATAAGGAATTCAAGTCTGGGTCTAGTCGTGTATTAATATCTACTAACGTGACATCAAGAGGTATAGATGTGCAACAAGTAAGTACCGTTATTAACTTTGACATTCCTAATGATATACATAATTACATACATAGAATAGGACGTTCTGGAAGATGGGGACGTAAAGGCGTAGGAATTAATTTAATAACTCGCCGTGATGTGAAAAAACTGAAAGAAATTGAAGAATATTATAGTACACAAATTAATGAATTGAGTGATGCTGCATTCACGAAATAAGTAGCAACGAATTTCACGAAAATAAAACATAAATGAAAATAAAAAACATAAATGAAAAACAAACGATCTAAGTATAAAATTGATGAAATAATAGCAGGCTTGTAGTCAAGTCTATTATTATTATCCAGGATTACAACCATAACGCCAAGTACTTTTATGGATAATTAAATATTAAAATATGAACACCCCATTAACTGTGATATGTGGAAAATATAAAATACCAAATGAATTAAGAAATATAATACAAGGATACGTGCGGAATGACATGATGCATAAACACCTCAACGAATACTTACATACTGTTAGCGATAATCAATATTTCTACGACGATTTCGTTTATGAAACTTACATAATACCGAATTGTTATTGCCCCCTGTACTATTCAAAACGAGAATGTAGACATTGCTTCCTCTATGAAAACACCTTTTACTACAAAACAACTTCCTTCATAAATACCATTATAGATAATCCTCAATACTGCAAGGTAATACAATATGAAGAATGATATAAATAAACAAAGAAAACGAAAGTTGAATTTAGACACACGATTATCAATGGTACATCTAACCAGTCAATTTATTTTTTTAATTTTTATTTTTTTTGATATGCTGAATCATGTTGTATTCAAAAGTAATGAAGAAAGGTAATCGTTCAAAGGGTAATAAAATTGTATTACGTTTATGTAGTAAAGGAACGAAAAAATTCAATTCCAACTACAGAACAGGCATGCACTTTAAATTACCAATTGAATATGTTGATAAGAAAGAATTACACAACATACGGGAAAGTATAGTGGATGATTTAGAATTGATTGACAACAAGAATACGTTTACCTATAAACAGGAGGACAAAAATAATGAAGACAAAAATACTCAAAATGCACCTTGTTCAGTATTTACTAACATCTACAATCCAAAGAGTATAATTGAAAAAAAGTATGTAGACATGCACAGTAAGTATACTACGTCAAATACAGAACATTTAGAATGTACACAGCGTATGCTGAATAAAATAAAGAATAACTCATCCGAAAAAGAAAACGAGGAAAGAATACACATATTTGATGATGTCCATTCAACGTGGGAAAATATACGCCATGATGAAGAATTCTTAGATAAATATTGTTATATCGATGTCGAGTACTTTAAGTTTATGAATCAATCACCATTATTTCTACAAATACTAAGTATATATAATTTGATCAGCCCAATTCTATCATTTCTATTGCCACTTATATTGCTAATAATTCCATTTTTTATTATCAAATACAATGGAATTGAAATGTCATTAACTAATTATATGAAGTTAGTTACAGATACGCTTTCGAAACATCCGCTAGGTAATGTTTTCAATATTTTCAATGATGTACCTACAGAAACAAAGGTATATAGTATTATTAGTGTTTTGTTTTATTTTTTCTCCATGTATCAGAACACAATGATATGCTATCGATTTTATAAGAACTTTGAGTACATCCATACCGTATTGAATAGTATAAAACGTTACTTAAAAGTTACTCTAACAAATATGGATGAGTTCCATGAGAACCTTAAAAGCGACGACAGCATATCACCATCGTACAATGAATTTGATAACGATATGATGGAATTTTATGGAAAGTGTGATAAACTTTATACAGAATTGAATAATATAGAACCGTTTACATTTTCTAGTTTATCAAAAATCAAGAATAAAACATATGATATTGGTAGAATAATGAAATTGTTTCATGATATACATTTAAATGATTCTGTGATGGAGCTACTAGAATATAGTTTTCAATTTAATTGTTATTTGGAAAATATGAGGTCACTGTCTTCACAATTAAAAGATGAAATTATTAGTTTATGTACATTGGGAGAAAGTAAACTGTTCATGATAAATATGGGACATCCTGTTAGTAACATCATTGGAAAAGACAACATAGTAACAAATAAAATAGACTTAGGTAAGAATATCATTATTACTGGACCAAATGCATCTGGTAAGACAACAATACTAAAAGGAATACTATTGAATGTTATTTTATCTCATCAACATGGTGTAGGATATTACCATAAAGGGACGAGTATGCCACTGTATAGTGAAATACATTGTTACTTGAACATTCCGGATACATCTGGTCGTGATAGCCTTTTTCAGGCAGAAGCTCGTCGTTGTAAAGAAATACTTGACAAGATCGAAGAAAACCAAGAGGATAAAATGATTCGGCATTTCTGTATTTTTGATGAGCTGTTCTCAGGAACAAATCCAGATGAAGCAATATCCAGTTCTTACGGTTTTATAAAATATCTAATAAACACCAAACGTATAGATTTTGCACTAACTACACACTTGGGTAGCTTGTGTGACATGATAGAAAAGAAGAAAATGAAAAGAATAAAAAATATGAAAATGGAAACTCAAGAACATAATAACGAAGAATTACCTGAATCAGAATGTAAGGAACAAGAAGAACAAGAAGAACAAGAAGAGGAATACAGAAATGTTGATTTTACATATACCTACAAATTAGAGGAGGGAATATCGAAAGTAAAAGGGGGACTTAAGGTTCTAAAAGATTTGAAATATCCATCCAGTATATTACGTTTGTTTTGAATAAAAAAGATGTCATAAATTTGTAATAAAAAGTAAAAAATAAAATTTGTATAGATTGTATATTTTAATTTAGTTTACAGTAAAGAAATGATCGAAGTTTTATCTCACCCAATCACCCTTTTATGTTTAGGAGTTATTTTTGTTTTATGTGCTCTATTATTTTTCTATTTTAAACGGTCTACGATGGTAATAGAACAAGCACAAATGGAACAGGCAACTGTACTAAGAAATTTTATTGCTTCTATGGAAATGAGGAAACATGAGTTTTCTCAACCTACTAGTGCCGGATTTGCAGGTACAATGAACGTACATAAATCAAATCAAGATGATATTTTAATAAATGTATCTGATAACGAAATGAAATCACATGTTGATGAATATGCATCCTCGGATGATAATGCATATGAAACCGAAAGTGATTCTGACTCGGAATATAGCACAACATCAGAAGAACATGATAATGATACCACTATTAAGGTTATTAATGTTGAAGATTTAGAAGATTTGAATAAAACGTATTCCACATATAGCCATGAAGACTCTCATAATGATTGTGTAGAGGAAATACCCGATATAGATGAATCCGTCTCTACGTCGTGCGACGACATGTTTTCTACTGATTTAGACAAAATGGAATCAGAAAAAGATATCGAAGAAGGGGATAATATATCTGAAATTGACATGAATAGTCTTATGAATACCTCATTTATGCACCATTCTAAGGAAACCACTAGTAATTCATTGTCCTCGTCTACTAATGGAAATATTGAGCAATTTGATCAAATGAGTATTTTGTTATCTCATGAAGACTTCAAAGGATATACGGTTTCACAGATAAGAGAGTATGCATTGCATCGTGGTATAATATCCAAAGGTGATAAAATGAAAAAGAAAGAGTTGGTTGACTATGTCATTGAAGCCAATATCGAAGGAGGTGCCGAACATTTGAAGGTGAATAAGGTAGGATCGGGTAGTGATACCGTGACACCTGATGAAGTATCCACCTCAATAGAGATGGCAGAAAAAAATAATTCCAATCCTTCATCTAGTATTGCGATGGAAACAGAAATAGAGGCTACAGAAATAGAGGCTACAGAAATAGAGGCTACAGAAATAGAAACAGATTATTTAAGCAATATCATAAAATCTGAGGTGGTGACCGAAGTGGAACAATATGAAAATTAATTAATTTAAAAAATGTAACATATACGCAAGCAATGAACACCGCATAAAAGTAAGAATATAAAGTATGTAAAGTACATCATCCAGATTTTTTCGTTACTTAATATATGTGATAGAAATTGTCAAATAATAATTTGATATATACCTCCATAAAACTATAGAAGAATATGAGCTGGGCACAGTGCAATTCAGGATCAAATAATATCCATTTTAATTATCCTCCGCTAATGTCGGATGGGCGCAATTTTGCTTCTTGGCGTCCAGGCTCAGAAATAAATGAGCAGATAAAGAAAGATAATCATATTACTACAAGTTTCGATTACAGAAAATACATGGTAGAGAATGCAGATAAAATAATATCACAAAATCAAGTGAACGCATGCGATAGTTGTGGGTATTGTCCTTTAGACGGTAGTTGCGAAAATCAGTCGACACCATCTTCTCCATTCTTGTATACATCTTGTTTAGAGACCTCGCAACCGTATGGATATGCTAATAGCGATCTAAAATCCATGTACTTATCTAGACAACAATTACAATCGCGACTGGTAGCGCCAATATTGACTCAAGACCAATATTTAAACCAAGGGTTTCCAAATTCGAATTGAGAAAGCAAATAATAATATAACATAAAAAATACATACCATAAAATAGAATGTAAAATATTTTATGGTAAGAATACAATATATATATAAGGAATTACACGTTTTTCATATTGAGAAATAGACATGACAGAATGTAACACATACAAGAAAATCACAACGATAAGTGAAAAATTACTTGACTCAGTAGATACAAAAGAGACAGTATCTAGCAATAGGTATGTTGTAAGCATAGACGTAGGAATAAAAAATTTGGCAGTGTGTATTTTTAATGTTAGCATATCACCACCAACAATATCACCACCAACAATATCACCACCAACAATATCACCACCAACAATATCACCACCAACAATATCACCACCAACATGTATAAAAAATAACAACAAATGTAGCATTATTCACTGGGATGTAATAAATTTATGTGATGAAGAGAAAGTTCGATACTGCGACCACTGTAAATTTCAAGCCGTGTACCAGAAATGTGTATCGACATCTTCTACAGAATCATCAGCATCAGCATATAATATTGAAACAAAAGACATAGACACCTCATCTGTTTCAAGCATATCATCTTCGTGTAGTGATGATGAAGTAGTAGAAGAAGAATACGAGTACTATTGTAAGAGGCATTCAAAGTCCATAGATATAGCTGGATTGCCACCATTGCCTAGTAAATTAGAACCGAATGTACTGAAGAAGTGTAAATATAACGAATTAGTTTCTCTTTGTGACGAGGAGAATATAATTTTGGAAAAGATCAATAACAAGAAGTTAAGCAAAACCCAAATACTAACGGGTATCAGTAAGTATTGTAAAACAACCTATCTGGAGTTAATCAGTAAATTTAAAATTAATGCCAAAGACATCAGCCTAATAGATATTGGAACACGTCTTGTCGTTGCATTTGACCGTGTAAAACATATGATGAACTTTCAAAATACAACAGTTTTGATAGAGAATCAAATTAGTCCTTTAGCAAACAGAATGAAAACAATACAGGGTATGATTACCCAGTACTTTATCATGAATCGTGTACATGATGTCATTTTTGTATCTTCGATCAATAAACTAAAAGACTTTGTAACCGAAAGCGGAGACTATAATGATAGGAAAAAGAAGGGGGTGCTTATATGTAAGGACATTATAATGTCGAGTGATAACTTTTCCGAGAAAGCAGCATTGTTAGAGAAAAGCAAGAAAAAGGACGATATGGCAGATTCATTTCTCCAAGGTTTATGGTATCTAAGAAAATATGGTTATTTCGAATTAGATAGTGCGATATATTCATCATAAAAATTTCTATTTAAAGCATAAAGCACATAATCATAATAAGAGATATTTATTATTTATTATTTTAGTTTTGCGAATAAAAAATGGATTCTATTATAGACATTTCGGATAATTTAAGTGAAGGTGGTGGAGGATCCAGTTCTTTTGGACCTGGAATCGAATTTTTAATGAATGATAAAGTGAAACAAAAATCTGGAGTGAGAAGTGATGATTCTATTGGTGTAGATGACTTGGATAATTTAGAAGATGAATTAAATGATATATCTGGAAGAAAGAATAATAGTGATGGATTTTCTTCTGACATGCCTTCTATCAAATTAAATAAAAGAGGTGACATAGAAACAGATCATATTGGAATTTCTGAACCACCTTCTATATCGTTAAATTTAGGATCATCTACAAAAAATCAAGACGATGATAATAAGACATGGGACGGATATGGGAAATTCAATAATATCCCGGTAAATCCTGAAGTGCAACCAAAGCAAATGGAACCGCAGCAAACGAAAGAGGAGATGCTAAAAGAGAAATTCACATTATTGAAAAAGTTGGAGGATCTAGAAAAGAAAGGTGTAACCCTAACAAAACGTTATGACATGGAGTCGTCATTGTTAGAAATGAAAGGAGAATATGAGACACACGTATCCTTAAAAGAAAAGGATAATTCAGTAAAATTTCAGGGTAAAATGTTGATGGCTGCGATTACAGGATTGGAGTTTTTGAACAATAAGGTAGACCCGTTTGATTTGAAGTTGGAGGGGTGGTCTGAACAGGTGAATGAAAACATTAATGATTATGATGATATTTTCGCAGAGTTGCATGAAAAGTACAAATCGAAAGCATCTATGGCACCAGAGTTGAAGTTGTTGTTCCAATTAGGTGGAAGTGCCATTATGGTTCATATGACTAATAGTATGTTCAAATCCGCTATGCCAGGAATGGATGATATAATGAGACAAAATCCTGATTTGGTCCAGCAGTTTACTCAGGCTGCAGTGAATACGATGGGATCGAATAATCCTGGATTCAATAGTTTTATGCCAAATATGATGCCGCAACAACAGCAGCAACAGCAACAGCAACAGCACCAACCACCCCCTCAGAATAATCGTCAGCCATCAAGAATGATGGGAAATGATCACTCTGACCTATTCCCGGATACGACAAGTGGAAGAGGTGGACCACCTGCTCCGATATCGACACAGGGTCCAACTTCAGTGCCTCCTCCAGTACGATCTGGTTATGTTCCATTGCAAGGTAGACCAGATATAAATGCAAGCCGAGGTGTAGAGCCTTCCACAAAATCCCCTGCGAAACGTGCAGAAATGAGAGGACCAAGTGATATTTCATCGATATTATCAGGTTTAAAAGTTAACAAAACACAAATGGGCATTCCCCCTCAACAACAAGAAGAAGTATATAAACATACCTCCACGGCACCAAGTATATCGGAAATAGATAATGATAAGGGAAGTACAATTAGTATATCTGAATTAAAGGAAATGCAGAATGATAATGCTCCTACCAAGACAAAGAGGAAGAGATCGGAGAAGAACACCATAAGTTTGGACATTTAAGAGATATATAAGAGATACACAATCTAATGTAGTATATTCATAAGTGTTTCAACGATGAACGGTAGATAAACATAAATACAATAAGTAACTTAAACAGATTACAATTAGTAATATTATTAACAAGAATATTGTGAATAATATTGTGTATTTAAAAAAGTAATTTTGCGATGGATGATGGAAATGTATTGACAATAAAAACTGTTCAGATAGCTCCATTTCGTACCTTGATGGTTGCTTTAAAAGATATCTTGCTTGAAACAAATATTACATTTAAGAAGGATGGGATACGTATTATAAATATGGATAAGTCGCATACGATGCTTGCTCATTTATTTTTAGGGGCAGAGAATTTTGAGCATTATGAATGTAAAAAGGAGAAAATCACGATAGGTGTGAACATGTTTCATTTGTTTAAGTTAATAAATACTATAGACAACGATGATACATTGACAATGTATATTGAGAATAAAGATTTTCATGATGGAATCGTTTCTTTTCTAGGATTAAAATTTGAGAACGGTGATATCAAACAATGTAAAACGCAGAAATTACGATTAATTGAACCGGATCATGATGAATTTGAGGAGCCTCATGTGGAATTTTCTTCTGTAATAAATCTACCTTCGAGTGATTTCCAAAAAATAATTCGCGATTTGTCATGCATATCAGAACGCCTTGAAATAAAATCAGTTGGAAATGAATTGATTTTTCGGTGTAATGGTCAGTTTGCCACAGCAGAAATAAAACGTGCAGAGGCAGACGGTAGTATGGAGTTTATTCAAAAACAAGATTCAACAAAAATTATACAAGGAGAGTTTTCTCTGAAAAATCTGGGATATTTTATCAAGTGCACAAATCTTTGTAGTCAAATTGAGATGTATTTAGAAAATGACTTACCCCTTGTGGTAAAATATTATGTAGCATCGCTAGGTGAAATAAAATTATGTTTGTCTCCTTTGCCAAGTATGAGTATTAACTGATCAAAATAATCGTATCATAGTCTCTCTACTGGTATTGAAGATATTACCTATAATGGGATGTACCCCAATCGTATTTCTATCTACCTTAGATAATCTAATCCTGAATCAATGCATGCAAATATAAAATTGATTACTGTATAATCTATTTCGTACAAACAATACTATATAGATTATTATCCTATTATCCTATTATCCTATTATCCTATTATCCTCATAATCAAATGAATTATACACCTGGACCGTTTGAGACAATTGATCCCACTACTCAAGTGGAGTGGAATCAAGGGAAAAGAATTTATCCGAAAATCCAGGATGATGAATGGAATAAATACGTACGATCCTTTGATCCAAAATTAGAACGCGAATGGTTATCTTTCCTTCTACCTATTATTTCAACAAGTACTTATGAGAATGCTAATCAAGTTGCAGCCATCATGCGTGCTAGATTGGCTGGTGTTCATGTCAATTCACTCATGTTAAAAATGGTTAATAATAATCAAAATAAAACTAGTGATCATGAAGATATTAGAGATACCTTTCCACACATGTCCTCACTTAAATTGCAACAAGATTGGTGTAATATTGTCCGTACAACTGGTCAAAAAAACGGTGATCCGATTTCTGCACAAATTTTAGAAATCATAAACGCTAGAATGCTTGGTATTAATGTTGATATACTCATGTCCTCAATCATAAATGATCATAAAACTAAGGGTCACAGCGGATCTTATTTGTGTTCTGTATGTGAACTTACGAAAGGACGGAGAGCATACTCACAGAAACAATTACAGAAGACCAACAGTCACGCCAATAAACGTGTTTGTAAGAAGTGTATATTCAATATCACACAACTAAAACATATGTGAAATAGAATAAAGTAGTAAATATAAATTTTACGTTAATATAAAAGAATAAAGTAGTAAACATAAATTTTACGTTAATATATAATAAACCTTTTTTTGTATGTGATAAAAGTATTTCAATTTCAATACACGATAATTTGAGGTAAAATAGTATAATTTTTATATTTTAGAAAATATAAAAACTATGAATGATAGTGATAATGATAATGATATCAGAAGATGTACTATATGTAAGACAAGTATAGAGGATACACCATTAACATTTAACGAATGTATAAAATGTACGGAAGACAAAATAAAAAAGAAAAAAGAAAAAAGAAAAAAGAAAAAAGAAAAAAGCGATAATGAAA
>Ga0233426_10002264_pt1 | contig 16328 bp, 20 predicted proteins | sample SI_118_April2016_6_FD_179875 | JGI IMG/M metagenome (GOLD analysis project Ga0233426, IMG submission 179875) | Seawater microbial communities from Saanich Inlet, British Columbia, Canada - SI_118_April2016_10_MG | ecosystem: Environmental > Aquatic > Marine > Inlet | place: Canada: British...
CTATAAATTCCGGAGATGACTTGTAGTTTTCAAATTCAGTTTGCCATTCTACGTCATTTAGCGGTGGCAAAGATCCGGTAAAAGTCCAGTTTACCATAGAGAGTCCAGAATGGGTTAAGCGAGTCAACCCGCCAATTGAGACCATTACAAGGATTAATAATATCCCAGTAAAAAGCCATACAATCACACTTCTCGAAGGTCTGAATCCTATCGTCATCTTTTCTAATTTATCACACTGCGAAGCAATGCAACATGTTTAGAAGATAGACCTAAAAACGTAGAAAATGTTTGGAAATTCGAAAGAAAAATCATCATCTGCCTCAGGTCCGGCAGACCTAGAATCAGAGGATTCTGCGCCAATATCAGTTCTTATATCCAGCCTTAAAACATGCTCGAGTAATCCTTGTCCTTTGGCAGGAGTATTCCCATTGGTGACTCTCTCAGATTCGAAAAATCCCAGAGACGAAACCGTTAGTACGGAGATTAGAATAAACTTTGATAAATAGCTTCTCACAGCTGTAAATTTAATCGCAAAGGGCATACAACCAAACATTTACGCAAAAATCTGTTTTAAAAGCAATTAGGGAAAAACAATTTTAGAGTTTTCCTCATAATGATTTCAACCATCTTTGCCCATCAAAATTATTGTCATTACATGAGTGATTCGCATTCGGAAGAAATGTCATTTCTTGATCATCTTGAGGTGCTTCGTTGGCACTTAGTGAGATCGGTAAGCGCTGTACTCTTGGCAGCAATCGTGGCTTTTATTTTCAAAGGGTTCATTTTTGACACCGTAATTTTTGGTCCGAAAAAGCCAAACTTCCCCACTTACAGGTTCCTATGTAAGATGAGTGATCGGATAAGTGAATTGATTCCGAGCATGTTTCCTGAAGGAGCAATTTGTATTGGCCAGGACTTGCCTACTCTAATCAATCTGAGTATGGCCGGTCAGTTTAGCGCACACATTATGATTTCAATCATTGCAGGAATCATAATTGCCTTTCCGTATTTGATTTGGGAAGTTTGGCGCTTTATTAAACCAGGCCTTAAGGCTCGAGAACGCAAATATGCTCGAGGATTTGTTTCCGCTACAACATTCCTTTTCATGAGCGGTGTTGCTTTCGGATACTTTGTGATTAGCCCTCTTTCCATTAACTTTTTTCTCAATTACCAAGTAAGTGCCGAAGTGCTAAACAACCCAACGCTTAGCACTTATGTGTCTCTTGTCACCACTGTTGTGCTAGCGTGTGGAGCTGTATTTGAATTGCCTGTATTGGTTTTTTTCTTGACCCGAGCAGGTGTATTGACACCTCGACTACTTAAGGCATTTAGACGTCATGCAATAGTCGCGGCTCTTATTTTATCTGCAATCATAACTCCTCCAGATATATTTAGTCAAGTATTGGTCACAATACCAATTCTTGTTCTGTACCAAGTTAGTATCTGTATTTCGGGCATGGTTGTGAAATCAGCAGATGATATAGATAACTTCAGGCGGCCAGAATGAAACAGCTTAAACCCAAATTTCTCCTTTTACTTTTTATGCTAATTGCCGCGTGCAATTTTAAGGTGGTTGCACAAAAAACCATTGTTGTTGGGAAGGTTTACGAGGCTGAATCTGGCCTTCCAGTTCCATATGCCAATGTCTTTTTTAAAGATAGTAAAATAGGTGCAATGACTGGCGATAATGGGACATACCGAATAGAAACATACTATGCCACAGACTCTCTGGTGGTAACGGTTTTAGGTTTCAAGCGCATAGCGATAAAGACCAAAGCCGATAAGTCTCAGGTTATTGACTTCCCGCTAGAAGTAGCGGGGATTTCACTAGGCACTGTTGAGGTAATTGCAGATCGTAAGGCCAAAGATCCAGCAGTTGAATTAATGAAAAAGGTTGTCAGAAATAAAAAGGCAAATAACAGAGAAAAGCTCATCGCATATGAATACGATGTGTACAATAAGATTGAGTTTGATATGAATAATATCAATGAAAAATTTACAAATCAAAAAGTGATGAAACCTTTTGATTTTGTTTTTGACAACATTGATAGCACCTCCGAGGAGAAGCCTTTCTTACCCATATTTCTTACAGAGTCGTTTTCACGATACTATTACCGGAAAAACCCGAAAAGCTCTATGGAGAATATTCGAGCAACCAAGGTGGCAGGTGTCAAAAATGAGAGTGTAAGTCAGTTTTTAGGCGATATGTACCAAAACACAAATGTTTATGAAAACTATTTGGACGCCTTCGGTAAAAGTTTTGTTAGTCCTCTTTCTGACTTCGGTTTCGCCTCATATAAATACTACCTACTAGACAGTGCGATAATGTCGAGTAAGAAGTGCTTCAAAATCGCCTTTATTCCAAGACGAAAGGGTGAATTAGTATTTGAGGGCGAAATGTGGATTCATGACACAACATATGCCGTAAAACAAATAGATGCGCAAATCATAGAAGACGCCAATATTAATTGGATCAACACATTTTCTGTACATCATGAATATGAGCAAGTAGATAATGAGGCGTGGATGCTAACTAAGGAAAATGTAGTAGTTGATTTTAATGTTTCTGAGAAAGCCATTGGATTCTATGGAAGAAAGACCACGCTTTATTCAGATTTTATTTTGAATGAAGAAAAGGAAAACTCCTTCTACAGCACATTTAACAACATTATAGTTTCAGATAGTGCTAGTGAATATGATGAGGAATTTTGGCAAGAAAAACGTCCAGAAAGGCTGAGTGAAAATGAGTATAAGGTTTACGAAATGGTTGATACCATTCAACAAATTAGAGCATTTAGAACCTATGTTGACTTGGTTACATTGTTTGTAAATGGACACTACGAAATGGAATATGTGGACCTAGGGCCATATTTTACTGCCTTCAGCTTTAATCAAGTCGAAGGCGCCCGACTAAGAATTGGAGGGAGAACTAACAGTGATTTCAGCACAAGAATTGGGCTTGAAGGATATCTAGCGTATGGCACAAAAGACAAGCAATTCAAATACAAGGCTTCCAGTCGTTATTTCATTTCAAAAAGCCCGCGTCAAATTATTAGCCTCAGTGCACAAAATGACCTCGAACAGCTCGGACAAAGCGCGAATGCTTGGCGAACAGATAACATTCTATCTTCAGTTTTTAGAAGAGCACCATTTCGCTTCAATGCTTTTGAAGAGTATAAAGGTGGATATGAAATTGAATACTTTCCAGGCCTTAGTAGCAAATTCGAATTTGCAAGGAAGGATATGTACTCGGTTGGTGATGTGCTCTTTAGACGGACTGCCGCAGATGGCTCCCTTTATGATATAAACAGACTTAGTACTGCACAGGTTAACATTAGCTTACGTTTTGCGTATCGTGAAAAATTCATTAGTGGTGATCTGGATAGAATCAGCATGGGAACACGGTTTCCAATATTTGAGCTAAATGCCCAATTTGGTGTAACGGGATTTTTAGGCGGTGATTACGAATACCAGAGGCTTTCTTTTAGGATTTCTGATCGCTTCCCAATCAACCCAATAGGCCAAAGTGAGGTTATTCTCGAAGCTGGTAAAATTTGGGGCACACTCCCCTATCCGCTCTTACAAATGTTTCCTGGTAATCAGACATATTTCTACGATGAATTTTCTTTCAACCTAATGAACTATTATGAGTTTATAGCCGATGAATGGGTTACGCTGCTATACACACATCATTTTAATGGCATTATGTTCAATAAAGTTCCTCTCTTTAGAAAGCTCAAGTGGCGTGAAGTGGCAACATTTAGAGGAGCTGTTGGTGGCTTATCAAATTCGCATAAAGCAGAATTGGAGCTTCCTAAAAACCTATACGATTTGAATAAGCCTTATTTTGAGGCTGGAGTGGGCATTGAGAATATTTTAAAGATTTTTAGGGTTGACGCACTTTGGAGATTGTCATATTTGAACAATCCAAATGTTGTTCCTTTTGGCGTTCGACTTACTTTCCAAATTGAATTCTGATTCATGAAACTTAGAGCCGAGAACTTAGTAAAAAAATATGGCAGCCGACAGGTTGTTAAAGGGGTTTCTGTTGATGTGGAACAGGGCGAAATTGTCGGACTCTTGGGCCCAAATGGAGCTGGCAAAACCACTACATTCTACATGATTGTTGGCCTAATTAAGCCCAACAGCGGACGTATCTTTTTAGATGATGAAGATTTTACCGGTCTACCCATGTATAAGCGCGCTCAGAGAGGGGTAGGTTATTTACCTCAGGAGGCTTCTGTTTTTCGAAAACTCAGTGTTGAGGACAACATCAAGGCTGTGCTTGAAATGAGGAAGGGTATGTCAAAAAAAGACCAAATCGAAAAGTTAGAGGGTCTGCTTAATGAATTTGGCCTGCAGCAAGTTAGAAAAAACAGAGGTGACCTGCTTTCGGGTGGTGAAAGAAGACGCACTGAGATTGCTCGGGCATTGGCTTCGGATCCGAATTTCATCTTGTTAGATGAGCCATTTGCCGGTGTTGACCCAATTGCAGTTGAAGATATTCAGTTTATAGTAAGCACTCTAAAAAGTAAGAACATAGGAATACTCATTACTGATCACAACGTTCAAGAAACCCTGTCAATTACTGACCGAGCTTATTTATTATTTGAAGGAAATATATTAAAGGCCGGCACTGCTGAAGAGCTCGCCAGCGATCCTGAAGTAAGACGTGTTTACCTCGGTCAAAACTTTGAGCTTAAGAGAGCAAAACCAGTGATCAGAAAGGCTCAGGAAGAAAGCTCGAAGGAATAGCTCTCCACAGTCTGATTACACAATAGCTTCTTGCAAGCCTCGTCAACCTTCGCCCTAGCAACATCTTCATTGTCCGCACTAACTTCAAGCGTAATATGCTTCCCAATTCGCACGTTTGCAATTTCACTTAAACCAAGGTTCCCCATAGATGATGAAACCGCTTTCCCTTGTGGATCAAGGAGGTTAGCGTGTGGCATAATGTCGATTTCAGCTTTGAATTTCATTCGTATCGGTATCAGATTTTGGAGCGTCAAAAATGGCATAAATCCACGAAAGGACGAAATAGCCGAACATAAATATCGGAAGAATAAGAAAATCGATTAATCCAATTTCAACAAATGGAAGTGATAGATATGGCAACAAGAAAATAAGGTAAGCCACGACTGCCCATATCACTAAACCATACTTCCATTTATTATTTCGCCACCCGAATCCTTTTAGCTTCAATGACAACATTGGAATTCGAATAACCATCATGGCAGCCAAAACAGCCGAAGCAATTTGGTATAATAGCGGGTTAAACATGAGCTTGACAACCCTAAAATCGGAGGCTTCCCAATTTCTTTCATTTCCTATTATATCAATGAAACTATCGGATAGTAAGTAGTAAAAATTGAGGTGGTAATGTGCTTCCAAAATCAATGGAATGGAAACCACGGTTATGCACATAGCCGGTGTGGGTAATCCCAGAAAATGAGGACGCGGTGTGTCGTCTAAATTATAGACCGCCAAACGATATGCAGCCGCCATCGGAACTAACAAAGCAACTGAGCAATTGAGATAATCAGCGGTCGACCACAGTGCTATTTCCGTAAAATAAATCCCTCTAGATATGCTAATCATCTGGAAAAGAATCATGCCAGGTAATGCACCAAACGTGATCATATCGGCCAAGCTATCCAATTCACCACCAAGCTTACTTTGAACGCTTAGCAGCCTTGCAACAAAGCCATCGAAAAAATCAAGAATCAAAGCAATTACCACGCAATAAACGGCCAAAACCATTTCCTCTTTGGCAATGAAAACAAGACCTAAAATGCCCATGGCAACATTACCGAGAGTAAACAGGTTAGGAATAAAACGTATGACGAAATTCATATAGGGCGAATATATTGCCTTTCATTCGGGTATGGGAAGGCAATTTTCCAGTTTAAATGCAGTTTATGTGAGCAAGCCCTAGAGCTGTTTCATTCGTACATTTGTTAAGCTATATGCGAGGATTCCCCCTTTTTTCTGTGATACTATTGTTTTGTGTGCACGCCCAAATTCAAGCGCAAGCTCCAAAATACAGTAATGAATTTCTGAGCATTGGAGTTGGCGCTCGTGGCCTGGCCATGAGTAAAGCACAAGTAGCATCCGTAAACGATGTAACTTCAGCATATTGGAACCCAGCAGGTCTCACTGGTATTGAAGACAATCTGCAAGTGAGCGCTCAGCACGCTGAGTACTTCGCTGGTATTGCAAAGTATGACTATGTCGGTGTAGGAACCAAAATTGATGAAACAAGCGCGGTAGCGTTGAGCATGATTCGATTTGGAGTTGATGATATTCCAAATACCACGCAGCTCATAGATCAAAATGGACAGGTTAACTATAATAGAATAACCACATTTTCTGCCGCTGACTATGCTTTCTTGCTCAGCTATGCCAAGCGAATCGGAGATAAAGGATTGACACTAGGTGGAAGTGCAAAAGTGATATATCGTCAAGTCGGGGATATGGCAAGGGCCTGGGGGTTTGGAGTTGACGTTGGTGCACAATACAAACTAGGAAAATGGCAGCTGGGTGCCGTTGGACGGGATATCACGTCCACATTTAATTCCTGGAAATATAGTCTTGACTCTACCACTATTGCCGTATTTCAGTCCACTAACAACGATATTCCCAAAAATGGACTTGAAGTAACGCTACCTAAAATCAGTCTTGGAGTAGGTAGGAAATTCGTGATTAAAGATAAAATTGGAATTATGCCTGAGTTGAATCTTGACATTTCAACAGACGGTAAACGAAATGTTCTTATTCCAGGTGACCCATTCAGTTTTGATCCAAACCTTGGTTTGGAGCTTTCTTATCAAAGTATCTTTTATATACGCGGTGGCATAGGCAATGTGCAACGCATAAAGGCCGAGGTTGGCAACTACAATGAGTATACTTTTCAACCCAATATAGGAGTTGGGGTAATTATCAAAGAACTCTTGAGTATTGATTATGCTCTCACAGATATTGGAGATCAAAGCGTTGCGCTTTATTCGAACGTATTCAGTTTAAGATTGGCATTAAATCGAAAGAGCTAGTGAAAAAACTTTTACTCAGTGTTGTATTTATCATCGGCATTTTTCACTCTCAAGCCCAAACCGGCAATGAGTGGATCAGCTTTGATATAGATCAGCGCTACGTAAAATTTCAAATTGCTGAAAACGGACTTTATCGAATCGACAAGTCCCCGCTTGAGTTTGCCCTTCAAAGCTTATCTCCATCCGTACATATATCAAACATTGACCCTCGCTCAATACACGTTTTTGCCAAAGGTGAAGAGCAAACGCTGTTCATTCAAGGTCAAGGGGATGGTTCGTTTGACAATGGAGATTACATAGAGTTATACTGTAAAACAAATGATGTTGGCAATGGACTTGCAATATCAAAGGTAGCCGCATTCGTTTGTTGGGCAGAATATGCTCCAACCGAATACAAAAGGCCATTACTGTCAACTGTTGTTGCATTTGAAGCGGAAATTCCACTTGCCCCAGTAAGCCATGTGAAGTTTTGGGCTTGGGTATTGATTGAATTAAAAAGTACTATGCACAAAATGGCCAGCCTCGCAAGCTGAGTTGTGCTGAGTTCATTGGATTGGGGTTTAAGAGCTAGAAATTAGGGTTTTTGGTTGGGAATGACAAGGGAAAGTGGGGTTAACTAAATCATTTTGACATAGCACTTCTAGATAAGTAAACATACATCTCACAACATTATTCCTCAGACAACTCAGCCTCGCTCAATATCGGTTCTTGAATGAGCGACAAGTAAACCTGAACTAAAGTCACCACATCCTTTTCACAGTATCGCATAATACGCTCCAAATTCTTTTCCTCCCAATATACGCTCCCAACCTGGCTGCCATCTATGTCATCTTTTGGGGATGGGATACCGAACACATGGGCTAAAAGCTTAAGCGAAGTGAAGTTTTTAAAGTCTCCGAACTTCCATATCTGCATGGTATCGAGATGATTCACTTCCCAAGGTTTTTTACCCGTTGAATCAAGTATTATTGGAATCTTGACTCGGTTAATAATCATTCTTCTTGCTATGTATGGAAAGTCAAATTCCTTCCCATTGTGCCCACATAATAGGTTGTCAGCTCCATTGAAATGCTTTAAAAGCAATTCAGCAAATTCTGTCAGCAGGATTTTCTCATCATCTCCGTAATATGACTTAACACGAAGTTGGCGCATGGTTCCACGCTGGCTAATGAAACCAACAGAAATACACACGATTCTTCCAAACTCAGCATAGATTCCAGCTCGCTCATAAACGGATGAGGGTTCTACTTCTTGGTCGCGGCTAATAATGCGTGCTTTATCTCTCCAAAGCTTTTGATCCTCTTCGGGCGCTGAATCAAAGTCAGCATACTGCGGCACGGTTTCAATGTCGAGAAATAGAATCTTACTTATGTCCATAATCAAATGATTAAAATACCCTGTTCACCCAACAAATCTATTGTAGTCAGATTTTTCTCCAATAAGGTATCTGGCAGAAAAATGAACTTCTTATCATAAATTTTATCCTCGATATAGAAGCTAACCCAATACTGATTTGACAATCCGGTGAGTTCGCTTGGCACAACTTCGATAGGCTGTGCTGACTCTTTTTCAACTATTTCAAAAAAATGCCTAAGCTCTGAAGTCTTCACTTTTTCATCAGCCTGCTTTCCATAACCCTTGGAAGATATTAGAACATTCTCAATTTTTTCTCCCAGCATATTCAGTAAGCTAACATGCCAAAAAACCATCCCATCACTCTCTTTTGGAATGGCACAAACACCTACTCCCTCAACCTTTGGGAAATCTATATCCTGCTTCATTCTGATATCATTCTTAATCCCATGTCTAGGTAATTGTAAACATCATCCGGATGGGGTCTTTCATACGTTCCGTTGTCTCTTTTTCGACCCATTCTTACTACGATTAAGTCCTTTTCTGGCACTACCAATACATACTGACCTTTTATGCCGCGCATGAAGAAGAAGTCCAATCCTTTATGATCGCCCATCCACCACTGGTAGCCGTAAGTCGTGTTGAGTGACCCATCCTTGTTTAGCGTGCCCGAAGGCTGAATAGAAGCCGCAACATAGGCACTGTCCACAATTTGCTCTCCGTTCCATTGCCCATGGTCTTTGTACAATTTGCCTATTCTGGCAAAATCTCGAGCCGTAGCATTTATACAGCAAAATGCCTTTTCCATACCATCTTCATGGTCCAAACTCCAAAGGGCAAAATGCTCGGCTCCAATTTTACCCCAAACGTATTCGCCAGCAAGATGAGCCAAAGGCCTTCTCATGGAGCCTGAAACCAGCATGGCTAGTATCTGCGTGTTGCCACTTTTGTACTCATAATAAACTCCTGGTTCTTCGGTCACCTTGTAGTTGGTGAGTAAAAACTCAAGATCATCGCCATAATTGGCCCGTGCCGGAAAGGCAAAAGGATTCAGATAATGCTCATCAAAATCAATACCCGAACTCATTGTGAGTAAATGCTCGATGGTCAGTTTTTCGCCCTCGCCATCTCTGTATTGTGGTAAGTAGAAATAAACGGGTTTGTCCACGCTTTCCAGCTTTCCTTCATCAATGGCAATTCCGACCAAAAGTGAGACGATAGATTTAGCCATGGAAAACGAGTTGCTTTTGGACTTTTCATGAAAGCCATCCCAATACTGCTCATGCAAAAGTGAATCCCGATGAATGACAACAAATGAAACCGATTCGTTATTCTTGTGATATTCGAGCGCCTCTTGGCTCAATCTTGTACTTCCGTAATTCGCTGATTCAACCCAAGGATCGGGATAAAAGGCAGGAATCTGGCGGTTGGGCATTTCATTAAACTCTTGAATGCCAGGACCCAATTGACCTTTGAATATGGTCATTTTTAAGGTGTTGTAGAGGTAGTGATGACCAGTTACCTCCACCACAAAGTGCATTAAAAGCAGCGCTGTGAGTGTTTTTTGGAGTCTACGTGTCCACTTATTGGTCATGCTCTCAAATGTAGCGAATGAAGACGTTCGGGAAGATGAGTGTGTAGCTTAGAATTTGGACAACTCGTCTTTCAGCCAATCTATCACCTTCACTTCAGTTGAGTCCATTTCAATTAAATCTGCCATGTAAACAGACGTCCAATCGCCCAAATGAATTAGGTATAAAGCCTGCTCAATTTTGGTGGCGCCTTTAGCAATTATGGTATGCACATTCGGTGTGTATTCCGAATAGACTTTTTCGGACAGTTCCATTCTTTTCGCAACTCTTTTATGATTTAAATTGCTTTTGAGCATTACTACCGCTCGTGATTCATCTTTTGTTCTCCACCCCACTAACTCATTGTGATTCATTTCGGGATAGTAATGATGCCAGCATAGCATTTTAGCGTTTTCATTGATCTGCTGGCGCCATCTTGTGCCAACACCTTCAAGCCAATTGGAAGAATAAATAATAGGAGTCTTACCAACCAATGCTGCAGCTAAACTCTTAGCTCTCGTTTGAATTTCATTTAATTCTGTTTCAAGCCTTTCAATAGCAGAATTCACTTCTACCTGCCAATCAATAGTTGTTAATCCAAAGCTTGATGCAAATTTGAATAACTGAACCAAAGAGAATCCAAATGCAGATCTTGGAGGATAGCCTGAAGGAATTTGTATCACTGGCCAATTATTCATTTTGGCCATTTTCAATAATTTACCTCCAGAGGTTATACACGCAATTTGCGCCTTTGCTTCGATGGCCGAATCCAATGCTTCGAGTGTTTCTTCTGTATTTCCTGAATAGGAGCAAATAATAACAAGCGATTTTGGCCCCACGAAACCTGGAATGGTGTAGTCTTTAGAAGACAAAATTGGTTTAGGTGACCCATCGTCAATCAGCTGCGAAAGGATGGTACCTCCAATGCCCGAGCCACCGAGTCCGCAGATTAAAACATTATCAAAATCTCTTGGTAATTTACCTTCAAAACCCGATGCAATTGTCATTGCTTCCATCACCTGTGCTGGGAACTCAAGCACTAAATCGTTCATTGATTTGCTCATAGGGCGGCAAATATACTCGGCTTAACTGAGCCTACAATTCTTGGGCATCAAGTTATTCTATGCACTATGCTGTTGATTCTATCTTTGCCGCGCAAATTTTAGCATAGAAGTCAATGGCACACGAATTAAACGATCAAGAAACAGAGCGCAGAGAAGGTCTGAATAGACTGAGAGAGCTTGGAATTAATCCATATCCAGCGGCATTGTATCCAGTAGATAGTAATGCGGTTGAAGTAAAAGACAAATTCAAAGAAGAAGGTGAGCAGTGGGAAGTTTGCCTTGCTGGCAGAATGATGAGTAAACGCATCATGGGAAAGGCCTCTTTTGCTGAATTGATGGATCATACGGGACGGATTCAAGTCTATGTGAGTCGTGACGAAATTTGTCCAGAAGATGACAAAACATTGTACAACGATGTTTTTAAAAAAGTGCTGGATATTGGAGATTTTATTGGCGTTAAGGGCCAGGTATTTAAGACAAAGGTTGGAGAGACGTCTATTCGGGTAACCGAACTGACTGTGTTGTCAAAATCACTGAAACCACTGCCCATTGTAAAGACCGATGCCGATGGAAATGTGCATGACGGATTTGCAGACAAGGAGCAGCGATATCGCATGAGATATTTGGACTTGGTGGTTAATCCAGAAGTTAAAAAAGTGTTTGAACAACGCACGAAAATCATCAACTCGATGCGTTCGTTCTTCAATGCCAGAGGATACTTAGAGGTTGATACACCGGTTCTTCAACCCATTCCAGGTGGAGCAGCCGCACGACCATTTGTAACGCATCACAATTCGCTGGATATTGAAATGTACATGCGTATTGCCAATGAGCTTTACCTGAAGCGATTGATTGTTGGCGGATTTGATGGAGTGTATGAGTTTTCTCGAAACTTCAGAAATGAGGGAATGGATCGCACCCATAATCCAGAATTTACCGTGATGGAAATCTATGTAGCCTATAAGGACTACGAATGGATGATGGAGTTTACGGAGGAAATGATTGAAAAGACTGTTGTTGATTTGCATGGAAAAACAAAAATTCCTTTGGGCGAGCATCAAATCAATTTCCAGCGTCCATTCAGTCGAATTACATTCTTAAGAGCGATCGAAAAATTTACAGGAACTGACGTTTCAAAAATGTCAGAAGATGAACTACGCGCATTCTGTAAAACTCTTCACATTGAAACAGACGAAAGTATGGGTAAGGCCAAGCTTCTAGACGAAATTTTTGGCGAAAAATGTGAGCCGAACTTCATACAGCCAACCTTTGTGATGGACTACCCAAAAGAAATGAGCCCACTTTGTAAAATGCATCGTGACAATCCCGAGTTGACAGAGCGTTTTGAGCTTATGGTTAATGGAAAAGAACTGGCGAATGCCTATACAGAGTTGAACGATCCAATCAATCAGCGAGAACGATTTGAAGAGCAAATGAAGTTGAGTGAGAAAGGTGATGATGAAGCCATGTTTATTGACCAAGACTTTTTACGAGCTCTAGAATATGGAATGCCTCCAACCTCGGGAATGGGTATCGGAGTCGATAGACTGGTAATGTTTTTAACAAATCAGACCTCCATACAAGACGTTTTGCTGTTTCCACAGATGCGTCCAGAAAAAGAATCATAAATTTTAGAGGCTAGAGTGAAAGGGTCGGTAGAGAAAATAAGGGAAACACTAGTTTCGATATTAAACAATCAAATGCCACCATTAAGAACCAAGGATGGCGGAGCTATGGGTCAAGTGTTTGAAGGGACCAAACCGGGTATGCAAGGCAAGCAAAAAGTGGATGGTTACTACTTCGCTAGTATCCTATCTAAGCCCAAAGATTGCCGACTCTATTTTTTCCCGATTTACACTCATTTAGATGAGTTTGAACTTTCAGATGAACTAAAAAAATGCCTCAAAGGCAAAAGCTGTTTTCACATCAAAAAACTCAATAATAAGCTTGAAATTGAAATAAAGGGGATGATAGAAAAAGGAGTGAATTTATATCTCGCTGAAGGACTTATTTAGTCTTTTCTTCATAAAACTCATCCCAATTCTTTCTGTATTCTGGCTCTTCGGGTATTACTTTCTCAAAGGCTATTTCGCAAGCTTTCAGAGCTTTTGGTGAAATGACAAAGCGACTAAACGCAAAGGCGAGATAGTAGATCAAAAAGCCAAAAGACGTCAATTGTCCGCCTAAAAAAGCGTTCGCCATTCTTTTCCCGTGAAATACGCCTATCAATAACGTTCAGGCCATTAACAAAATGACCATCCATAGAATAATGAAATAGCGGAAAGAATCATTCACAAATTCCTTGACTCATCATAAAAGAACGAAGCCTTTATCGCTTTGTTTTTCAGTGTAAACCAAAAATGTGTGGTCAAGATGAAAAATATTAAGCTTAAACCATTCAATTTTTTTGCGATCGGATTAATTAGCCAGAAATCATATAATCCATGCATTAGAGAAGCTAATAAAAACCCACCAAGAATATAATAACAATGCTTTCCAGGTCTCCGACAACTTGCTATCATAAATGAATATCCGATTACTGAACTAAACGTCATGTGCGCTACCGTACTCAATAAAGCGCGACCATTGATCGCATAAAATCCAGACTTCTTAATGTATAGTGAGTTCTCGATGAAAGCAAATCCAAGTGCCGAAACAGCCGCGTTTAGAATAAAATCGAAAGGTTCATTCACTATTTTCTTGAACTGAATAATGATTAAAAATGGAATCATTTTCACTAATTCCTCTACCATTCCAATACCCACTATGCAATATATAAAGTCATTGACTAACTGGCCATTCAGAGAAAAACCAAGGGACTTAATGAATCTACTAATTGGAAATACTGCAAACGTGGTGATGCTGCCCATTACAAATACAATGAGGATGTGTATCCAACGCTCTGGCTCGAAAATATCCACTTTTCTGAGGTATATCATCCAAATAACACTAATGCTAAACGCCACCAAAATTCCAAGATAACGCCCGAAGTGAATTCTGTCCATTTCGTTTTGAAGAGGAGAAACTTCAGGTAAAAACACCTCTACCAAGAGCAAGGTAATCAACAACATAAGCCCAACGGTCACTATATATTTATGACATCCGAGCCTCCAAAATAATTTGCGATCAACTAGGGAATTGTAGTCGGAATATTTACACTGAATAAATTGAAACAGAAGCAATATGCCTATTCCATTGTATATCCATGTAACTGTATTCCACATGTGGCTAAAAGTTGTGAAAAATGAGCTTCATGCGACACCTGAAAACCTTGGACATCTAGTTTTTTACATTAGGTTTGACATTAATGGAAAAGACCTTTGGTGTTATTGGAAGCGGAAGTTGGGCTACGGCTATTGCCAAAATGTTGAGCAACAATTCTGATCAGGTAAATTGGTGGATAAGAGACGAAGACAGTGTCGAATATGTCAAGAATTTCAAACACAATGATCGCTATTTACAGTCCGTTGAGTTTGACCTAAGCAGGATTCACCCAAGTTCAGACCTGAAGCAAGTAATTGAAAATAGCGATATTTTAGTTATTGCTGTACCATCCGCATTTGTTTTTAAAACCTTCGATGGGTTCACTTGTGAGGGTATTGAAAACAAAATTTTATTCAGTGCTATCAAGGGAATTGTTCCTGAATATCATAGCATCCCAGCCAAGTTTTTCCACAAAGAGTTTGGCATTCCTTATGAAAGAATTGGCATCATTTCAGGTCCGTGTCACGCTGAGGAAATCGCTCTTGAGAGATTGAGCTATTTGACGCTTGCATGTCAAGATTTAGAAATTGCTCAGGGCATGGCAGATGCGCTTGCTTGTCGCTATGTAAAGACCTCCACATCTGATGACATATTCGGAACAGAAATTAGTGCAGTTATGAAGAATATAATGGCAATTGCATCAGGTATTTGCCATGGATTAGGCTATGGAGATAATTTTCAGGCTGTGCTAATAAGCAATGCCATTCGTGAAATTGAACGTTTTGTGGATGCCGTAAATCCCGCACATCGGGATGTAAAATCATCTGCTTATCTCGGAGATTTATTGGTAACAGCCTATTCTAAATTCAGCCGAAACCGAACTTTTGGTATGATGATAGGAAAAGGTTATAGAGTGAAAGCAGCCCAACTAGAAATGAGCATGATTGCAGAAGGCTATTATGCAGTGGCTTCAATTATTGAGATGAATAAGAAATTTGAAGCGGAGCTACCCATTACAGATGCCGTTTACCGCATACTCTATGAGAGAATGAGTCCAATAATAGAGGTCAATCTGCTGAAAGACGCACTTAATTGATATGATCCACCCTTCTGAAATTCACAGTAAATGTGCTTCCTTCGCCAATTTTAGATTCAAAGCTTACATCGGCTCCTAAAACATTAGCGGCTTCTCTGAGGATATAGAGGCCAATACCAGATCCAGCTGACTCATGAGTGCCCCTCACGAACATACTCCAAACATTATCCTTCATATCTTCTCGAATCCCAATTCCGTTATCCATGACTTTGAGTTGGATATCCCCATTTTCAATTTCGCACGTTGACACTGAGATTACACCGCTTGTTTTGCCTCTATCTTGGTACTTATATGCATTCGATAGCAGATTATTGATGATGATATTAAATTGGATCGGATAAAATTTGCGTCTTTTTAAAATCGTAACTCACTTCAATTTTAAAATCCTTTTGATGGAAAAATCTCAGTTCATTGTTGCATGTTTCAACAACATCACTAATCTCGATTAACTCAGGCTCCACCTTCATTCGGGCATTTCTTGAATAATCAAGCACATCTTTGATATACTGATCCATCCGCACCAAAGCTTCTTTTTGCATATCCAACATTTGCTCTAATTCTTCCGGAGAATCAGCCTCTCTTATCAAATCAGTCAATCCAGAAACGGAAGCAACCGGAGCACGTAAATCGTGAGAAATACTATAAACGAATCTGTCAAGCTCCTCGTTTTTCCGTTTGCTCATTTTCTGCTTGTTTAATCTCGGAGATATTGAACGAGTAGCCAACCGCGGCAGTTTTTGACTTTCCACGCTCAGTAATCTGAAGAGGAAAAAGAAAGCGCATATGGTATGATTCTTCGCCTGTATTTGAAATCATTTGCTCTTTAAGTGTTACGGTTTGTTTTGTTTGGAAAAGCTCGTCAATCTTATTGTTTCGCTTTTCATAAAACTCACGAGTCAAACCTCTCCGCTAAATCCATGAATTCGAATGCACTCCTCAGACCGTCGTAAATTCTTACTCGTGTTAAACAACTGCCAATTACCAATTTTCG
>Ga0233426_10002265_pt1 | contig 16326 bp, 12 predicted proteins | sample SI_118_April2016_6_FD_179875 | JGI IMG/M metagenome (GOLD analysis project Ga0233426, IMG submission 179875) | Seawater microbial communities from Saanich Inlet, British Columbia, Canada - SI_118_April2016_10_MG | ecosystem: Environmental > Aquatic > Marine > Inlet | place: Canada: British...
TTGCTTTTAAAGCGAATAAAATGCCTTTGCTTTTGCAAAAATTATTGCCTTTCTATAGAGTTTTAGCAATTGATGGTGAACTTATTCACGATTACAAATCCCTTTACTATGATACTGATAATAGAAAGTTTTATTTGGATCATCATAACGGAAGGGTAAACCGAAACAAGATTCGTTTTAGAGAATATGTTGGTAGTAAACTTACTTTTTTAGAAATAAAAAGAAAGAATAACAAAGGTAAAACCATCAAAAAAAGAATGAGGGTGGATGCTATTAGTAATGAGCTTTCAGAAAAACAGAAAAACTACATTGAAAAAATTATTGGGAGACCTATGAATGTAAATGCTAAACAGTGGATTAATTTTAGCAGAATTACTTTTGTGCATAAAACCCAAAAAGAACGACTGACTATTGATGTTAATCTTACTTTTGAAAATTCAGATGAAAAGGGGGATATGAAGCATATTGTTATTGCTGAGGTAAAGCAAGAACGAATGAGTCGTTCCTCTGACTTTATGCGTATTGCAAAAGAAATGCATATCTTGCCCATCCGTATTAGTAAGTATTGCCTAACAACTTTGGCTTTAAACCCAAAACTTAAAAAAAACAGATTTAAAGAAAAAGTATTATTTATAAATAAATTAAAACAAGCGTAAATGGAACTATTAACAATTTTATTGAGTGGATTTGGAGATTTTTTAGGAACACCAATTTTTGATGCAGCAGATTTTTGGAAACTGATTACAAAAACAATTTTTAACCTTATAGTTATTACTGCAATTATCCGATATATTTACTACCCTGTAACTAAAAATAAGGATTATTTATTTACCTATTTCCTGATTAGTTTAACAGTATTCTTGCTTTGTGTACTACTGGATAGCGTAAAGCTACAACTAGGTTTCGCTCTTGGACTTTTCGCTATTTTTGGTATTATCCGTTACCGTACCGACCCTATTCCTATTAAGGAAATGACTTACCTGTTTTTGGTAATTGGTGTGTCAGTAGTGAATGCTTTGGCTAACAAAAAAATTAGTCATGCTGAGCTTATTTTTGCAAATATGATGATCGTATTTGTTACTTTCGGAATGGAGCGTATTTGGCTATTGAAAGGGGAATCACGAAAGAATGTAATCTATGAGAAAATCGAATTGATTGTTCCTGAAAGAAGAGAAGAGTTAATTGCAGATTTAAAAGAAAGAACAGGAATTGATATCATTAGAGTTGAGGTAAGAAGAATTGACTTTTTAAAAGATACTGCTAACTTGCGTATTTTCTATTATGAGGACAGTACAAAATAGTATATTCCTTTTATTATTTTGCTCCTTATCTGCTTTTACGCAGGAGAATGATTTCCAAACTTGGCATTCAGTTTCTCTGAACAAGAAAATCATAAAAAAGACAAACCTTACTGTAAAAATAGGTTTGCGTTTAAGAGAAAATTCTAGCCTATACGCTAAGCAATTTACGGATGTAAAAATCAAGCGTAAATACTCTAAGCGTATTTCTTATGCTGTGGGGTATCGTTATATCAATAGGTGGGATATTGCTTTGAACATTTCAAATCAGAATCGTTTTTATGCGGATGTATACTATAAAAACAAACTCAGCAAACGCTTTAGCTATGCGGTAAGGAATAGATGGCAAACTCAGGGGTATTTATATGAGTATAAAATGACCTTGTGTCAGAAATTTGCATTGGACTATAATATCCGTAAAACAAAATTAGCGCCTAGTATTGCAACTGAATATTTTTTAAATTTGGAAGATGGAATAAACAAGTTGCGTTCCACCATTGCTTTGGGCTATCCATTGGCTAAAAAGTTAGATTTTGAATTGGCGTATAGAATTCAACACGAGTTTTATGTGAATAATCCTGAAACTCTTTTTATCTTTGAGGGCAAACTAGCTTACGATTTATAATTTTATGCAAGAAAAAAAAATACAACTTTCCTTTATTACAGCTCATATTTCTGAATTAAGCGAAAACGAACAGCAATTAGTTGAGAATGCAAAATCAGCACTAAAAACGGCTTATGCTCCTTATTCTGGCTTTTTAGTTGGATCAAGTGTTTTGCTCGAAAATGGAGAAATTATTAATGGTAGTAATCAGGAAAATGTAGCCTATCCTTCAGGGCTTTGTGCAGAAAGGGTTGCCCTTTTTTATGCAGGAGCAAGATATCCGGATATAAAAGTAAAGACGATTGCTGTGTCAGTACTTTCTAAAAACTTTGAGGTAAATGATGTTATTTCTCCTTGTGGTGCTTGCAGGCAAGTTATGGCAGAATATGAGGAGAAGCAGGAAGAGGCAATTAAAGTAATTTTACACTCTCCAACGGATGAGGTGCTTATTGCCAATACAGTTGAGGATTTATTGCCCTTTATGTTCAAAAGCCCTTTGCTTAAAAAGCATTAGTTTCCTTATCTTTACCCCATGCATATTCTTGATACCCCAATTGACTTTTTGAAAGGTGTCGGTCCTTTACGGTCCGATTTGCTTAAAAAGGAGTTGCGTATCTTTACCTATGGGGACTTGCTCATGCACTATCCTTTTCGTTATATCGATAGAAGTAAAATACATACCATTGCTGAACTTAGGGAGTCAATGCCTAGCATACAGCTAAAAGGTAAAATTATAAAATTTGAGGAAAAAGGACAAAAGAGAGCTAAACGCTTGATTGCTCATTTTCAAGACGAAACAGGTATTGTAGAGTTGGTGTGGTTCAAAGGTGCTAGGTGGATAAGGTCAAGCATAAAATTACATACGGAATATATTGTTTTTGGGAAGCCTTCTGCTTTTAAAGGAAATTTCAACATTGTACATCCTGAAATGGATATGCAAGAAGAAAATCAACAATTTACTGCAGGTTTGCAAGCCGTTTACCACGCTACAGAATTATTAAATGCTAAAGGGTTAAGCAGTAGAGCAATTGGTAAATTAACAAAAGGATTATTACCACTTTTAAAAAATCACTTGGACGAAACGCTTTCGGCATCTTTAGTGGATAAGTTAAATTTACCAACTAGAGTTCAGGCCCTTGTTGATGTGCATCAACCTAAAGATGCTAAAAGTTTAGTGCGAGCTCAAAAACGCTTAAAGTTTGAAGAGTTTTTCTTTTTACAATTACATTTATTAAAACTAAAACTAACTCGGAATAAAAAGTTCAAGGGCTATCCTTTTGAAAATCTGGGGGAAGGCTTTAATAAGTTTTACAATAAATATTTGCCTTTTGAACTGACAGGTGCGCAAAAGCGTGTACTAAAGGAAATCAGGAATGATGTTCGTAATCCTCAGCAGATGAATCGCCTTTTACAAGGAGATGTAGGGAGTGGAAAAACTTTAGTGGCACTTTTGAGTATGCTCATGGCTGTGGATAATGGTTATCAGGCTTGCCTTATGGCACCAACTGAAATTTTAGCTCGTCAGCATTTTACAACTATTTCAGAATACCTAGAATCTCAAAATATAAAAGTGGCTATCCTTACAGGATCAACTAAAACTAAGGTTAGGCGTGTGCTACACGAACAATTGGAAAATGGAGAAATTGATATCTTGATTGGTACACATGCCCTTATTGAGGATAAAGTAAAATTTCAAAATCTTGCTTTTGTTGTGATTGATGAACAGCACAGGTTTGGGGTAGCACAAAGGGCAAAGCTTTGGAAGAAAAATAAATTCCCACCGCATATGTTGGTCATGACGGCAACTCCTATTCCAAGGACGCTATCTATGACACTTTATGGCGATTTGGATGTTTCTATTATTGATGAACTACCTCCAGGAAGAAAGGATGTTAAAACTATGTGGAAGACTGATTCTTCTCGTTTGCAGATTATTAATTTTATGCGTGAGCAAATTGCTTTGCAAAGGCAAATCTATGTAGTATTTCCTTTAATTGAAGAATCAGAAAAACTGGATTATAAGAATTTAATGGAGGGGTATAATGCCATTGAGCGTGAATTTCCATTGCCAGAATTCCAAGTGAGTGTGGTGCACGGGCAAATGAAACCTGAGGATAAAGAATATGAAATGAAACGCTTTGTGGATGGTGTAACTAATATTATGGTGGCCACTACAGTAATTGAAGTAGGGGTAAATGTGCCTAATGCTTCTGTTATGATTATTGAAAGTGCTGAGCGTTTTGGGCTTTCTCAGTTGCATCAACTTAGAGGTAGAGTTGGTAGGGGTGCCGAGCAATCCTATTGTATTTTGGTGAGTGGTAATAAAGTAAGTGTAGAAGGTAAAACCCGTTTGAAAACTATGGTGGATACTAATGATGGCTTTAAAATTTCGGAAGTAGATTTGGAATTGAGAGGTCCTGGTGATATGATGGGAACTAAGCAAAGTGGTGTACTCGATTTTAAAATTGCTGATATTATTGTGGATAATAAAATACTACATTTTGCAAGAAATGAAGCAGACCTTTTGTTAAAAAAGGATGAAGAATTGGAAAAAGCAGAGAATATCAATATCGCTCGTGCTTATCGTCCTTATGCTAGGGAGCGTACAGGTTGGAGCAGCATTTCTTAAAAATAAATAAGGGTAAGCTACTTATATCGCACCGCTACAACCTATTACCCTTGCTGCATTCCTGCCCTGGGGGAGTTCATAGGGAGCTGGTCGTACAAGACTTACCCTTAAGCTGCAAAACTAACATAATCTTACTTTTCACAAAACATTTTATACATTCAATTTTTGTTTATATTTGCCACTATTAATTTTAAAAGAATAGATGGAAAATAAGGAAAAAGAGTTGTTGTTAAATAGAGGGTTATTGTTAGGTTTATTCTTCTCAGTATTCCCAATTCTGGATTTGATGTTTGGGGCTGAAATGTCATTAAGTAAATATTACAGTTTATTTTATGGAGTTTGGTTTTTAGTTTACTCTGTTTTTATAGTATATATTGGAAAAGAATTTAAAGCTTTCTCTCCTATTTTTGATTTCAGAAATTCATTTCGTGTTCTATTTATAGTTTCAGCATTATCACTTTCTATTCTAACAGTTACTAGGATAGCTTTGTGGAATGTATTCTATCCAGCAAAATATATTGAATTAAATGAAGCAAGAGATGTAAAGTTAATTGCTGTGTCAATTGATTTTACAAAATCAACTTTAGATAAAGCTTACACTGATGGTGATCTTACTGATGATGAATATGATGAATCATTAACAGCAATTGATAGTCAGTTAGAATTTGCAGAAAGTAGTATTGCTGAAAAATGGGAATTTATTAAAGAAAACGGTATTAGTAAATCTTTATTTGTAGGAAATTTAATTTATAACCTTTTCTTTATTGCAATTTACAATGCAATTTTAGCCTTGTTTATAAGAAGAAAAAATGAAATCGTCTAGCTTATGAATATTAGTGTAGTAGTCCCTTTATTTAATGAAGAAGAATCTTTGCCAGAATTATGTGCTTGGATTGATAGAGTAATGCAAAAGAATAACTTTAGTTATGAAGTGCTTTTGATTGATGATGGAAGTAAGGATAAATCTTGGGAAGTGGTTGAGAAAATTTCAGCTGATAATTCCAATATTAAAGGAATAAAATTCAGAAGAAATTACGGAAAATCAGCAGCACTTAATGTCGGTTTTGCAAAAGCTGAAGGTGATGTAGTAATTACTATGGATGCTGATTTGCAAGATAGCCCTGATGAAATTCCTGCATTGTATAACAAAATTGCTATTGAAGGTTTTGATTTAGTGTCGGGTTGGAAAGCCAAACGCTATGATCCTTTAACTAAAACTATACCTACTAAACTATTCAATTGGGCAGCTCGTAAGGCTTCAGGTATCTATTTGCATGATTTCAATTGCGGCTTGAAATCCTATAAAAATACGGTTGTAAAATCTATTGAGGTTCATGGTGAAATGCACCGATATATTCCTGTACTAGCAAAATGGGCTGGGTTTTCAAATATCACGGAACAAGTTGTAGAGCATCAAAGCAGAAAATATGGCGTTACTAAATTTGGTTTGGAGCGTTTTGTTAATGGTTTTTTGGACTTAATGACTATTACATTTGTTAGCCGATTTGGCAAAAAACCAATGCACTTTTTTGGGGTGTTGGGGAGCTTAATGTTTTTGCTTGGTTTTGGTTTGTTTATTTATATTGGAGGTGCAAAATTATATGCTATGTTCTCTGATATTCCTGCAAAAAACATTGCTAATATGTCAAGTTTTTACATTGCACTTACAGCACAAATTATTGGTGTTCAGCTTTTTTTAGCAGGTTTTATTGCTGAAATGATATCACGAAATGCTTATGATAGAAATAATTATCAAGTCGAAAAAGAAGTTTAGATTTTGCCAAAACAAAAAGTCATTATTATTGGGCCTGCTTTTCCGTTTAGAGGGGGAATAGCCAATTTTAATAATGCTTTAGCGCAAGAATATTACAAAAGAGGAGATGATGTAACGCTTTATTCTTTTACCCTTCAATATCCAGGTTTTTTATTTCCAGGCACTACACAGTACGAAAGTGGGGAAACGCCAAAAGGATTGAAAATAAAAACACTTATCAATTCTGTAAATCCTTTTAATTGGGTAAAAGTTGCTCGTAAGATTAATGCTGAAAAACCCGATTTGGTTATTATAAGATATTGGTTGCCTTTTATGGCTCCTTGTTTGGGTTCTATTGCTCGTTTGTTGAATTCTAAAATTAAGATTCTTGCAATTACTGATAATGTAATTCCTCATGAAAAAAGGATTGGAGATACTTTATTTACTAGCTATTTTGTTAAAAGTTGTGATGCTTTTTTATCACTTTCTGAATCTGTTTTGGTTGACTTAAACAAGTTTACTTCCTCTACTTATAAAAAGTTTATTCCTCATCCTATTTATGATATTTTTGGAGAAAAGAGTGATAAAAAAAGAGCTTTAAAAAATTTAGGACTGAATACTAATGATAAACACTTGTTGTTTTTTGGCTTTGTTCGTAAATACAAAGGGTTGGATTTAATGCTGAAAGCAATGGCTGATAATCGCATTAAAGAGTTAGGAATAAAATTGATTATTGCAGGTGAGTTTTATGATGATAAAACTGAATATACCGATATGATTTCTGATTTAGGAATTACAAAAAATATCATCATGAAAAGTGATTTTATTCCTGCTGATAAAGTGAAATATTATTTTTGTGCTGCTGATATGATTACTCAAACTTATCGTACGGCAACTCAAAGTGGTGTTACTCAAATTGCTTATTCTTTTAATAGGCCAATGTTAGTTACTGATGTAGGCGGATTAGCAGAAATTGTTCCGCATAATAAGGTGGGTTATGTTACTTCTCAAAATCCAATAGCTATAGCAGATTCTATTATAGATTTTTATAAGAATAATAGAGAGGAAGAGTTTTCTTTAAATACTATAAAAGAAAAAGAAAAGTTCTCTTGGAAATCCTTTGTTGATGGGGTGGATGAATTAATGATTTCAGTAAATAAGTAATCTTTACTTTTTAACCTATCTTTGCCAAAAATTAAACTAATGAAAAAACTTCTTTTATTTTTATTTTGTATTCCTTTTCTCTCTTTTACACAAGAAGTAAATCAAACTGATGTAGATGGTAATAAACAAGGTGTTTGGACTAAATCTTACAAAAATGGAAAAGTGAGATATAAGGGGCAGTTTAAAAATGACAAGCCCTTTGGTTTATTTTACTATTATCAAATATCAGGAGAGTTGCAAGCTGAAAAAAAGTTCTTTCATAATGGAACAGCTGCTGCAACTCATATCTTTTATAAAGGTGGAGAATTGCAAGCTGCAGGTTTATATGTAAATGAATTAAAAGATAGTACTTGGAATTATTATAACAGGGATAGTCTTTTAATTATGAGTGAAGAATATCAGCAAGGAAAATTGAATGGAACAACTAAAACTTACTATTATGAAGGCTCACTTTATGAGGTTAAAAGTTGGAACAAAGATGTTTTAGATGGCGAGTGGAAGCAGTTTTTTATGGATGGAACATTAAAAATGCAGAGTGCTTATAATCAGGGTAAAAGAGAAGGAAAACAAACTTATTATCATCCGAATGGAAAGGTGTATTATAAAGGAAAATACACTGATGATTTAAAAGTTGGAGTTTGGGAATATTTTAATAAGGAAGGAGTTACGGATACAATAATTAATTACAATGAGTAAAGGTAAAGTTTTAATGGCAATGAGTGGAGGTATTGATAGTACAATGGCCTCACTATTACTACATGAGGAAGGTTATGAAGTAATTGGTTTAACTATGAAAACTTGGGATTATGAAAGCTCAGGAGGAAGTAAAAAAGAAACGGGTTGTTGTAGTTTGGATTCTATAAATGATGCAAGACAATTAGCTGTGGATTGTGGTTTTCCTCATACTATTTTGGATATTCGTGATGAGTTTAAAGGTTTTATTATTGATAATTTTGTTGAGGAATATATGGCTGGAAGAACGCCTAACCCTTGTGTGCTTTGTAATACTCACATTAAGTGGGAGGCTCTGTTAAAAAGGGCAGATATGCTTAATTGTGATTTTATAGCAACTGGGCATTACGCACAGGTTCGTGAGGTGGAAGGTAGGTTTGTTGTGTCCAAAGGATTGGATGAAAGTAAAGATCAATCTTATGTGCTTTGGGGGGTAACACAGGAGTGCCTTAAAAGAACCATTTTCCCTATGGGAGAATATCATAAAAAGGATATAAAGCAAATGGCTTTGGATAGAGGATATAAAGCATTAGCTGAGAAAAACGAGAGTTATGATATCTGCTTTATTCCTGATAATGATTACAGAGGATTTTTGAAAAGAAGGGTAGAGGGCTTGGAGGAAAAAGTGAAGGGAGGAAACTTTATTACTATTTCTGGTGAGGTGGTTGGTACGCATGATGGTTATCCTTTTTACACTATCGGGCAAAGAAAAATTGGGATTTCATTAGGTAAAAACCCTACTTTTGTTATTGGAATTAACCCAGAGGATAACACAGTAACTGTTGGTGCTAAAGAAGATTTGCAAAAGCAAGAAATGCACATCAGGAATGTAAATTACCTTAAATATGATAAGATTGAAGATGGTAAGGAATATGTAGTAAAAGTGAGGTATAAACATAAAGGAGAGATGGCTACTATTACTAATGAAGGCGAAAACCTAAAAGTGCTTTTCCATAATAAAGTGGAGGGAATAGCTCCAGGGCAATCGGCTGCAATTTATGAGGGTGATGATTTGATTGCTGGTGGGTTTATAATGAAAATGTAAAAAGTGCAATCTTACAAAATCCCATATTCTAAAACTAAGCAATTCTCTAATTTAGTAATTGATTATTTAGCTAATGATGAAAAGTTAAAACCTTTTATTTCTGATTTTCCTACTATTGATAGTTTTGAAAAGCAAATTACTGAAAAGCAAAATTATCCTGTAAATAGGGATGTGTTAGTTTCCGTTTTAAAAGAGCAAAACAAAGAATTTAACCTCACTGAAATAAGTAATGACAATATTGATTTATTATTTTCTGAAGATGCTTTTACTGTCACTACTGGGCACCAACTTTGCTTGTTTACTGGGCCTTTGTATTTTACTTATAAGATTATTTCTATTATTAATCTTGCTGAGGAATTAAAAGAAAAATATCCTACAAACAATTTTGTTCCTGTATTCTGGATGGCTACTGAGGACCATGATTTTGAAGAAATAAAGAGCATTAATTTATTCGGTAAAAAAGTTAATTGGGAATCTGAGCAAGAAGGTGCTGTTGGGAAAATGAAACTTAATGGGATTGCTAAAATTATTCAGGAGCTAGAAGGGAAATTAGGAGATAATGAGCATGCCAATAATTTAATTGAGCTATTTAAAAATGCTTATTTAAATCATGCTATTCTTGCTGATGCTACTAGGTATTTAGTAAATGAACTATTCGGAAAGTACGGTATTGTTATTATTGATGGTGATGATAAAAAGCTAAAAAATGAGTTTGTTCCTATCATGAAAAATGATATTTTAAACAACTCTTACAAAAGTAAAATTGAAGGAACTTCTGGTCGTTTGTACGAAAACTATAAAGCACAAGCATTTTTCCGTGATATTAATTTTTTCAAGTTATCAGAAGGAAAAAGAGAGCTGATAACTGCTGGAATTCCTGAAAGTGAGATTGAGAATCATCCTGAATTATTCAGCCCTAATGTTCTGATGCGTCCACTTTATCAGGAGAGTATTTTGCCTAATATAGCTTATGTTGGTGGTGGTGCTGAAGTAGCTTACTGGATGCAATTAAGGGATGTTTTTACTAATGAGAACATACCTATGCCACTGCTTGTTTTACGAAATTCTGCAATGCTTATTTCTGATAAACAAAAACAAAAATTTAAAAGTTTAGGTTTTGAAATAAATGATTTATTTTCGGCTATTGATGAGTTGAAAAAACAATATGTTTTGTCTAATTCTAAGGAGGATATTACTTTAAATATTGAAAAATGTGAGTTGGAAGAATTGTACAATAAATTACTTTTAAAAACGAATGATAAGGGTTTACAGGCTAGTGTTAATGCAAGCCACCAAAAGCAATTAAAATCATTCGAAAAGTTTGAGCAAAAGTTAATAAGGTTGGAAAAGAAAAAACATGAAAATGCTCTAAATACTATTTCAAAAATAAAGCAGCAATTATTCCCTGAAAATTGTCTGCAGGAACGCTTTGATAATTTCATTCCTTTCTATTTAAAAGAGGGGGAAAACTTTATTGAAATGTTAAAAGATAATCTTGATCCTCTGGATACAAATTTTGTAGTTTTGTCATACTAAAAATAACAGCTAAATGCAACACGAAAAAATACTAATTTTAGATTTTGGATCGCAATACACTCAACTGATTGCTAGGAGAGTAAGAGAGTTAAATATTTATTCTGAGATACATCCTTACAATAAAATGCCTGAGATAGATGGGAGTTGGAAAGCTGTTATTTTATCTGGTTCTCCGCACTCTGTTCGTGAAGAAAATCCTCCAATTCCTGATTTAAGCGCTATAAAAGGCAAGTTGCCTTTGCTTGGTGTTTGTTATGGTGCTCAGCATCTGGCTCATGAGTTTGGTGGTGAAGTTTTGCCTTCAAATACTAGGGAGTATGGTCGTGTTAATCTTTCTTTTGTTGATACTCAGAGTAAGTTAATGAAGGATGTTCCTACTGATTCTCAAGTTTGGATGAGCCATGGAGATACTATTGCTACTATTCCTTCTAATTATAAAGTTGTAGCATCAACAAATGATGTAAAAGTTGCTGCTTATGAGATTGAAGGTGAGCAAACTTATGCGTTACAATTTCATCCTGAGGTTTATCATTCTAAAGATGGTGCTACTATTCTTAAGAATTTCTTAGTAGATATTTGTGGTTTCTTACAAGATTGGACTCCTGCAACTTTTGTTGATGAAACTGTTGCTGATTTAAAAGCTAAAATTAGAAATGATAAAGTTGTTCTTGGTTTATCTGGTGGAGTAGATTCTACTGTTGCTGCTGTGCTTTTACATAAAGCAATTGGCGAAAATTTATATTGCATTTTTGTTGATAATGGACTTTTAAGAAAGGACGAATTTGAAAGTGTGTTAGAGCAATATAAAGGAATGGGATTGAATGTAAAAGGAGTGAATGCAAAAGATCGTTTCTATGATGTATTAGCTGGATTATCTGACCCTGAGAAAAAGCGTAAGGCAATTGGCGCTATGTTCATTAATGTTTTTGATGATGAATCAAATCAGTTAGAAAATGTAAAATGGTTGGCTCAAGGTACAATTTACCCTGATGTTATTGAGTCTGTTTCTGCTACTGGAGGGCCATCTCAAACTATTAAATCTCATCATAATGTTGGTGGATTACCCGATTATATGAAACTCAGTATTGTTGAGCCTTTAAGGTCTCTTTTTAAAGATGAAGTTAGGCGCATAGGGAAATCAATGGGAATAGATGCTGAATTATTAGGAAGACATCCTTTTCCAGGTCCTGGTTTAGCAATTCGTATTTTAGGAGATATTACAAAAGAAAAAGTAAGAATTTTACAAGAAGTGGATCATATTTTTATATCCTCATTAAAATCATCTGGCTTGTATGATAAAGTATGGCAAGCTGGTGCAATATTCTTGCCTGTTCAATCAGTTGGTGTAATGGGTGATGAAAGAACTTATGAAAATGCAGTTGCTCTTAGGGCAGTAGAATCAACTGATGGAATGACTGCTGATTGGGTGCATTTGCCTTACGATTTTTTAGCAAAAGTATCTAATGATATTATTAATAAAGTAAAAGGAATTAACCGTGTAGTTTATGATATTTCATCAAAACCACCTGCAACTATTGAATGGGAATAATTAAGAAAATAGTATTCATATTTTTTATTTTATTGACTGTGCAAACTTCTGCACAAACCTATGATACTATTATTTTTTCTGGTAAAAAGTTTGTTGAGCATTTTGTAAAAGGAGGAGAGTCTCTTAAAAAAATCGCAAAACTGCATAATGTAAAAACTTCTGAGATAAAAGATGCGAATGAATTGAATAAGCGTTTGTTTTACAATCAACTTTTATATATCCCAATTTATTTAAATAAGGTTGATGAGCAAGCTGTTTCAGTCAATGAGTTAATAGTTGATGAGGTTGCAATTATTAATGATTCTTCAGTTACAAATATTGCTCTTTTAATGCCTTACTATTTAGTTAAGAATGATACCATGTTTAATAACTATAAGGCTACTTTAGAGATTCCTAATATTGTATTTGAGAAATCAAAAGCAGCTTTATCATTTCATATAGGAATTGAATTAGCTTTAGATTCTTTAAGGAGGGCTGGAAGAAATATAGTTTTACATACTTTTGATACCAACCAAGATACTTTAGAAGTTCGTAAGATTATCTACTCTAATAGATTAAATAATATGGATGTTATTATTGGTCCTTTGTATTCTAAGTTTTTTCAGATGTTATGTAAAAAATATGGGAAAGATACTTCTAAAGTGCTGATAGCTCCTTTGTCAATAATAAATACTAAAGCGATTAGTAAATATCCTGCAGTTTATCAAATTTCGCCTACAAATAAATTGCAAACTGAAATTCTAACTGATTATTTATTAGCGAACAAGAAAGATGAACGAATTGTTCTATTGCATGATAAAAAGGAAAAAGGACTTTCAGCATATGTTAAACACTTGTTTAATACTGCCGGAAAGGAAGTTTCAGTTTTCCAAGTTAAGAATACTAAAGTGGATTCTATTAGAAAGTTTTTTACTGAACAACAAAATGTCATGTTGCTTTCTTCAAATAAAGCATTTATTAGTAAAATGCTAGGGTCTATTGGTAGTATTGATTCAATTTCTACAGTTTTTGCTTTTGAATCAGTTAAAGGTTTTGATAACTTAGATATTACAAATTTAATGGAACTTGATGTTCATATTCTAAATTCTAGAAGTGTTGATTATTCAAAGAATTATGATTTACGTTTTCTTAAACTTTTTGAACTAGAATATAAGACTAATGAACGAAAATACACTAAAGTAGCTTATGATATTATCATGCATTTTTGTGGCAATTCTAATGTTTATGAGTTCAAACAAAATTCCTTTGGTTTTAATCAAAATACCTTAACTCCTATCTTTCATTATTCTGATTATGAGTTAATTCCTGTAAATTAGGATTTAGACCCATTTATTTGTAACTTTGTTATCTAATCTACATCCTTTTATTATATCGGTAGTATTTCCTTTCCTCTAGTATAATTTATATTTTGTAACCTTTATATTTAGTTTCCGTATCTTTGCAAGTTGGAAACTTGCAAGATGAAAAAATGGCTTAAATACCTGTTTGTTTTATGTGTGCTAATATTTAGTACTGGGATTGCTATGGCTCAGGGGCCGTACTCATTCTCAAATAGTTGGTCTAATACTCTATCTTATACTTCACCAGGTTGGCCTGGTGGCACATCTGTATATCATAGTATTATATTAACCCAGGGAGATGAGCTTAAACATATAGATTATTCTGTGAGCTGGAGTGATCAGGATTGGGGTGGTCCAACAAATCCTGGAGGTGCTTGGAGTAATTTAAAGATTAATCTATATGATGTTACTAATACACTTGTACAGACTTTAGAAACCATCTATGATCCTACTATCTCAACAAATACTGGATATTACACCTATACAGGCTCACTTAATTTTAACATCCCAATTCAAGCAGGTTATAAAGTTCAAATAGAAATACAAGCAACTGCTAGTGGCTGGGAATCTAATGTTGATGCTGCTTCTATAACTGCAGTTACAGGGCCATTATGTGAGGCTTTAATATTTGAGGATGATTTTGAGAGTCCATTAAATACTACAGTATGGTCAACTACCACTGGTGTACTACCCGTACCATTCTCTTATAACTCAACACAAGTTTTTGGTCCATTTGGAAATAAAACTATTAATTTAGATTTATCAGCATTGCCTACTCATAGTTATATAAGAGTAGAGTTTGATTTGTATATATTTGATAGTTGGGATGGCAATAATGATAATGATGAATGGAAATTAAAGGTTGATGGAGTAGATAGAATACATACAGATTTTGATAATATTTATGGGCAATCACCCCCTAACAATATGCAGTCATATCCACATAATGTAGAGTTTTTAAACCCTGTACTTACAGGTGCTTTTCAGACAGGTTTACCAAATAGATGTCATGTTGGGTCATCTAACCTTACTTCAGTGTATAAAATAAATAATATAACACAGCATACAGGTACTTCTTTAACAATTGGACTTCAAGGATTAGGACTTTCAGGAACTTGTGATGAAAGTTGGGGAATAGATAATGTAAAGGTATATGCATTAGGAATAGTGGATGGTTGTACCGACCCTACAGCTTGTAATTACGATCCACTAGCTACTTGTGATGATGGTTCTTGTGTAAGTGGACTTGTTACTATTGATACAATTAACATACAACATATAGCCTGTCCTAATGGTGGTGCAGTAGGTATTGCTAGTATATTACAGTCAGATTACACAAATCATTCGTGGCTTAATATTAGTAATGGCCAATTGTATAATGGTGGTGGTGGAAATGGTGGATTATCTAGAAATGATTTAGCAGCAGGTTTATATGTTATTACAGCTAGCATACCTACTAATCCCTTATGTAATAATATTACTTACTCTGATACTTTTGAAATTTTAGAGGCATCTCCTTCTTTTAATTTTTCTTCTAATCAAGCGTGTCCTGATACATGTAATTTAAGTGTTAATGCTGATATGCAACTTGCAATTTCAGGCGTAAGTTATACTATGTTTTTTAATTCTAATTTCTTTACATTTCCCGTCACAATTCAGAATCAATGTGGAGGAATATATACTTATACAATATTAGCAGATGGTATTTCGTGTAACTCTGATGTAATTGGGGTAAGCCAGTTTGCACCTATGAACCTACAAACTATTGTAGTAGATCAGACCTGCAATATTATGGGTTCAGCTGAAGTAGTCATTACTGGGGTTAGTGCTCCAGGGTTAGATACTTATTGCTCTAATTCTCCACAGTTTAATTCTTATTCTATTATAGAAGATGTAGTATTTGTTGGAGATAATACTTCAATCAGTAATAATACACAAGGTGTTTGTGGTACTTATGTTGATTATACAGTTCAGTCGGCAGATGTTACCCCAGGTAGTAGTTATACAGTTGATATTGATTTAGGGACTTGTAGTTCTCAAGGAACGGCTTGGGTTGATTTTGCAAAAGTTTATATTGATTGGAATATAGATGGTGATTTTGATGATGCAGGAGAAATGGTTGCGCAAATTTCTCCAATACTAAGTCCTTCAACTCATAGCTTAATAATTAATATTCCTGTAAATGCAATTCCAGGGCAGAGTAGAATGAGGATTGTCTCTCAAAATGAGGATTATCAACCACTAAATAATGCTAACCCTTGTGATGATCAAGTTGCTTATTTTGGTGAAACAGAGGATTATACCATTATAGTAAATGGTTCTGTTGCAACACCAGTAAGCTACTTGTGGTCTGACGGTCAAAACACTGCAATCGCAACAAATTTATCTTCAGGAACATATTATGTAGCAGTTACTGATGCTAATGGTTGTACTAGTAGTGATACTGCTATTATTAATGGAGGTGCATCTAATATCTCTGTTACAGCGACTTTTGATCAAACAATATGTGCTGGATATACCCCAAGTAGTTTAAATGCTAGTAGTGGTGCTGTTGCGGGAACTTACTCTTGGGCTGATGCTTCTAATCCCTTAGTTATTCTTGGAACTGGCTCTAATTTTAGTCCACCACCTCTTACAAGTACAACAACTTATACAGTTACATTAACTGATAATAAT
>Ga0233426_10002267_pt1 | contig 16322 bp, 14 predicted proteins | sample SI_118_April2016_6_FD_179875 | JGI IMG/M metagenome (GOLD analysis project Ga0233426, IMG submission 179875) | Seawater microbial communities from Saanich Inlet, British Columbia, Canada - SI_118_April2016_10_MG | ecosystem: Environmental > Aquatic > Marine > Inlet | place: Canada: British...
GGGGTTTTGGCCTTTGCGGAATTGCTGAAAACCTTATTGCAGAGATCAAGCGAAAAGGTACTAAAGGGCTCACCATGGTTTCTAACAACTGTGGCGTAGATGACTTTGGTTTAGGTATGCTATTACCTGACCGTCAAATTAAAAAAATTGTCGCTTCGTATGTGGGTGAAAATGCAGAATTTGAACGTCAAATGATGAGTGGTGAACTAGAGGTAGAATTAACGCCACAAGGAACCCTTGCAGAAAAAATGCGTGCCGGCGGTGCTGGTATCCCAGCTTTTTTTACCGCAACTGGCTACGGAACACCTGTAGCAGAAGGTAAAGAAGAACGTGAGTTTAATGGCAGACATTACATTTTAGAAGAAGCGATTACGGGTGATTTTGCTATTGTTAAAGCTTGGAAAGCTGACCGTTATGGTAATTTAGTGTTCCGAAAAACAGCCCGAAATTTTAATCCATTAGCTGCAACCGCCGGAAAAATTACAGTTGTTGAAGTAGAAGAAATTGTTGAACCTGGTGAACTCGATCCTGACCAAATTCATACCCCGGGCATCTATGTAAACCGTCTTATTCAAGGCACTTTCGAAAAACGTATTGAACAACGAACTATTCGTTCAATTGCCGAGTAAGGAGAAAAAAATGGCTTTAACACGAGAGCAATTAGCGCAAAGGGTTGCCCAAGAATTACAAGATGGTTATTACGTAAACTTAGGTATAGGTATTCCTACACTTGTCGCTAATTATGTGCCAAAAGGCATGGAAGTGATGCTGCAATCTGAAAATGGATTACTTGGCATGGGACAATTCCCTACCGAAGAAGAAATCGATGCTGATTTAATCAATGCGGGCAAACAAACAGTTACAATGGCAAAAGGTGCATCTGTATTTGATTCTGCAGAGTCTTTTGCCATGATTCGAGGTGGGCATGTTGATTTAACTGTTTTAGGGGCTTTTGAAGTTGATGTAAATGGCAATATTGCCTCGTACATGATCCCAGGAAAGCTCATTAAAGGTATGGGCGGTGCAATGGATTTAGTCGCAGGTGCAGATAATATTATAGTCACCATGACCCATGCTTCAAAGCATGGTGTATCAAAATTACTTTCAAACTGTTCATTGCCTTTAACAGGTAAAGGCTGCATAAAAAAAGTACTAACGGATCTTGCATTTATTGAAATAAAAGACGGTGCATTTCACTTATTAGAGCGTGCTCCAGGTGTTTCAGTTGAAGAAATAATTCAATTAACCTCAGGAAAACTAGTAATTCCGCAACATGTTCCCGAAATGATTTTATAAATTTTATAGGGCGTAAATCATTGTAATTTAAATAAATTAGGTTTTTTTATGGCAAATGTCTTACATAAAAAAGCGCAATATCTGAACAGATAGTTGCAATTTACTTGTATTTTGGTAATACTAAAAGTGACAAAGAAAAGGCAAGGCACGCGAAAACGTGTCACGCAAAACCACCGGTCTAAGGGTTTACGTTAAGTTTAACCTATGACAGCGGAGTTACCATGTTATTAGGTACATCCCGTGGTTTTTTCTTTTACTAACTCAATTTACTTATAAGGTTATTAAAATGAAAAAATTATTACTAGTTTCTACGATTACTGCTTTAACACTGACGTCTGTTGTATCAGCACCAAAAGCTGAAGCTGCGAACATAGCCCAGAGCTTATGTGAGTATGTTGCCGCCGATGATAAGAAACGCATGCGCTCATTTTTGAAGGCGAATAAATTAAAAATTCGCAGTATCTTCGCTGGTATTCAATGTAATGGTAAAAACCTGTTGGTCTTTGCAGCTGATAGGGGTTCAGAACAAACTGGCTCTTTGATGATTAGCAAGTTGCCTAAGAAAGTTGTTTCAGCTAACTTGGCACTTTTGCAAAGCGGATCGCAACCATTAATAGACGCTGCTAACGAACGCGTTAGTAGTTAAATTATTTTTTAGTAGGCGTTATTTGTTCAAGCAATAAACTGTTTTACTAGTCAATAATTCTATGTCGACTAAAAAGCCAGCTAAGCTGGCTTTTTCTTTTCTGGCTTCCAAATATACTTATTATGTTTATTTCTCAATATTTTATCTAATAGGGTAAATTGTGCTGGTTTATCTTTATAAACGCATTACAATAAATTCATAGTGCTTAAAACAAAAAGCAAGATGTCTAAAAAATTCAATATCAAACACAGAAAAAATGCCTTGATTTTAACCGGTGGAGGGGCTAGAGCGGCCTATCAAGTAGGTGTACTCTCAGCCATTAGCAAATTTAGTCCAAGACATCACCCAGTCCCTTTTCCTATTATTTGTGGTACTTCTGCCGGAGCAATTAATGCCACGGCGCTAGCGTGCTATGCTTCTTGTTTTCAATTAGGGGTAAAGAAGCTTGAATGGGTGTGGAACAGCTTAAAAACAGATAGAATTTATCACAGTGATCCCTTTAGAGTAAGTAGTCATATTATCAGTGGTATTCTAGGTAGTTTCCAAGCAGACTATGCCAATAAGACTGCGCGTAGCTTATTGAATAACTCACCTCTTCGTACTTTACTCAGTAATGTGGTTGATTATAACCGTATCGATAACAATATTTTAAAAGGGGACTTATCAGCTCTCTCTATTACCGCGTCGAGTTACTCAAATGGGAATTCAATTAGTTTCTATCAATCAAATGATTCAATTAAACCATGGTTTAGAGCCAAAAGAAGCGGTATTCCCACGCAAATAAATTCCGAACATTTATTAGCGTCAGCAGCAATTCCATTAATATTTCCTTCAATCAAAATTAAAAGAAGTCATTTTGGTGATGGCTCCATTCACCAATTATCTCCATTAAGTCCTGCTATTCATTTAGGAGGAGAAAAATTATTTATTGTTGGTGTTGAGCAACCTAAAGAACCTATTCATATCAACGAAAATAATCCTCATCCACCAAGCACAGCAACGATAGCAGGTCATTTACTCGATGGCATATTCTCAGATACCCTACAAAGTGATCTTGAACGAATGAATCGAGTTAATAAAACTTTATCATTAATTCCTGATGATAATAAAAAAGATAATGAAGGGCTTAAAAGTATTGAGTCATTCGTGTTAAACCCAAGCCATAATTTTAATTCAATGGCGGTTGAATATTATCATGAACTTCCCTACTCAATTCGCATGTTATTACGTAGCATAGGTATCACGAACAATTCTGAGTCGAGTATTTTAAGCTATTTGTTATTTGATAAAGCGTACTGTAAACAATTAATAAGGCTTGGCTTTGAAGATGCCCTTGAGCAAGAAAACCAAATTAGGCTGTTTCTCAATTTATAATAAATTTCTAATTTTGGGTAATTAATTGAAAATTACCCCCCTTCTTGCATGTAACGTTCAAAACGCTCTACACGGCGCGGTTTTCCTCTGACGACTAAAGTATCCTGCACTTTCAAGACCACTCCTTCATCGGGCTCTTCTATTTCGACACCATCTCTTCTTAATGCAACTATTGCGACTCGTCTGGATTCAAGATTTAGCGAATTTAAAGAATGCCCTACAGCGAAAGAGTCATCAGTAAGAATGATTGCATTAGCAAATTCTATCCTATCAATCGCATCAGAGCTCATATCGGTATGCTCCCCCTGGAAGAAGCCATGAAGATGATTGTAATGATTTTTACGTTCTTTCTGTACACGACGCATAATACGTGAGAATGGCACACCAGTTAACGACAAGACTTGTGAAACTAGCATCAAGCTTCCTTCCAAACTCTCAGGCACAACCTGATTAGCACCAGCCTCTTGTAAAGCATCTAGTTGATCATCGTTTCTGGTGCGAACCAAAATAGGGACATCGGGTGACATCGAGCGTACTTTTTGAATGACGTCAATGGATTGTTTGTCTTGACCAAATGCAATAACGACTAATTTGGCAGTTGATAAATGTGCCGCTTCTAATAGTTCATTTTGGCGAGAAGAACCGAACAGTACGTTTTCCCCCGCTTCTCGTGCTTTAGTTGTTCGCAAAGGATCAATATCTATAGCAACAAAATCTATGGACTCTTGTTTTAAAAAACGACTAACCGTCTGCCCAATGCGTCCGAATCCACAAATAATGACATGATCTCTTAATTCATTGTTAGTCGGTAATGTTGCTAAATCTTGTGTATCAACTTGCTGTTCATTGCTCAACCACAAACCAACTTGCCTTGCATGGTCAATCATATAAGGCGTTATAGCCATACTGATGACACCAACCCCTAGTAATAGTGAGGCGATATCAGGTGGCAATATATTCACTTGCGTAGCTAAAGCAATTAACACAAAGCCAAATTCGCCCATTTGCGCTAACATAATAGCTGAAGCCCATGCATCTTTCGTTTGCTCCCCAGCTTTAACGGCTAAATATTTAATCACCAAAATTTTCACCAGCATAAAACCAATCAGTAAACTAAACATGGTAAACGGTGAGGCAAACAATACGGCTAGATTCAGCTTCATTCCAACGGTAACAAAAAACAACCCAAGTAAAATATCTCGATATGGACGAATATCCGCTTCTAATTGATGTTTATATTGACTTTCACCCAGCATCATACCTGCTAAGAAGGCCCCTAAAGCCATCGACAAACCAAACCATTGTGTTAACGCAGACGCCACTAACGTAACAAGTAAAGTCGTTAAAACAAATAATTCATCGGTTCTTACTTGAGCAACTAAATTAAACAACCTCGGCAATACCCATTTGCCGACAGAAAGTAAAATACCAACAACAAAAATTCCTTTGATTAGCGCAAAGAGCAAAGCGTAAATCATAGAAGTATCTGATTCTTGGGCAAACATGGGGATAATTATAAGTAATGGTACAACAGCAACATCTTGAAATAACAGAACAGCGACTGAAATTTGTCCTGACTTACGCTTCATTGCGCCGCTTTCGCTCAATTGCCTAATCACAATTGCAGTTGAAGAAAGTGCTAATATTCCACCAATAACAAGTGAGCTAGCAAAGCTTTGTCCTAAAAACATAGCAATAATCAAAAAGACTAATAATGAAATACCAACTTGTAAGCTGCCAACTGCAACCACAAGGTGACGCATTGCCATAAGCTTAGGTAATGAAAACTCTAATCCTAAGGTAAATAACAAGAAGACAATGCCAAGCTCAGCGAAATGTTCATAATCAACATGTTCTTGTGCTAAAGCAAAACCATGCTCACCAACCAACATGCCTGCAACTAAATAAGCTAATATAGCGGGAAGGTGCAATCGTCTAAATAACCAAACGATCAAAACGGCACTAGTAAGAATAGCTAATATTTCAAGATGGCTTGCCACAAAATCCCTATTTAAAATAAATTAACATGATATTAATAAGTTAAGTATAACTGATAAATGCTAAAATTATTGTCACTAGTGAAAATAATATTTCATGGCAATAGTCTGCCGCTATATTTTTGACATAAACCCAGTCAACGACCTTTTTCTTTTATATTAACTCGTTATACAGTTCAATCTACTGATATAATTAATAAAAAAATTACGGGCATATTTTTTGCTTTTATTCACAGCAATAGCGATATAAAGGTGAATATATGCAAACATTAAACTTAGTAGAAAATTCAAATGTAGATTTCAGTGCATTTAAATTATTTGATACTCGCGATCATGAAGACAATTATAGAAAACTTGCGTTAACAGAACAGTTACAAACAAGTTTAGATTTAAAGTCTCTACTCAATATATTTGCAATGGAAGTGTCAAAATATATAAATTTTTCAGGCTTATATTTTAAACAAGATAACATTTCCGCGTCTGCGCGAGGAAGTAAACCAGGTAAAAAAGAACGTTTATTTGAGCTAAAAATTAATAACGAATACATAGGAACGCTAACCTATGCCTTAAATTCACCGGTCAGTTTAACGAATAATAAAATATTAAAAGACCTCCATCAATTATTAATTCACCCAATAAATAATGCGATTAAATATCAGCAAGCGATGAAATTAGCCATGCAAGATGGTTTAACAGGCTTAGGTAATCGCCGTTATTTTGATGAGCAACTTAAGCGTGCTATGCATCACGCGAATAGACAGCGTTCAAAAGTTGGTCTGATGGTGTGCGACTTAAATAAATTTAAAGTAATTAATGATAGCTATGGTCATCATGTTGGTGATGAAATTTTAGTAAATTTTGCTCAAGCTCTCATCAGTTCGGTACGTGATTCAGATAGCATTTTCAGATTCGGTGGTGATGAATTTGTCATTATTGTAGAAGACGCCAGTGAGCAGTCATTATTAATCATAGAAGATAGAATTACCTACGCCTTAACGACAAATAGTCTATTAGCAAAATATCAGGTGGCTTGCGCATTAGGTTTTACTTTTATGAATAGGGCAGATGATCCAACAAGCTTTTTTGAACGTGCAGATAGTATGTTATATAGACAAAAAATAGCTTCACACAAAGCATTGAGTTTAATCTAAAAATTAACTAAACATTAATTTTCCATTAAATTCTTAAGTGCCGCTTTTCTCTCATTCGGTGTTGTACCGACGAGTAAGCGGCAAAACCTTACCGCATAAGAAAACCTCTCAACCCCAACATGCACTAAGACTTCTTTAAAGTAATCTTGCGGTATAAAAAAAGCTTGCGCGAAATGGTTAATTGCATCTTTAACAGAAGGGTATTCAACATCATCAAAACTAAACACTTTAGTGTCTTCCCACTTTAATTCGTCAATATTGATACCATTAACAATTAAAGGCCAACCTTGAAAGTTCACGCGTTTTTTCGCAACTTCATACATAAACCAAGCACTTCGTTTAAAGCCATCAAAATTACCACCTTCAAATTGACTATTAGCTAACTCTTCTTGAGTCCAATTAATTCCTATGGCGAGATCTTTTTGATAATGCTTTATCAGAAAACTTTTTACTTCTTTAAACACCAACCAAATAGAGGATGCTTTACTTTTATTAGCGGGAATAAAGCATTCGTTACAACAATACAAACTTAAAGGAGGATGTATACAATTGACAACAAAATTTTTCGTTTGTGGGAAGTGAAAAATATTGGCCGCTGGCTCTTCACAAAACCAGCAGCAATTTCGATAACTAAAAGGTGTCTCAATTAACGAATGTTTATTTAATGATTGTGCCGTTTGCATTGCTATTTACGTTTATTTTTTGCTACTTTAATTTTCTTGCCTTTTTTCGCTTTACCTTTCAATACTTTTAACGCTGACTTTTCTCGTTTTCTTTCAACTTCTTGATTTTTTTCTTGAGTCGCTTGATAACGGCTCTTCTTCACTTTAGGCGCTTCTTCACCTTGGTATTGCTGTGGTAAAGGCCTATTTAATTCATAACCTGGTACAACAATACGTTCAAATTTTCTTTCAATAAGCTGTTCAATATTTTCAAGAAATCGCTCATCTTTAGGGCTAACTAATGAAATTGCAGTACCTGATTTTCCTGCACGACCTGTACGACCAATACGATGAACATAATCTTCAGCTAAAAATGGTAAATGAAAATTCACCACATAAGGTAAATCAGCGATATCAAGACCACGAGCAGCAACATCTGTGGCCACTAATACACGAACAGAGCCATCTATGAATTGCTCAAGCGCTTTACTTCGTGCTCCTTGTGTTTTATCACCATGGCAAAGTGCTGCTTTAATTCCGTCAAGTTTCAACTCTTTAGCAAGAATATTGGCGCTTTCACGTGTCCCTGCAAAAACGAGTACTTGCTGCCAATTGTTAACACCAATCAATTCAGACAATAACTCTCTTTTTCGCTGCTCACTTACCCAGTAAACTGACTGTTTGACTTTACCCGACGTGGTATTTTGTTTTGCAACTTCGATTGTTTTAGGGGTATGTAAAATTTGATTGGCTAAACCTTTAACCTTATTTGAAAAGGTTGCTGAGAACATCAATGTTTGATGCTTATTTTTGATCAAAGGCAGTATACGTTCAATTTCAGATAAAAAGCCCATATCTAACATGCGATCAGCTTCATCCAAAACCAAAAAATCTACCTGCGATAAATCTATATTTCGTAATGCCAAATGCTCTAATAAGCGCCCAGGTGTTGCGACAAGAATATCAAGGCCGTCTTTGAGCAACTTAGTTTGTCCCGGCATATTAACTCCGCCAAAAATAACACCAGATTTAATCGACAGAAATTGGCTATAAGTCGCAATATTTTTGGCAACTTGAGCGGCAAGCTCACGTGTTGGAGTTAAGATCAACGCTTGTAGATTGCCGCTTGCGTTATTTTTTGCAATCGCATCTAGTATAGGTAACGTAAATGCGGCCGTTTTTCCCGTGCCTGTTTGAGCACTGGCTAGCAAGTCAGACCCTGAGCGTATAATAGGGATAGCACGTTGTTGGATTGGTGTTAAATTTTTATAACCGCATGCCTTTACCGCTTTTAACAAGTCAGTCGACAAACCAATTGCATCTACACTCACATTACCACCTAAAATCACACACACATAAATTGTTGCGGATTATAACAGTCTTATAACAAATAAACATATAATCACTTCCTTATTCTTTACACATTTCTTACCTATTATTTGAACATTAGTTAAATACACTAAAGCTTGCTCAATTGAAAAGTCACTAATTCTGGTAGTTACTTAAAAACAAGGTCGTTGAATTATGCTATTTCCGTCGTTTAAAATATTCTTTTTAACTAAAATAATGCGTAAGAGGAAATATAAAAGCTGGTATAAACCACCAGCTTCTAGACTAAAGAGAGATCACATTTCAATGGCACTAATACATAGCAATGACATTAAAACAAATAGTATTGAATTAGAAATAATCTCTTTTGAGGGCTTACCTGCAAAAAAATCAATACTGTAACTATTTTTGCCAAATACCTTTGGTTAAATGAAGTTGCGTATGTTCCAAATCACCCGGTTTATATTCAGGGAGTTGTCCCATTAAATGCTGTTCATGATAATTTTTAGACAGACTAACAATTACTTTCGTTAATAAAAATAACGCGCAAACATTTAAGACAGTCATTAATCCGGTTGATAAATCAGCTAAAGCAATCACCTCAGGTAAACTAGCAACAGAGCCAAACACTAACATGGCTAAAAACCCAATACGTAAAAACCAGTGTCCAAAACGATTATCAAGTTTAAGGTATTTTAAATTATTTTCAGCATAAGCAAAATTTGCCACAATAGAAGTAAACGCAAAAAGCATAATAGCAATGGTGATAAAATCACTCCCCCAAGCACCAACCTGAAAAGCTAAAGCTTGCTGAGTTAATTGAATCCCTTGAATTTCGCCTGAAGCGCCATCAAAAAGCAAAATCAAAAATGCCGTACAAGAACAAATAACAATTGTGTCAAAAAACACCGCTAACATTTGTATATATCCTTGAGAAATAGGATGAGGAGGATGTGGAATAGCAGCTGCAGCTACATTTGGTGCGCTCCCCATTCCAGCTTCATTAGAATATAAACCTCTTTTAATGCCCTGCACAATTGCAGCACCAACTAAACCACTCCCAGCCTCTTTCAGGCCGAATGCTGAAGTAAAAATGTCAACAATAATTGCCGGGATAGCTTGAATGTTAAGTCCAATGACAACTAAACAAACAGAAAAGTAAGCAACGCCCATAACAGGTACGGTTAATTCAGCAAAACGAGCAATATTTTTTAAGCCACCAAAAATAATTAACGCAGCAAAAACGGTAATGACAATGCCTGTAGTGAGTGGTTCTATTCCATATGATCCATAAAAAGCATCCGTAATTGAATTAGCTTGTACCGAACTAAATACAAAACCATAACCGAAAAATAAACATAAAGAAAAAGCAATGGCTAACTTTTTATTTTGCAAGCCTTTACTCATGTAATATGCAGGTCCGCCGCGAAAGTTACCTAAGCTGTCTTTTTCTTTATACAGCTGCCCTAATGTGCTTTCAGCAAACGCTGTTGCCATACCAACAAATGCAATCAGCCACATCCAAAATACCGCGCCAGCACCCCCTAAAGAAATAGCGACCGCTACTCCCATTAAATTACCTGTGCCAACTCTAGCAGCTAATGATGTGCATAATGCCTGAAAAGAAGAAATGCCGTGTACGTTCGTTTTTCGACTCGATTTTAACAAAACAAACATATGTGAAAACTTGGTTAGTTGAATTCCTTTAAGTCTAACCGTAAACCAAATGCCGCAACCGGTAAGAAGGTAGATAAGAACACTTCCCCAAAGATACCCATTTATTGTGCCAACCCATTGTTCAATCAATTGAATCCCCTAGTATTTTTTTATTTATCTTAAGCTAATGAGGGGTATAAATGAAGCAAACATCCTTTTCCAAGAAAGGTTAAATGATAACAAGGTTCAATTTCTTTCTCATTTTGGTGTGATTTTTCTAAAATACCTTTTTCAATAAGAAACTCTAACATCGAATCAGATAACTCTTTACGCTTTACTTTTGCCGCTATTTCTACTCGGGTAGCAACACCTTTAAATGAATAAAGTGCTTTCATCACTAAAGCTTCTGTATCGGTAATTTTAGGTAACGAACCTTCATAGGCAGGAAATTGTTTTTCAATAAATTTTCCCGCTACTCGTTTATAAGAAGCTTGAATCGCCTGTATATCCTCTTCTTTATCATCGGTAATTTGATACGAATGAAAAACGCCAGCTTCTTTGATTAAATAATCAACCTTTGCTAAAAAGATTGGAATATCGCATCCTTGAGCAACATGATAAAAACCCGTTTTCCATTGTTCTGATCGCCCTCTTGTTCCTTCAGGTGTAAAAAGAAAAAACACTTTTGTATTTTTTTGAGATGCTACAAACTGTTTAATTAAGTCAACTTGCCCCTTTCCTTTTGATGAACGATCAATTGGCATTGCGCCCAACCACATCATAAAACTTCCGATAACAGGGATACGACACCAACTATCTTTGATTGAAAAATATATTTTTGTGTCCTGTAAAATAGCGGCACCTAATGCATAAACAAAGTCCCAGTTAGATGTATGTGGCGCTGCAATCGCAACGCCAGCCCCTTGTGCTCTTGCTTCTGTAATGCGCCATCCAGCTAACTTAAACCAAAGAGAGAATATCGATTTTAAAAAGTATTTGGTGAATATGCCATCAAATATCGTTTTTTCACGAATTGTTAATATTTTTTTACTCATAAGAACATCACTTAAAATAAATAAGAATAAACAGGTAAGACAGAATTGAAGACATTGAATATAGCACAATCAGACAAATTAAACGTAAAAAAACCATAACTTTCGTTATGGTTTTTTATGTAAAGTAACTAGTTGATTATCTATAGCACTTTAGATATCTTTTCTACAGACTCTTTTGCATCACCAAATAACATTTGGCTATTATCCTTAAAGAATAGCGGATTTTGCACCCCAGCATATCCTGTGCTCATCGAACGTTTAAACACTACAACTTTCTTCGCATGCCAAACTTCTAATACTGGCATTCCAGCAATAGGACTATTCGGATCTTCATTCGCAGCAGGGTTCACCGTATCGTTAGCACCAATCACTAAAACTACATCAGTGTCAGCAAAATCGTCATTAATATCATCCATACCTAAGACAATATCATAAGGGACTTTTGCTTCGGCAAGTAATACATTCATGTGACCAGGTAAGCGTCCTGCCACAGGATGAATACCAAAGCGAACTTTAATACCCTTGCTGATTAATTTTTGTGTTAATTCATACACAGGGTATTGTGCTTGTGCTACTGCCATTCCGTAACCGGGCGTGATGATTACTGATTTTGCTTGCAACAATATATCGGCGACTTCTTCGGCTTGAGTTTCAACATGCTCACCATAATCTTTATCATTATCAACAACAACCTCAGTTCCAAAGCCACCAGCAATAACACTAATAAATGAACGGTTCATTGCTTTACACATTATATATGAGAGTATCGCGCCTGATGAGCCGACAAGTGCGCCTGTAACAATAAGCAAATCATTATTTAACATAAAACCCGCTGCGGCGGCTGCCCAACCTGAATATGAATTAAGCATTGAGACCACTACAGGCATATCAGCACCACCAATTGATGCCACAAGGTGCCAGCCAAAGGCTAAAGCAATGCCCGTCATTAAATATAATGTAAAGTTACCCCCCCCGTTTTGAACAAATATAACCATTAAAACGAAGGACACAATGCCTGCGGCTAAATTTAATTTATGACGATGAGGCAACATTAATGCCGCAGAGTTAATGACTCCACGTAACTTAGCAAAAGCAACGATAGAGCCAGTAAACGTTACTGCACCAATAAATACACCTAAAAATACTTCAACCAAATGAATATTGACTGCCATTTGTTGTTCATCGGTAATAATTAGATGATCGCCATGTCCCATACCAAAATAACTATTAAAACCAACAAGTACGGCAGCCAACCCTACAAAACTATGCAAAATGGCAACAAGTTCTGGCATTTCGGTCATTTCAACCTTTTGCGCCAATCTCAAACCAATTATACTACCGATGACCATAGCACCGATAATTACCGAGATATTGTCTACGCGAGGATCTGCGATAGTCGCAATCAACGCAATAAACATACCGACAATACCATACCAGTTACCGGTTTCAGCGCTTTCCTGTTTACTTAAACCCGCTAAGCTAAAAATAAATAATAATGCAGCAATGATATAAGCAGCACTGATCAAACCTTGAGATAATTCCATGATCTTGCTCCTTATTTTCTAAACATTTTTAACATACGTTTGGTCACCACAAAGCCACCAACAATATTTATTGTGGCAATTAACACCGCAATCCCCGCTAAGACTTGAATCACCGTATTATCTTGCCCAACCTGCAGTAAAGCACCAACGACAATAATGCCTGAAATAGCATTTGTTACGCTCATTAAAGGCGTATGAAGTGAATGACTGACATTCCAAACAACGTGGTAACCAATAACACAGGCAAGAACAAACACGGTAAAATGAGATAAAAAGTCGGCTGGAGCTACGCTGGCTATCCATGCGAATAACAAACCACCACCTGCCATCCACCAATGCTTTTTACTCGATTTATCTTCTTCTTGAGTTTCAGGTTCATCTGTTTCTACCGTTTTAGTTTTTTGCTGCTGTGGTGCTGCGCTAATTTTTATTGGCGGAGGTGGAAAAGTAATTTCACCTTCGTGAACTACCGTCATATTTCGGATAACTTGATCGTCAAAATCTATATTTATATTGCCATCTTTGTCTTTAACTAAAAGCTTCATCAAGTTGACTAAATTATTCGCGTAAAGCTGTGAAGCTTGGTTAGGTAGTCGCGATACTAAGTCGGTATAACCAATAATTTTAACCCCGTTTACATCCGTTATTTTTCCAGCAACAGTTAACTCACAATTCCCGCCACCACCTGCGGCTAAATCAACAATTACACTACCTGTTTTCATTGAATGAACCATTTCAGTGGTAATTAACTTAGGCGCAGGTTTCCCAGGGATCATTGCCGTTGTGATAATAATGTCCACGTCTTTAGCTTGCTCAGAAAACAATGCCATTTCTGCATCAATAAATGCTTTACTCATTTCTTTTGCGTAGCCGTCACCAGAACCTGTGTCTTCTTCTTCTTTGTAATCAAGTTCTAAAAACTCAGCTCCCATACTTTCTATTTGCTCTTTTACTTCAGGTCGAGTATCGAAGGCTCGAACAATAGCGCCTAAACTACCTGCGGTACCTATTGCTGCTAATCCAGCCACACCAGCACCAATGATCATCACTTTTGCTGGTGGTAAATTTCCTGCAGCCGTAATTTGTCCCGTTAAAAAACGACCAAAGGCATTTGTTGCTTCAATAACAGCACGATAGCCAGCGATATTAGCCATGGAGCTTAAAGCATCTAATGACTGTGAACGTGTCATTCGAGGAACCATTTCCATCGCAAGCGTGCTAATAGATTTTTCTTTTAATAGAGCTAGTAACTCAGGACTTTGCGCAGGAGCAATAAAGCTCACCAAAGTTGCACCATTCACTAACTGCGAGGCTTCATCTAATGTAGGCGCATTAACCTTAAAAACAACCTTATTTTCCCAACACTTTTTCTTAGTAACAACTTCAGCGCCAGCATCGATAAACTCTTGATCGGTAAAGCTCGACTTAACTCCCGCGCCTTTTTGTACTTGAACACTAAAACCAAGTTTAATGAGTGCTTTAACAGCGTTTGGAGAGCTGGCAATTCGATTTTCACCGCGCAGTGATTCTTTGGGAATTCCTAAATTCATAAGCCACCTATTTGATTGTGCGTGTTTATATTTTATTATTATTCGAACAATGTTTTACCACTATTAGAACAATAATCAAACACAAAAATCACTTAAAAACAGGATTTAACTTATAAGTTAGAAGATATAAGTGTAATAAAGTGAGGGATAACTATTTATCAATCGTCAGATAAAGCGCCTTTCTTTTTAGCTCTAACTGCTCGGTTACCTTGTTAACATTTTGATGGTTAATAAATTCAGAAAATGCTTTCTTTGCAAACTCGGCCATTTCAAATTCAAATTCTAAATCAAAGTACTGACTATGATAATTCGCTGATTCAAATATTTCTGCAGTTTGCTTAATAATAGGACGTCCATCTATTCTCGCAGATTGTTTTGGAGAGAAAGTAGAAAGGCGTTTATTTATAAAAATTTGAGTTTCATTGGTATTAAGAAACTGTAAAAACTGAATTAAATGTGGTTTTTTTACCCCATTTTTAGTTAAAGCAATAACAGACATAGGTGCAAGTACACTGTTTTCATTGTCATTATATATTGTCGGAAATGGGAAAAATCCAATATCAGATTGATTTTTAATAGGTAGGCTACTTAAAGAAAAGCTACCAATTAAGTTGATCCCTACAACTTCTCGATAAATTAATGGCATAAGTTCATCACCATCAAAAAAACGATGTTGAGCAAATATGTATTTCTTATTTAATAAATTTTTCCAGTAATTGAAGACTAATAAAACTTCTTTTGAATTGTAAGCAAGCTCTCCATTAACAAGTTGTTTATATTTATCTGGACCATGTAAGCGCAACATCAAATAATCAAACCAGCCGGCAATTTGCCACGGATATTTTGTACCTAATGCAATAGGCGCTATTTGATTTTGCTCAAGCGTATCAAGTAAGTTTATAAATTCAGGCCAAGTTTTTGGAGTGTTAACCCCTAAACGTTTAAACAATGATTTTTTATAATAAAACCCCCAAATATACGAGGTTAAAGGGATGCCATAGACACTATCATCAAATGATACTTGCCTTTTAGATGCTTGATTAAATTGAAAGTCTAAGTGATTTTCTTGCCAATAGTCGTTAATATCAACCACAAAACCTTTATTTACTAAAGTCTTTAAACGATTACTCGCAAACCAATTAATCACATCAATATCGTCACTCATTGCCATTAATTCAGCAAGTAAATCAGGATAGTTACTTGATTTTAAACGTATTAAACGTACTTTGATATTAGGGTGGATTTTTTCAAAATCATGAACTCTATCTCGATAGATTTGTTCTTTAATTTTCGAATTAGCTAAAACAGCAAAATTAATGACTTGTTGCTCACTCATGGCATAAACGGAAGAAGCCTTAATAGTGAGTGATATAAAGGTAATTACAAGGAGGTAAGTTTTGGCTTTAATCTCATTTATAAGCATATACATTAAACCTCAATCAATATCATTTAGTGGCCAACTCACAATATAATCTTCAAAGAAGTCTATATCAACTTCATTGTCTTTGACTATTTTCCCACGAACAGACATACCTGCTCTATGCATAGCAGACTTCTTACCTTTATTTAGTAAAGGATGCCATGAAGGGATCCCTCTACCTTCTTTTAAACGACGATATGTGCAGCTTGGCGGCATAAAAAATATCGCATCTAAATTGTCTTGAGTAAGTTGCACGCAATCAGGAACTAATTTCGTTCGTTTATCATATTGAGTACATTGACCGCTTTTATCATTTAATAAATAACAAGCAATGTTTGAATAACTCATTTGCTCGCCTTCATTAATATGGCTTGTCGGCATTAATTCAGTTTCTTCTGTGGTATCTTCATCATCAATAAATTTATGTAAACAGCACTTAGCACAACCATCACATAATGACTCCCATTCACTGCGTGTCATTTCTTCTAATGATTTAGTTTGCCAAAATTTTTCAGTCATAATTTAGTTATTCGTTATTGCTATCAATAAATAGGAGGAAATTTTATTCGATCAGATAGGTGCCCAACCGAGCTTACAAAATAATAAGATAAATTCCAATGCATCAAACTTTTATAATTATCA
>Ga0233426_10002268_pt1 | contig 16320 bp, 9 predicted proteins | sample SI_118_April2016_6_FD_179875 | JGI IMG/M metagenome (GOLD analysis project Ga0233426, IMG submission 179875) | Seawater microbial communities from Saanich Inlet, British Columbia, Canada - SI_118_April2016_10_MG | ecosystem: Environmental > Aquatic > Marine > Inlet | place: Canada: British...
GAAGAAGTGATGGAGAAACTCGCAGCAGGACTCGCCATGGGCGGAACCGTTGTCTGCGGTGGAAACGCCATCGAAGGCGATGGAGCCTTCATGGAAGCAACCGTAGTGACTGGTGTCGACAAAGACAACCTTCTGTTCAATGATGAATTGTTTGGACCAGTGTTGGCCGTCACCACGTTCAGTGATGATGCTGAAGCTCTCGCATTGGCCAACGACTCTCCGTTTGGATTGCTCAACGGCATCTGGACGAACAACCTCAGCCGTGCCCATTCGATGGCACGGGATTTGGAAAGCGGTATGGTGTCCATCAACGAGTACCCAATCACCTTCCCACAAACTGCGTTCACCGGTTGGAAGCAATCCGGCATTGGTGTTGAACAAAGCCAAGACGCCATGCGCTTCTACACCAAGGTGAAGAACGTCAACGTCAAACTCTGAGGTGGAACCATGACCGTGGAAGTTGAGGATCGAGAAAATGGCGTTCGAATTATTCGATTGGCTGGTGCTTCAGCAAGCAAATCCTTCTCAAGGGAATCCATGCCGATTATCGCTCGAGCCATCGATGATGGACTGAGTAAGCAGAGCGTTCGAGCCCTGATCATCACCGGTGAGGGGAAGTTTTTCTCCGCTGGTGCGGACATTCATGCCTTCCAAGAAGCAATCGATGCTGATGATGCACCTCAATTAATTCGGGACCTCACGAGCATCCTTCATCCACTCTTAGTGCGCATGCGGCAATCCGCAACCATCGTGGTTGGAGCCATCAATGGAGCGGCTGCTGGTGGTGGCCTCGGACTCGCACTGGCGTGCGATGTCCGCATTGGATCACCAAAAGCCAAGCTTGCTGCCTCTTATGCCAGCATGGGTCTTTCACCTGACGGTGGCACAACCTGGTTGCTGCCTCGACTTGTTGGTGAACAGCGAAGCCGCACCTTCTTCTTTGAAAATCAAATTTGGTCGGCTGAGCAAGCACTCAATGCCGGAGCCCTCGATGAGGTCGTTGAGGCAGATGAACTCATCAACCGGTCGATCGAGGTCGCCACAAACTGGAGCCAATGGGGCAATCATTTCCGAGAAGCAACCAAGCATCTGCTTCATGTGCAATCACAGAATGATTTCGAGACACACCTGAAGCATGAACAAACCCTGATTGAAGCTGCTGGCACGACGTCTGAATTCAAAGAAGGCGTCTCGAAATTCCTGGGAAATTAGGATCCTGAGAGTTTAATTGTGCTTGATACTCAAATCGAAATGATTCCACCATAGGGCATCACCATAAGATGGTACGGCGACTCGTAGGTTCGAACCCATCCTTGAGACTCATCCCTAAACTGAATCATTGGAGCAAAACTTGCATCCATGAACCGCCATTGCTGAACAAGCATGCCAAACTTCTCTCGAAGGCCAAACATCCGTTGCATGGTGAATTGGTGACGCGAGACAAGAATCAGTTCTTCTGTCCTCATGCCACGCATGTGTTTACGGATTCGGCTTCGAATTTTCCGAATGATGTCTTCTAATTCGATGTCAGGATGATCGACAAAAATCACCAGTCGTGGATTGAACGGCCCTGGTACGCCGCCAGGAAACACATTGCATCCACCATCTGGAGCATATTGAGAAGCAATTCGGTCGACGTCAGCATCATCGAAAGGACGAGGTTCTTCCCAATGGACATCACAAGTTTGGGTTTGGCCGCAACTTGGGCACGGGTCGGTTGGTCGATGATGGTCTGATGTTACTTTTTCCCCGTGCCACAATGGTCCCTGTTCTGCGCAATATCCTCTTAGTACAAACATGAGGATGAAACAACTTCGACAGTAATTAAACAATGATGGAAATTAGTTCAATCTTCTGTGTTCTGATGGATTGTGTTGTGAAAGCTTTCTGCTCCTTTTGCGCCGAGGCCCAATTCACTCAGATCGTACAGCGAGAGTTTTCTTGCTTTGCCAATTGTGTCGTAGCCAGCATCCAACAACGGGCCTTTTTTGGCAGGACCAAAGCCACTTATTTTTAGTTTTGAAAGCAACGCATCATCCGGAAGAAGATAGGCTGAATCAAACGCAGTTGTTGCTTCTCCTGAGACCTCTGGAGCCTCAATTCCCGTACTGGAATCAATGCCTGCAAGTTGCAATGCGTGACGTAGATTCTCACCGACTGGTGCGTATTTGATTGTTTCAATCAATTTCTCCAGCTTTTGCTTGACTTCATAGGCTTCTTTTTCCACTGTTGCGTGGTGATTTCTGAAGACAATCAAAGCCTCGGCAATTTTTGAATTTGCTGATTGTAAAGGGGCGATGTTGTCGTTGTACCAACGAATGAACAAGAGGTAGGGTGCAAGGGTGCTGAGACGCACGAAGAACACGGATTCCTTCTTTGCATCGGCTCGCTTCTTGCGGTATTTCCCCTCCTCGTCGTCCGGGTATGCAATAATGGCGAACGGCGTTGTCCTGATGCCATCTCCGTAAGAACGACCGATGTACTTCTTGATCTCATCCAAAACTGCCGTTGGTCTTTTGTTGACTTTACTGTCAATCGGTAGATAGATTGTGCCACCGTCTTCGGTGGTGCCGATCACAGATGCAAAGTCCATGCTTTTTTTGTCCGCAAGTGAAACATCTTGCTCGAGAATACCTGCGTCAATGAGGCTGCTTGTTACAGAGGCAACGAGTTGTTCACCCGCTTCACCTTTCTTCTGAGAGATGTTCAGCTTGCTCAGAACCCCATCATTTGCGTCCTCTAAATCGGAGACTTTCTTCATCAGAAGGTACATCATGAACAATAAAAGGAGCGTCAAGAGGAGAAAACCTCCTCCGATGGCGTAAATTATTGTTGACTCCGTTCCGGCCATGGAATTCCTAAGCGTTCCAATGATTTAGTATGTAGGAGCGTCACCATTCGAAGAAACCTTGACCAGATTTCTGACCAAGGTGACCCTTAGCCACCATCTCTTCCAACAACGGATGAGGGGCATAGCGATCGTCATTGAACGAACGTTGTAGATTGAGCAGAATGTCTCGGCGAACATCCAATCCAACGAGGTCTGTCAGTTTGAGCGGACCCATTGGATGCTTGTACCCAAGCACCATCGCCGTATCGATGTCTGCGGCACTTGCGACACCATCTGCAAGCATGCGGATGGCTTCATTGCCAAGAACAACGCCAAGCCGGCTTGTAGCAAAACCTGGCACGTCTTTGACAAGAATAGTGGTCTTGCCCATGGCCACACCAGCTGCTTCTGCGGCAGCCACGGTGGCGTCACTTGTTGAGTCATGACGAACCAATTCCAACAATTTCATGATTGGAACAGGGTTGAAGAAATGCATGCCAATCACCTGTTCGGGCCTGCTTGTGGCTGCGGCAATGCCTGCAATAGAAAGTGAAGATGTGTTGGTGCCAAGAAGAGCATGGGCAGGCGCCAAACGATCGAGATCAGCAAAGATGCTCTGCTTCAAATCTGGAATTTCAGGAACCGCTTCAATCACCATGTCCGCGTTTCCCACGGCTTCAGCGAGGTCGCCAATGGCGTGAAGGCGAGCGCCCCATTCTGCCTTTTGCTCCGGCGTTGTCTTACCACGCGCGATGCCTTTGTCCCAAAACGCATCAATGCGAGCCATGCCACGTTCTAGACCTTCTGGGAACGCGTCGAAGAGATTGGTTTTCCATCCTGCTTGCGCACAGACTTGCGCAATTCCTGCACCCATGGTTCCAGCACCAATGACGGCAACTTCTCGAATCTCCATGCCTCATCCCAAGTGCATGAACTTCATGATGCTTCCTCGACCGCCGCCTTCTGGCTTTGAGCCAACCACACGCCACCAACGATGAGAACGAACGAAAGCAGAAGGGGTACGCCGAGTTTTTCATCCAACAGCAGCCATCCGCTGAAGATGCCAAATGGAGGTACGAGGTAGACGTACAACGCCGCTTTCCCCGCTCCAATGGTTCGGATTCCATCGGCAAACCAAACGTACGAAATGACGGTGGAGAACACCGCCAAAAACACAAGAGAAATCCAACCCTCTGCGTTCGAATCCGGTACCCCGACGCTCATTGCTTCAATCACAGCCGGAGGTGTCAGCAAGATGAGCCCCGCTACTGAGGACCAAACGGTCAAATGAAGCGGTGACAGCGTCGCTTTCGCATCAGGAGCAGGGGTGTTCATGGCGCGCTTCATTAGGATGTTATTGCAAGCCCAAGCAAATGCTGCTGCTGCGATTAACAAATCACCAAGGGCACGCTCGTCAATTGGAATATCGACATTGGGGGAATAAAGGAACAAGATGGTTACGCCGATGATTCCCAAGGCCAGTCCTGTTGCCAGACGCCAATGGAGGCGTTCGTTTAGAAACAGGATGGCCAGAAGCGCAGTAAAGAAAGGGTTGAACGTGATCATGAGGGAAGCGTCGCCTGCTGCCGTGTATTTCATTCCATAAAGGAAGAAGGCTTGGTACACCACTGTTGAGAAAAAGCCAATCAGCGCCACTCGCTTCCATTCCCCTCGTGTCGGAAAGAGCCAGTTATCAGTTGCTTGGAGGTACAATGCAAAACAGCCGATGGCGACGACATACCGAATCCATGCTGCTGTGAATGGTGCCATTTGGTCGGACAAGACGCGCCCTGCGGGCCAACCGAACCCCCAGACTGCGGCGACGAATACGAGTTTTAGATGAACTTTCCAATGGTTCATTCAAACCTCTCCAATCCGAGTTGGAGCATACGGGACCGGGGCAAACCAATTTCTGGTAAGCCGGCTGCTGGAGCGTACTTTTTCAGCCCTTCCAAACGGGACACATAGAGCCCATAGGAGGCCATGTCGTCGGGACGGTAGGGCGTGGGAACGCCCATTCGAGTGAGGGTCGCGCATGCTGCTTCAGAGTAGATGGGGAAGAGGTTGGTGCTAAAATGCATCCACTCAGAGATCCGCTGGGCATCGATGTTGTCGAGCGTGAGCAGATGCTCAAGCATTCCAACATCCGGGTAATCTGTTGTTCGAAGCGTCATTTCAACTTCGTTGGTGATGTCCTCTGGCCAAGCGAAGGGCTGATGGTTGGACCACTGATCTGCAATCCGGATGTGTTCAAGCGACGCTTCGGATTGGACAGAAAAAAGAGCATCTGCATAGGACTCGTCATCGACGGTGTCAGCGACGAGTCTTGGTAAGGCTTCGTAAAACGCTTCACATAGTTCAACGTTCACACCGTACAGTGCAACTGGTATCATACGATCCCGCTCCAATTCTGTTCAGGCCTTAGCGCCAATGCCTGAAGCAATCTGGCGTGCGGACATGGGCTTGTTAGCCACCCAGTCTTGCTTGAAGAGTTCCTTGAGGTCTTCTTCGTCTTGGGCAGATGGGAGGATTGTACTGAGGTAGGCCTCGTACTCTTCTTGGGTGCCTTCAAAGACATCACCTTCAGTGGTGCAGTTGACCTTCTTGAAAGCGCCGATGTCACGATTGAAGTTCTCGTGAGGAACAATGAGTGGAGCAGCACCTTCAGGGAGGTAGCCGGAAAGTTTCTGCACTTCGCCGACGATTTCAGTGTGGTAGTGTCCACGTGCTTCCTCGTTGAGAACTTCCTTGTCGACTTCGATACCAGCTTCCAGTTTCTTGCGCTCGTCCCAGCGGCCTTTGACGCCCCAAACATAGGACCAGTGTGCAGATGAGGAAGCGTCAACACCAAACAAATCGTGGGCTGTGGAAACCCACTTGTTGATGTAGCGCTGGAGCATGTCGAGCGGAATGACGCCAGCCTTGATGACTCGACGCAGTCCATTCGAACCAGTTCCCAGGTGGAAAGATTCCTCTTTGAGCATGGGTCCCATCGATGCGGCCAATGGTTTGAACGCAGATGTCGAAAGCATACCCAACTGGAACTTGCCATCTCGATCGACGAACATGGTGTAACAGAAGAAATCGAGCCAGTGAGGCATTGGACGGTTGAATGCGCCCAGCAAGCGGTCGCCGTCTTGGGCGTTGCGCTCGAGCAGTTTCTGAGCCTCACGACGTCCTTGTTGTCCGAAGTAGGTCATGAGTAAGTGAGCCATTTGCCAGCCGTGGCGTTGCTCTTCAGCCATGATTCTTGCCGCAGCGTAGCGGTCGTAATCGGTCGGGGCCGTGGCGAGAAGGTGGCGTTGTTGTTCAACGGATGCGAATTCTGTATCTCCTTGAACGGTGATCATTGCAACGAGTGCGTCTCGCATGCTTTGGTGAGGAACTTGGAGGGAGCGCTCCCACTTCGGTCGGCCAGCATAGTCGCCGAATTCGATGACGTCGCCTGCTCGGTCCCAATCGTATTGCACAGACAGGTCGAAGTCGCCCATCCATTCTCTGTTGAATCCGACGCGGTCTTGCCATTCACCAAAATTTGCAATCCAGTCGTCCCATGTGTTCGGTAGGTTGTCCATGCTTTTGGCATAACCCCGCATACCTTATTGCCTTTGCGAACATGTTCGTACGAACATGTTAGGGGCTTCGTTTCCGCACTTCATCTGCAAACGCATGCATGATTGTTGATTCAATCCGTTGGAGTTGAGCGGAGAGCGTGGATTTCGCCACATCTAACCTTGCTGCAAGGGCCGTCAGTGTCACACGCCGAGGCACATCATAGAATCCTTCCTGAGTGGCCGTATCAAACACCAATCGTTGTCTGGGCGTGAGCATTCTGGAGGATACGCCGCGAGTCGACAACAGCCGGTATGGAATACGCTCTTCGTCAAATCCTGCGATAAGATCACGCACCTTTCCTTGAGCGCAAGCAATTGTCCAATCCACCCAACCGTCCCGAACTTCAAACGGTGTGTGAGGAATCACGCCAACCCTCAACAATGGTTTGAGGAAACCACCCCCGCCAGCAATAATGTCCACAGCAAATTGTTGTGAACCAAAGGCTCGAACCTCTTCTATCCCCGTGTGTTCTCCCACAGTTCTCGTAATGTCTTCGCTGCACGACGCCTTGGCAGTGCCACGACCTTTCATCAATGGCATGTGCTCCTCGATCCGTAAGATGGCTGAGGGATGGCTTCGAGTCACATCCCCTGCCCAGTGCCCCTCAGGCAACCGAACTTCGATGCGGACCTGTTGGACGCCCATGGAAAGATGTAGGGTGGCTTCCTATTGAAGGTACTCAACACGGTCAAAGGCTTCGAGTCGTTTCGATTTTGCGAACGGTGCCAGAGGCTACGTCAATCACTTCGCTGAAGGTAGTGGTGGTCGTTTCACCGAGCACCACGCCTGGAAGATAGCCATCGCAAACGCCAGAGGCTGCGAAAATTGCATCTTCGCTCTTGCACAAATCCTTGGCCTGCCAAAGACGGGTGAGGTCGTCACCAACCATGTTGCCTGCTCTTGCTTCCTCTTCGTCTGAACGGAACACAAGACGCCCTTCGAAGACACCCCCCAAACCACGAATGGCGGTGGCAGAAATCACACCTTCTGGTGCGGCACCAATTCCCATCAAAAGGTCGAACGGCCCATCGGGGCGAGCTGCCCAAATTGCGCCTGAAACATCACCATCACCCATCAACTCGAGTTGGGCACCACTGGCTCGTATCTCCTTGAAGAGGTCTGCATGTCGATCGCGGTCGAGCGCAACAACGCGAACGTCTTCCACCGCTTTATCGAGCGCCGATGCCGTTTGCTCGAGGTTGTAGGCAACACCGCCGTCGAGGCTAATTTCACCAACCAACTCGGGACCACCTGCAATCTTGTCCATGTAACAATCTGGTGCGTGTAAGAGAGCACCCCGAGGTGCTGCAGCGAGCACTGCAATGGAGTTTGGTGAATTGTCGGCACAATTGTTTGTGCATTCAAGCGGATCAACGGCGATGTCGATCATTGGAGCGCCAGCAACACCAACCATGTTGCCAATTTCTTCACCAATGTAGAGCATTGGTGCTTCATCACGTTCGCCTTCACCAATCGCCACTCGTCCGTCAAACGGGACGGCGTCAAAGGTTCGGCGCATGGCTTCTACCGCAGCCTCGTCGGCCTTGTCTTTCTCGCCTAATCCACGCCATGCCGCGCTTGAAATAGCGGCTTGATCAACGGCTTCAAGGAAGTGATGGTAGAGGTCGCCAACGCCGGCCATGGATGTGCACGAGCGCGGCCCATCCATGAATGAAACGGTCAAATAGAAAGCGTAGTTTGGGAGAAAACACGATCGTGTAAACAATGAAAACATGACCTTCCCGAAGAAAAAAACCTTTCCAAGCGTATGTTCATTTTGAACATCATATTATATACGGAAAAATTGAAAATGTCGATATGGTATCAGGACCAAGAAACGCTCGACCAAGTTACAATTCTGTTACCTTAGTCGTGCTCTTGCTCCTCTCCTCCTGGTCGGCAGCATTGACAGCAGCAGAGACCCCCGGGAACGCTGCAGAGAGTGAAGTGTCTTGGGACAAATCAGGAAGCGTGGATTCTGGATGGATGCAATTGACGACCTCCGAGGGAGATGATCCAGCAGTTGTGACCCAAGCATATGCAGATTGGAACCTTGAATTTGCACCCGGGGCAGAGGTCTCCAATGTAACCCTCCAAGTCCATGTCAACGGGTCTGATGGCCTCATGATTGATTCCCCGTTGCTCCTTGCGGAAGACACTGCAGATCGATTGTTTGACTTCAGCGGTTATGGTATGCTTGGAGCGCTCGATTCTTTTGATGGATTCAACCCCTATGCGGATCGGCTTGCACCCAACACGGCTTCTGCTGCTGGATGGACCCTTCCTTCAACCGCAACGATTTCAAATCTCACGATCGAAGCACTTGCTCCCGCCGACCCAATTGCCTTCTTTAACACCGTTAATCTAAGCGACATTCATTCAGCGCAACACCCTGACGACGGGCAGTTGTACCTCGGTATCGAAAACTCAGTCTATGTCCTCGATGCGAACAATAATCCGGAAATCATTGACAGTTTTACGCTCGATGAAACAATGGGTGACATCGTTGATATCGAAATTGGCCCAAATGGAAACATCCACATCGCTACGACAAGCGGTCAATTCCAAATGATCTCACGTGCAGATGGCACATTGCAGCCCGGTCTTGCATCCCTTGGAATCGATGGACTTGCCTTGTTTGGAGTATTCACATCCGGAATATTCGCAGTATACAACAACGGCTCGCTCTATCAATACGACCTCATAGCATCGGAATGGGATCTCAAAGTATCGAATGGAGATACAACCACATTATGGTTTGGCATCACCGAAGTTTACGGCATGCACGAGCAAAGCGACGTGCTCTACTTGGCAACAAACAACGGAGTGCCACGGTATGATCTCAATTCAGATTCCCCACTCGAAGCATGGGGGACTGGATTTAGTTCGACTCAAAATGTACTGCACAGCGACATCATCACGGAAATAGAAACAGTCGGCACCCAACTCTTGTTTGCATCCCCGGACAAGGGGATTGCTCGCCTCAATCATAACACTGGCCTTTGGCTCTCGACTTGGAATTCTGACAATTCCCTTCCCTCTGACGCAGTGTATGGAATGGCATCGAACCAAAATGTCCTCCACATTCTTTCTGGTGATGAACTGGTTCGGTACGACCCAACAGCTGCCTCGTTTTCATCTGCGATTTCGCTCGACCAAATCAACCTCAGCGAATCCTCATCGCTTGCTCTGATTCCATGGGAGAACAACGGCGCCAGATCTCCGTCCACTGATGTCCATGTGGCGACAAACGGCGATGGGCGCCTCATCTTGATCAAGGCAGACCTTCAGAGCACCTTGCTCGATGAAATCGTCATTGCGACCGGCCCCTCGGACAGCGATATCAACGATGTTGTCGAGCACAACGGGATTTTGTATGGTGCCGGTTTCTATTCCAAAGTCGTCGAACGATTCGACCTCGCCGCATCGGCTTGGCTCGAACCAATTGCCATCAATGATTACGTGTTCACCCTTGCACTTGCAGGTGATACAATCCTTGCGGCAACCTACACCAACGGAATCTACCTTATCGAAGATGGTTCAATCCGTGGCAGCATAGCTGCTGGAAATGAATACGGCCAATACGGTGGAACGAAGGCGATCTATGACATCGATTCAACGGGAGACTGCAGCACAACGCAAGGATGCGAACTTCTCTTCGTTCAACCCTACGGCGTGTACACGGCAACCGCTGATGCCACATCGACGAGTGGCCCCACCCGAATCCAGGAGTCCTTTGTTCTCAATTACGATGTCGCCATCTATGGGGGTGTCGGCTTCATCGCAACCGATGAAGGATTGCTGCGCTACGATCTCGCAAACAACACCTTCCTTGACACATGGGGCTCAACCTCATCAAGCCGTCTAAATTACGCCCAAGTGGCCGTTATTGGCACAACAATGAACATGGGAATTGAAGGGTTTGGCGTGGCTCGAAAGGACATCCTTACCGGCCAATCCTTGTCAACTCTAGACAGCGTGACCACTGGAATTACGAACGACAATGTCTACTCTGTAGAAGCCAGTGGGAATGACCTGTGGATCGGAACCGATAGTGGAGCATGGATATGGGATGGGGCAACTGCAACCAAAGTGCTTGAAGGAGGCTTTTACGAACGCCCTCAACGGTTCTATGATTTTGAACTCGATGGCAGTACGATGTATGCAGGGACGAACCTTGGACTCTGTAAGTACAGTCTGTCAGGAAACTTCGTTTCCGTGTCGACATGCACCGCCTTTTCATCCGCTCTTGGACAAGTAACCGAAGTCGCTGTTAACAGCACAACAATCTTTGCTGGCACCAACACTGGCGTCTACCTCATTGACAAAGCAACAATGACTGTCGTTGACACTTGGACAACTGATGACGAAAGTGCGGACGCTGAAGTTGTCGTGATTGACGATGTTGCCTACATTGGCCTGTCAGGCATCGGCGTCGCTCGCTGGGACATTGCCAATGAAGAATGGCTCACTACATGGGGCGACAACGCCCTTGGCGCAAATGGAAATATACAGATTACCGGCATGATCGAAGACGTCGCAAATCGAGGTTTGTGGGTTGCCGGACCCCAATTTTTCAGACTGGTCAACACATCGACAGGTCAAGTATCACAAAGTTTGGCAGTCAACAATGCCCATGATTTAACCATGTACGGCAACACGTTGTACTATCATCTCAAGGATACTTCTGACAACATTTTCTCGTACGACATCATCAATTCAACAAGCAATGCTCCGCTTGATGCAGGGACTGCTTTAGGCAATCAGACTGGTTTCGTTTCAAGTATGGAAATTAATGGAGACACACTTGTTGCAAGTGTGTTGATTGTGAAGAGATCAACCGGCAATTTTGGTCAAATCACCACAGCTGACCTTGGGGGCCTTGTCCAATACGACCTTGCCAACCAAGTATGGAATACGAGCGTTAATTCATCAGGACCAATCGATGTTGTATCGTATTTCAATTCATCAACTGGGCATTCATGGGTGAGTTGGGGCGACACTGGCGTTGAAGTGTATGCACCAAACGGTACCAGCATCGGCTTCTGGGAGAATGTTTCAACCGTAACAGAAATTGTTGAGTACGACGGGATAATCTTCTTTGCTACCGAAAATGGAGTGAAGCGGTTCAACGAAACCTCGTTCCAATGGGAAGCAACTTGGACATCTGGTAACGGTTTGCCAAGTTCAACAGGGAACATCATCTACGAACTATGGACTGATGGCTCGACCCTTGCCGTTGGTATCTCTGATTCAAATACATTCGTCCCAAAATACTTCATTTCTTTCTTGGAGTTGGATGGCACATGGACTTCCTATCAGACAGGAACGACCAACATTCCGCGCGGGATTCCATTTTCAATGACCCAATGCGGAACCTACCTTTACGCTGGGTTTTGGAACAACAATGGCGGACTGTCTGCTTTTGATCTGACGTCGTTAACGGCCGTTAGGAGTTGGGGAGGAGGGTCGTTCCCCACTGGCATCGAGAACAACAAAGTCTCCGCCCTTGCGTGCGATGATAACGATATTTTGTACGTGGGTTACAACGGAAAAGGAAACTTTAACGCCGATTTACCAATTTCAAGGTACGACACTCAAAATGGTCAGTGGCTGAGCACCATCACGCAAAGTGCAAACGGCCTCACTTCTGATGTGATCAGTGGCGATGGATTGTATCATTCAGATGGAATGTTGTTCATCAGTACGGGAATCTTTGGTTTCTCTGTCGCTTCAACAACCAGTTTTTCCTACCTCCAAACCAACGCCACGTTTACGGGACAAGTCCTTGATGCTCCATTGAGAACCGCAGTAACCAGTTTCCAGTCTACGGGTGGTGAATTGCATCTTGCACGAGCAGGTGGATCAACTGGAGTCAACTCAATTCTCAAGTACAATGCATCTGGGTTCGACACCCACATCCCGTACACATCGTTGCCGAGTGGGAACCTCTCCTCCATTGTAGGCGAGAGCAACACGCTCTGGTTGGCAACACAAGGTGGTATCTTGAAAGGAGAATACAACATATCCGGCGGAATTGAATGGATGGACGGTTGGTCAACACCAATCGGTGCCGTGACCACAGATATGCTGCTCGATGGTACTGACTTGTACATCACGACGACCGGAAGCGGTCTCTTGAAACTCGACACAATCACCGGTGATTTAATTGCGATAAACGGGGCACAGCATAACAACCAAGCAGGCCTTGCTCAAGCAATCGATTCATCAGGTGCAGAGAAACTCATCATTGGATTGTTAGGTTCTGCAATCACCTCGTCCGGAGTGCAATCATTTGATTTAACCTCACAACAATTCACTGCTGGCGCATTGTTGGCTGGGCTCCCCTCAAACGCCATTCGAGGGTTTACATTCAGTTCAGACTCATTGTACATCGCAACATCAAACGGAATCGGACAATGGAATCTCACGGCCAGCGCTTGGGAGAATCCACTTACGATCGAAGACGGACTCCCCGATTCATTCATTGGCGATGTGTTTTGGGCATCCAACACCCTCTATGTGGCCAGCCTATCGGGAATGACCCAATACATTCCGACCACCGGTGCATCAACCACATTGAAGCAATCCGATGGGCTCTTGGGCAATTCAGTTGCTTCGTTCGGCAGGTATACCACCACGAACCAAGGCACTTGGCTGATCGCAGTCCATGATGCTGCGTTGGGTGAACGTCCAGGACTTTCAGTGGTCAACATCTCGTCGAACACCGTCGTTTCAACGCACCGATTTGATCAGTTGCCATCAAACACAGTCACTTCAGTGACTGCCGATTATGGAGGCGTTCACATCGCTACCGACATCGGATCACTCACGCATTACAACGGTTTGACCGACCAATTCATTGCTGGTATCACAAGCGCAGATGTCCCGTCTTGGCCCATTCAAGACATGGAATCGGACGGCGTCCACCTGATCGTTCGAGGCAGTTCAAGCGTTTCAATTATCGAAGCAAGAACATCATCTCATACTTTGTTGAAATCCTATGTGGTGCCCAATCCACAAAACATCGCCGTGGGCCCAACAGGCTTCTGGGCTGCAACCCGCGACGACGGATTGTTTGGTTGGAACAAAGCCTTCGAAGCCATTGAAGGCGGCGTAGCACGTACAGCAAATCCGTTGTTTGCGAGCCTCGATGGTCAAGTGTTTGCACTCGGAAACATGACGCATCCTGGTTACGATATTGAGTTGGTAACGCCTGTCAATCCGTTTGTACTGAACGCATCTGCAGGCTCCATTGACGGGTATGGTGTTCGGTTCCAATACTTGCCACTGACCTTGTCGTCACCTGTTTCAAATGCCTCGGTGTGGGCTAAATCCACAGAATTGAAGTACGACGCCATCATTCCGATCAGCAACGCTTCCTCAATGGAAGAGAAATTGCAATTGGCCATTGACAATGGACAGCTTTTGAACGGAACGAGGTATGTACCCCTCAAGCTTCTATCCGTTGGTGTTGGAAGCATGGAAGTTCGCTTAACATACGACTGGGTGCGAAAAGACACCCCGATCGTCATCATCGATGCGTACGACCGTCCAGACGATGCAGGAGGTGCATTGAACCTCGAATGGTCCATTGTTCCTGACTTTGATTTCAAGGCTTACAATGTGTACATCAACGATGGTCCGTGGGATGATCTGGTGACAGATATCAGTTTTGAGAGCCGAATCGCTGACGCAAGTGAGCCTCTCTTTTCGAGATCGATTGCGACCGTTACAACCGCAAATGGAGCATCCCTTGTTGATGGAGTCGAATACTACGCTGTTGTCGTTGCAGAATACGACGATGGTCGATTTGGCGTTCCTAGCCAAATTGCTGGCCCATTGACGACCAGCGATGAAGTACCAACACCGCCAACATGGGCAACCGCAGTCCCTTCTCTCAACCAAAACGCCGATGACATGGATCTTGAATGGGCTCGTTGTATGGCGATTGATGCCACTGCAACCCGAATCTATTCGTCCACGGTCCAAGTGACCAATGCAATTGGTTTGACAATCGAATCAAGTGTATCGATGCCTGATGGGAACACCACAACGCTCAGTCTAATCGCTGGCGTGCCTCACTGGCTTGCTTTCACATGCCTCGATGCAGCGGGTCAAGAAGACCTTGCGAATGCGACCGTGATTGGTCCTGTCGTGCCAAACGATGGCAATGACGACGGCCTACCACCAAGCCCTCTGACCAATGTGTGGGCCATTGATACCCCTGATGACAACGGTGGCCGAATCACGATTGGATGGGACCGAACGAACGCACAGGACTGTGCATTCTACCAGGTCTTCATGGTGACCGGCGTGGAGTTCTCCAATCAACCAACCTCTGTGGCTGGCTTCAGCCCATCGAGTGTGATCACTGATTGCAACCAAAACACCACCATCGTTTCTGAACTTGACGGGGTACCACTCGTCGATGGTGAGGAATATTTCGTAGCGGTTCTCGCGTTCGATGAGTACCTCAACACACAGCGAAACGGGCTCGAAGTGGTCAGTGCAATTCCTGTGGACAACTTGAATCAAGAAATGCCAAAACCAGACCGGATCACAAGCCTCGAAGCCTATGACACCCCCAACGATGATGGAACCTCCATCGATGTCACATGGGCTCCATCTTCGTCGGAGAACTTCGGATTTTACACTGTGTGGGTCGCCGACCGACCCCTCGACAACGTCACCTCTCTCTGGGAAACATACGGAAACGATGGAGACAGGTGTGGATGTGTCGTCATAGATCAACAATACATCGACTCAGAGAAGGGTCCAATAACGCTCACTGTGAACACAGCGTTGTATCGAATCATCGATGCATCGGGCCAAGAAATTGACGTCGTGAAACTCATTCAGCCTAATGTGGAACTCCACGTGGCCGTCACCGCACACAACACCGAGGGTGATGCTCACACCGAGTCCCTGCTGAGCCCGAGCGTTCTTCCAATCAACAACCTCCAAGACGATGTTGCCCCCGAACGGCTTGAATCAATTTCACTCGAAGACCGCCCTTCTGACGATGGTTCAGGGTTAAGCCTCGAATTCGAATTATCCTCTGCCAGTGATCTCTTCGAGTATCACATCTATGCGGCACCCTTCGCTTTCACCAGCGTAGGCGACGGCTCAAACGGTCCGACGGTTCCTGTATTTGTTGTCGATCGAGCACCTCAATTCCCACTCACCATTACAGACCTCGCAGGTGGTTTCCAAGTCTCCCCTGCGTTGACGGCATGGGTTGCAGTCGTGCCAGTTGATTTCGCAGGCAACGCAATCACAACCGGCCTAAATGTGGTTAATGCTGTGTCCATCGATGACGGTGTTGCCAACGACGGCAGCCAACTTCCAAACGTGGAAGGCGTCACTGTGACATGGGTTGACAACAAGAAAATATTAGTCACCTGGAATCAAACCTCGTCCGAACTCGTTCAAGGCTATCAGGTTCACATCAGTGATGAGGACTTCACCAATGTGTCCCAAGCAACGCTTGTAGGTGACGGTCTTGTTTCGACAAGTTTTGTGGTGTCAAGTGATGTCCTTGCAGATCTCACCAACACAACCGATTGGTATCTTTCAGTGACGCCATATGACGACCTAAATGTCAAAAATAGCGTTGAATCTGTTCGTCTCAATGCTACAGATCTCGGTGCCGGCTCAAACGACGCTGAGGAATCCTTGAGCCTTCAAACGCTTTTGACCACTCAAAACCTCATCGTACTGGGTGCAACCATGATGGCCCTTGTGCTGTTCCTGACGATTTCAAGAAGTCGCAGAGGTCGGTCTGAAATCTCACGCTCTTGGGACATGCAGGCGGCCACATGGGGCGCTGACGGAGAAGAGAGCCTCAATGCAATGGCGTTGCCAATACCGGC
>Ga0233426_10002271_pt1 | contig 16313 bp, 20 predicted proteins | sample SI_118_April2016_6_FD_179875 | JGI IMG/M metagenome (GOLD analysis project Ga0233426, IMG submission 179875) | Seawater microbial communities from Saanich Inlet, British Columbia, Canada - SI_118_April2016_10_MG | ecosystem: Environmental > Aquatic > Marine > Inlet | place: Canada: British...
GAAATTATTGATCTTTTAGGGAAGATTGTATTGAGTCAAACTTGCAAGTCCAACTCAATGAATCAATTTGATATTTCCACATTAAATAGAGGTAATTATCTCGTTCGTTTATTCGACGGAAAGACCTTGCTAAAAACTGAAAAGATTCTTATTCATGAATAGTTTCAAACTTTCAATTGTATTCGGTCTAATCATAGTCAGTAATCTACTAGCCACTAATGTGGAGAAATCTTTATACATCATTTCAGACTCTATACAAACAGTTGATAGTGTTTCCGTTCCTTACATGAGTTTTAACGAAACTGACGTATACACAAAAGATAGCCCTGTCATCAATATAAATTCTGGTGATTCGCTTAAGATATGGGTATATAATCTAGACAGCATCATACATAATTTTGCTGTTTTAGATTTATCTGATACATTCTCTATCCCGGCAGGCGATTCGGTTTATATAGAACAGGTTTTTATGGATGTAGGATTATACATTTATCACGACCCTCTTAATTACCCGAAAAACACCTACCTAGGTTTAGCGGGGATGATTGTTGTGAACGATTTAGATGTGCAGAACTTTTACTGGAATATTAAAGAGCACAATGCTCAATGGAATTCCGATCTTGTAAATAACCTCGATGTTGATTGGTCTAATTACGAGCCTAAATATTTCACAATAAATGGGAATAGTAATCCGCACATAAACACAGACTCCTTAGCACGTATTACTGGAGTGGTAGGCGAAACACTGTATTTAAATATTGCGAACACTGGTTTAAGTATTCATTCAATGCATTTTCATGGCTACCATGCAGAAATTATGTATTCTAGTGCACATCCCAACCATGTAGGTAGAATTAAAGATACTTTCCCGGTTTACCCAATGGAAACTGTAGTCTTAAAAATTGAACCACATCAAGCAGGAGAATACCCCATTCACGACCATAACTTGGTTGCAATTACAGGGAACAATATTTATCCAAACGGTATGTTTACAACCATTTTAATTACGCCCTAATGAAACAGTTATTTTACATACTATTTATAGCTGTTAGCCTTAACGCTACGGCTCAAGATGAGACAACTTTCATTTTTTCTAAAATGGATATTGAAGCTCAACATGTTTTATGGGATGATACCCCTACTATGCTTATGGGATTTACTGCTATGATGAGTGCTAGCATTGATATTCCGGGCCCTACATTGACCTATTTTGAAGGCGATTCTGTAGAGTTGAAACTTCGCAATATGTCGCAAGGAGCATCGCATACAATTCACTTACATGGATTAGATGTAGATCAACAAAACGATGGTGTACCGCACCTATCCTTTGAAGTTGGACATAACGAAACAGAATCCTATTATTTTAAAGCTCCACATCCTGGTACCTACTTATACCATTGCCATGTAACCTCTGCCCTACACGTACAAGCGGGTATGTATGGTTTACTAATCGTGAAACCCAATACTGGAATAAATGAAACGTGGGAAGGCGGTTATACATTTGATTCAGAATACGCTTGGATGTGCTCAGAAATAGACCTTGCATGGCATGAAGATTCTATAATAAACCATCCTCATGACACAACGACCATGGAATTTCATTTGCCCGATTACAATCCAGAATACTTTTTAGTGAATGGTCGATCAGAACAACAATTAACAGAAGGTGGCATTCCAATTATTGCTTCGGCTAATGAGATAATACTATTGCGATTGGCTAATATTGGTTATTACGGAAACACGTATCATTTCCCAATGCATCTAAATGCACGTATAATTTCTAGTGATGGAAGACCTTTACCACAGATGGAATTCTCCGACACTTTAACCGTAATGCCGGGCGAACGATATCAAGTACTACTACAATCAACTCACGAAATTGAAGAGGAGATTGATGTAGATTATTTTAACCTGAACACAATGGAGATTGCAAGCACTCAGCATATTCCAGTATTTATTTCAGGATACTTTAGTCAAGTTGAAAACGAAGTCGATAAAATTAAACTTTATCCAAACCCTAGTTCCGACAAAGTTGTATTCTCAAAAAGAATAGATCGCATAAGCTTATTCGATAGTAAGGGTATATTACTAAAAACAAAACACAATTCAGATTGTATTGACATTAGTGACCTAGCAAAAGGAATATATCTACTGAATTTAGATTCTGAAACAAACACAATTATAAAAAACTAAAAAAAATGAAGATTATTATCCAATTGCTTATACTACTTAGTATGTACTCATGTAATACAACAGAAGATATACGTGTAGAACACAAAGGAGCTTTGCGCGATATTATGCACAAGGGCGACTTATCAGCAAAAGCCAACCTTAAAGAATTCGAAAACATCAATGGTCTATATGGATTAGGTGCTTTAGAAAACTTAAAAGGTGAAATCCTTATTCTGGATGGTGTACCTTATATTTCCTCATGCGAAATTAAAGATTCTGTGAAAATTAATTCTATTGAGAATACTTTTGATACGAAAGCTGCATTATTTGTGTACACTCAAGTAGATAATTGGATTGATATTAAAATTCCATTTGATGTACAAACATACCAGCAACTAGAAATATTTATTCAGGCAGAAGCTAAGCATCAAGGAATAGATGTAGAAATGCCATTTCCTTTTTTAATAGAAGGAAACTTTGATTCTTTTGATTGGCACGTTATCGATTGGAAGGAAGGAGATACGGAGCATTCTCACGAAAAACATATTAAAGCCGGATTACACGGAACCAAACACAACACAAAAGGTACCGTTTTAGGGTTTTACTCCAACAAACATCACGCTATTTACACACATCACACTACAAATATGCACCTTCATATTAAAACGGAGGAAAGCACCTTAGTTGCCCACGTAGATGACTTAATACTAGGACGAAAACATTATTTAAAATTACCTATTTCTAATAAATAATTTCACACCATGGTAATCACAAAACAAATTTTAATTGGAGTAATTCTAGCACTTAGTATTACTTTTAGTTCTTGTACTACAGAACCAGCAAGTATTAGTCTAAATTTTGAACACCATATAGATGGAGCAGATTTAGATTTATACGCCATGGATTATGAAAACGAATTTGGGAATACTTATAACGTACAACTACTTCGCTATATCGTTTCAAAAATTGAGTTAATTGACGACAAAGGGAAGTCGATAGAATTAGATGACTTTCATTATGTAGATATTGAAAATAGCAGCACCCTAAGTTTAGGTAAAAGCTTGAAAATACCTGTTGGTGATTACCGTTCAATTCAGTTTACATTCGGTTTAGACGAAGATATGAATGTTAGCAACTCCCATATAGCCGAGTCGGTACACGGAGCAATGGCATGGCCAGATCAAATGGGAGGTGGTTATCATTATATGAGAATTGAAGGGGCGTATATTGCAAGTGATGATACTCAACACTTTTATTTAACACACACCGGATCTACTGCAGGAGTGGCACGTCATATTTCCTATTCTTTACCAATTAATCTAAAAGCCTGCGAAGGCCAAGAACACCAAATTAGTTTAAGAATGAATATAAATGAGTGGTACGCAAATCCTAATACGTATAATTTCGAAGAATATGATGCAGGAATTATGGGAAACCCAGAAGCCCAACAACTAATTCATGATAATGGACATAATGTGTTTACAGTACAAGTTGAGTGAAAATATATAGAAACTAATTTTTCGTGAAATTTATTTCTTTTTATAACAGTAAAAAGCAAGCATTGGAAAAAATAAAGCAAGAGAACTTAAAGCAATTGCATCTAATACTTTTGCTCCTGGGAGATGATAAAGATAAAACAGAAAGGTAACAGGTGTGATAAATCCACAAAAACCTCCTAATGTAAAAAGTACTTTTCTCATTTCTCAAGAATTAAATTATCAATCCGTTCTAAAGGTCCTGGACATAACATAGTGTGACAAGAGGTGCAGTTACTCACAATAGAACTGAAATGCTTTGCTGAGGGTTCTTCGTTAAAGGTTTTAACCGAATAGGCATATGCATTAGACATAGACTCAAGGCCTTCTTTTAAAAAACTCTCATCAGTTGGAGTTTGCTTGTGTATTAACTCAATATCGAACTGCTCCTTTGAGATGTCATCACCTAGAAGTATTTTCCCTTTTACTATTTCGAGTTGCGAAAACATATTTCGCATGAGCAATGCCATCTCACTCGCATTATTGGGATCTATAATTGTTTGTGTAACTTTAGTTTCTTTTTGCTGACACGCAGCAAAAAGAAGAACTACACTGATAATGATTAACTTTTTCATTCTTGAATAATTACACCATCAGCAGTAAAAGACAGCACATACTCAGGTTTTGTAATTAGTAAGATATCCTCCTCAGAATCACCAGCATCTTCAGCATAATGTCTCAATAAATCTACAGAAAGTGTATCGTAAAAAGCCTCCCCATTCATAATTACACTTTTTCCATCTACACCTTCTTTAGGTACAAAAAATGCGTAATCCTTAAACCTTACCATAAGGGTGTCATCATCGGCTTTCACTTTCATCCAACAGCCCTTTTTTGCACAGGTTTCAATTATAGTTCCTTCAATTTTAGTGTTTACGACTCCAGAAACTTCAACTTTTTCTAATACGTTTGAATATTCAGTAAGGTTCTCAGAAGTTATTTTGTCACCATAAAAAACTTCTACTTTTGTTTCTGTAGGTGTACCACAAGCAAATAATGTTGCGATGCTTAAAATTGAAATAGTCTTTTTCATGCGTTTTTTATAATGTGTTAACAATAACTCTTCATTAATTAAAAAGTTAGTACAAATATCGATAAATCGTATGCGTCAGCCTAAACCCCCTAGTTAAACACTGTTAATTAAGCCCTTAAACTAATAAGTCAATACCCTAGAATTGTTCATCTTTATCTGATAAGCTTGACTTGGCATTACATTTCCAATACTATTAAACCCCCATTCTGGTAAATAAACAGAACCTACATTATTTTTCACAATTACGATGTCATCAATTATATCGGCGACTACTAACTCTAAATCTATTTCGGATTTAGTAAGTACAGAACTCATATTCCATCCTTCGGTTAATACTACACTATTTAATAATGAGCTGTAAGTTCCTTGGATAGAAAGCGTGTCTTGAGCGTATACTTTCAATTGATAACCTTGTCCAAATTCGAGTAAGCCAATACCATCGAAGCCCCAATCGGGTAAATAAGCCATACCCAAAGCGTTTTTCATTATTACCACATTGGAATTATTTGGACTAATAAATAAAGCAGCATCTAAGACATCGTTTTGCAAATAAGTAGAAACCATATTCCAACCTTCCTGCACTGGGATTTTTTGTTCTTCCGATAAATTCATTTCTAAAACAAACAATCCTGATTGCACATCAGAAATAAGAATATTTCCAGAAGGCAAAAAAGCATAAACACCCCAAGCTCCAGCATAACCACCAGTATTCACTGGTATATATGTATCGTAAAAAGCTACTTGTAAAGGGTTCGATGGGTCAGAAATATCATAAACCTGAAGCCCATCATGGTAATAAGAAATATAAACTAAATCGTCCTTTATCATTAGGTTGTGGGCAATAGAAAACTCATTTACATTCGTGTTAAAAGTAGAGAATAGTTCTAAATTCTCAAGATCTGATGCATCTACAATTTTCAAATCGTAACCACTATTTTCTTCTGCAAATACGTAAGTATCTCCAGACTTCCATCCTGAGTGATTGGTTCCAAAATCGGGATAAGAAGTAAAAGAAGAAATTTGACTTGGAGAATTATCAAACTCCCAAACAAGAGTTCCTGTACTTGGACAATTGATAAAAGCGGTATCGTTATCCACCCATATATCATGGGTATTAGGGATATACTCACCCATATTGTGTAATAACTCTGGCTGTATAGGATTGCTAAGGTCGTACACACATAAAGAAGAAGTCCAGTAATTATTATCAAGGTCATAACCTTTTGTAGAACAGGAGTACATTTTACGAGTTAGCGTATCGATAAATATATTATGAGAGCGAGTAAAAAGCGCATCAGAATCGTAAACTACAATAGCAGTATCTGGCAAGTTAGATAAATCAATAATTTGAAGAGTACTTTCTCCTTGGTCGCAAACTGCATATAAATACTTACCCATTGTATGATAATCTCTATGGGTAACACTTGAAGAGCTAAAGGCTCCAGGAATTCTGGTTACTTCGTAAGATTCTGTTGGATTTGTTACATCAATTATATGCATCCCAAAGGTAGATCCTAAAATAGCATATTCTCTGTCATCAGCTGAATAGCCATAGACATCAGTATAAGATCCGCCAATTCCATTTACCTCTAAACTAGGATCGGACCAATTATTAAGTAGGCTTATGTTTTGAGAAATATAAGTACAGGTACTTCCATCAGCAGAAATAATATTATAGTTAGAGGCTGATTCATCTTGGCAAACATCAATATTACAATCACTATTTAATGTAAATACAATTTGACCAAACTCTCCAGAGTACAATTCACCATTGGCAATTAAATCGTTAAATACATTATTTATTTGAAAGGACGCTCCTTGCCAGCCATCTCCATAAGAGTCGTACATATTAAACAAATAACACGCATCGTCTAAACAAAACTGAAAGCTGTATGCACTACTATCTATATAGTTTACACTTAAAGAGTCTATTACATTTGTAGTCGTATTTGTAATAGACCAAGAAATTTCTTCAGACCAGTCTCCAGTCCCAAAATCTATTTGAATTAAGTTAGTCTCACAATTAACAATATCTGAGACAAAAAAAACTGTAGAATCATAAGAAGTAGAAGGAGCTAAGGCTCCATTAGAAATGATAGAAGTGTTCGGATATTGTAGAATATAATCAGCCCCATTCCATCCATCTCCGTAAGAGTCAAATAAATTAAGCTGATAACATAAAGATGCATCTAAGCATAAGTCCTCGATATATTCAATATTATTCTGATAGTTGATACTGGAGCTATCTACAAACACTCCATTAGATGTGTAAACAGACCAAGAAATTTCTTCTGCCCAATCTCCCGAATTGATGACTAACTGAACTGGAGTTTGAGTACATTCTGGAGTTTGAGCATAAATATTCTGCAAGAACATAAAGCTGACAATTGCAATTAAGTAAATCCTATTTTGCATAATAAATCTTTAGGCACTAAATATAAGACTCTTATCTTAGGTTAAGATGCTTTGTAACAATCTTAAAAGTAGTCATTCTAATCTTAATTTTTACTCCCGAATGAGTACTTTAGAATTTTATAAACTTCTCCACTTTATTGCCTACTACTAGGAAGTATATTCCCTGAGACAAAGTAGATAATCCGATCTCAGTACTCCTATTTGAAATCTCTTGTACATAAACTACAGAACCTGAAATATCATATATCGTTAGTATGTCAGCAGTATTATGAACCAAGTCTATTGTAATAATATCAGAAACTGGATTTGGATAAAAGGAGAAAATTGAATTCTCAATTAAAGGAATATCAAAGTCTTTCTCAACAACAATAAATTGGCCCATCATACCTTCGTCTTCGTGTACCAACATATGGCAGTGGTACATAAAAGGAATTTCTGGATCGGTAAAATCTTCAAATTTAGTAATAAACTTAGCTGTTCCTTGATGACCTGGAATCAACATCACATCTTTCCAACCTCTCATATGTTCGGCAGGTGCATTACCATTTATTTCTATTATATTGAACTGTACATCATGAATATGAAATGGATGCGCAATTGGTGTTTGATTGGTGAAACTCCAAATCTCAGTATTATTAATAGGAATAATATGATTTATCTGAGACATATCGAATGTATTTCCATTTATTAAAAAAGGACCTGTAGAACCACCTGTAGAAGTAAAAGTAAAATCTCTAACTTCATCTACATTAGTTACATCTAAATAGCTAGTTTGTACCAATGAACTGGGCATATTATAAACTGGATTTGAAGATGGGTCTTGGACATTTAAAGTTAAAATAGGGAAATTAGAACCATTTAAAGGATTGTTGTTATAATTAGGAATTGTTCCACCTCCCATCATAGTTCCTGAACCGTAAATACTTGTAGGCGTTTCTGCACCATAATTAATAATCTGTATTGTCTCTCCTTCTAAACCTTCTAAATCTACTAGGATTTCATAACGTTCTGCTGGAGCCATTAATAATCTATTATTCTCAACAGGAACTTCCAGTAAACCGCCATCGCTACCAATTACCCAAAAATTAGCATTGTTACTTAAACCAATATTATAAGCTCTCATTGCAGAACCATTCAAAATTCTAAATCTTATTAACTGAGCTGGAGCATTGTGATACGCATCGAGTGTACCATTTACTAATAACATAGTATCCATTGCATTACCAGCTAAACTTGCATCTATTTGATGTTCTGCATCAAGTACTTTAGTTTGTATAATTAAAGGTATATCATCGACTCCATACGATCTAGGCAAGTCCAATTCAGACTCCTCGGTATCTCTATTAATTATCATCCCTGCGACACCTAACATAACATGCTTGTAGGTTGTGTGATGTAAATGAGGGTGATACCACATGGTAGAGGCTCTATCCATCCCAGTCCAAGATGCATTCCAAGTAGAATTTGGTGCAATTTTAGAGTGAGGTCCTCCATCCATTTCCGATGGTAAATGGACTCCATGCCAATGCATAGTAGTAGTGTCAATTAAATTATTGGTGACATTAACAAAAACCTCTTCTCCTTTATTAATAATTAAGGTAGGTCCAAGTATAGGACCATTAACACCAGCAGTTTGAGTCATACTACCCGAAACGAATTCTATAGAATCGTATCCTACATTTAAATCGAAAGTTGGTCCAGCTAAAGTATCTGGGATAAAAAGTTGATTTTGAGCTTGTGTAAATTGAATGCTAATTACTGTTAGTATTCCTAAAATTACCTTGTTCATAGCTTGATGTTTTAGTTAAAAATTTGGCTTTCTATATTCTCTTTAGACTGCGTACCAGAAGCTCTCCAAACTTCTTTACCATTTTTATAAATTAAGTAAGTAGGCACTGCAGTTATATTGAATTCATTAGAAATCCCTTCGTGGGCATCTAAATCTAATTTCACTACTTTTAATATGTCAGTATTCTCTTGTTCAATTTCGTCTATTACAGGAGCCATCTTTTTACAGGGTACACACCACTCCGTATGGAAATCGATTAAGACAATGCTTTCTTTATTTAGTAAAGACGTTAGTTCTTCCAAGCTCATTGATTTTGTTGTTGGAGCACTTACACTAGTACCCAATTCTAAGGAATACTTTTTCGACTTCCAAGATCGAATTCCTCCTTTAAGATTGTAAACCTCAGTCTGTCCCATTTCTAGTAGTTTTTTGGCAGCTTTTAAACTCCTTCCACCGCTTAAGCAATACACGTAAATCGTTTTGTCTTTGGGTATCAAACTTAATTTGTACTCAAACTTAGAATCGTAATAATTTATGTGAGTTGAATTTTCAATATACCCTCCGCTTATTTCATCGGGTGTACGTACATCTAATAAAATCCCATCTCCCGTTTCAATCAGGTTCTTAAATTCTGTTACACCAATATCTTTAACTGACTGAGCGTTAACATCAGAATTTTGAGCACATGAACTTACAAACAACAGAGTTATTAATGATAAAATTGAACGGTAAAATAGAGTCATCAGTTTTAGTTTTTAATTTTTCTTTGAAGAGAATTCCATGCTCCACCATTATAAGCCGAAGCACCATGTGAGGTAACTATTCTAGTAGCTTGTGCAGAGCGGTTACCTGATCTACAACAAAAAATAAGCGTTTGATTTAAATCAACAATTTTCTTCAATTCCTTTTCTACTCTATCCAAGGGAATATTAATACTCTTTTCTATAGCTCCAGCTTTATATTCAGCTTTTGAACGAACATCAATAACTAAAGCACCATCGGCAATAAGTTGTTTATAGTCTGTAGAGGCAAATAAGTTTTTAAAAAATTTAATCATAATAGTTTGTTGTGAGTTGATGAATTAGTGATCATAAAAAAGAGCGAAATATGGAAATTAATGAGGTAATTTATCTTTAACAATACCGTAAAGTAAAGTTCCAAAAAGAGCACTCACAATTATTATAAGCATTGAAAATACGCCATGACCTAAGAGTACGAACATTGGGCCTGGACAAGCACCCGTCATAGCCCAACCTAAACCAAAAATAACCCCTCCAATAAGGTATCTCGGAACACTCAAGTTTTTATCTTTAAACTCGATAGGTTTTTTTTCAATACAACAAAGCTCTTTTCTTTTTGTGTATTTAACGAAAATCATCCCTATAGCAATGGCAGAACCAATAATCCCATACATATGAAAAGCGTCAAAACGAAACATTTCATAAATCCTAAACCAGGAAATAATTTCTGCTTTACTCATAACAACTCCGAATAAAACTCCTGTAAGTAAAAACTTAATATACTTCATAATAAAAATTAAAGAATGATTGGTAAAATGAAGAAGGTCATGATGAGACCACCTATAAAAAATCCAATTACTGCAATAAGCGATGGTAATTGTAGAGCACTAAGTCCAGTAATAGCATGACCAGAAGTACAACCTCCCGCATATCTAGAACCAAAACCAATAAGGAGTCCACCAACAACGAGGTACGCAATTCCTCCAAATGAGCTTAGAGCATCTAAGCCAAAAATCTCGGTTGGTAAAAAGGTAGAACCCGCGTTTTCAATTCCTAAAGAGGCTAAAGATGCAACCGTATTAGGACTTAATGCTATTGATGTGCTAGAGGTTAAATAGTTTGCAGCGATATAACCACCAATAATAGCACCGGCTAAAAACACTAAATTCCATATTTGCGATTTCCAATCGAAGTTGAAAAAGTCTACACGTTTGCCCGCACCACCTATTGAACACATAGTTCGCAGATTTGCAGATAAACCAAATGATTTACTAAACATAGTTAGTATAATCATCACTAAAGCAATTAAAGGGCCTGCTACATACCAAGGCCATGGTTGAGAAATAAAATTCATTTTAGTTTTTTAGTAGATTCAAAAATATGAGGACTATTTATATTTATTTGTAACTATTATCACACTAAAGAAATAGCATCAATAAAGCCATTATTATCATTGCGAGATTCTCGACAATAGTAACTGTACTCATAGGTAGATTAAAGACATCACCTAAACAAGCACACTTAATTTTTCTTTTACTCAAATTACTTTGAATAACACCAATACTACTGATACCTAATATTACTACTGTAGCAATATTGGTTTCAACAGGGAATACATTAATTAGGTATAAAACACCCAAGAAGAGTTCCACAAAAGGATAAATAAATGACCAAGGTTTCCATTTAGCAGCTACAACATCGTACATGCGATATGAGTCTGAAAAACCTTGAAGGTTTAACAGTTTGAAGAAAGAAAACACAATGAAGAAACCTGCCATAAAATGACGCATCCAAAGGGAAGCAGAAAAGGATTCAAAATTGAATTGGCTCAGTAAAGCTACACCAGCAATAAAAAGAACTATAAGGAATAAGGGTTTATAGGTACTCAGTCTTATACTCGGTTTTTCATCGCTATGTAATAATTGAGTCAATTCGTCCATCTTGTTTACAACAATAGAGTAGGGCCCCTTACTTGAGATGATTTGGTTAAGTTTGTCTAAAGGTAGTTGCTTGTGAAAGGTGATTTTTGCAAGCTTTAATGACAATTTAATTTCAATATTCTCAATTTCTGGTTGCTTCAGGAATTCATCTTCTATCTTCTTAACACAACCTCCACAGGTCATCCCCGATATAGTGAATGTTTTAATCATAATTTAATTGTGATTTAATGTAAAAATCTGCTATCGAGAACAGGAGCTTTTTGTAAGTATTATTTATACAACCTTTCCGTTCCAATCGAGCATTCCACCCAATAGATTATAGGTGTTAAAACCTTTTTGGCTTAACACTACACATGCGTTAGACGAACGTGCTCCAGAACGACAGTACACAAAATAATCTTTACTTTTATCTAAGCTTTCTATTCCAGTCATAAACTCTGCTTGGTCTAAAAAATTTAGTTGGCTTGCATTTTCTTGCATCCCTGCTTGGCATTCTTGAGGAGACCTAACATCCAATAAAACATAGTTTTCATGTTCAATTAGTGCTTTTTTCCACTCTTCTTTAGTTAAGTTTTTCATGCTAAATGTTCTTTAAATTATAATGTGCTTGGACAAACGAAATCTGAAACAGGTGCTGAGGTGTTTTTTATGGCAGCAAATCCACCCTGAACATCAACTAAATTGTGTACCCCACGTGCTTTTAAAATTGAGTTTGCAATCATAGATCTGTAACCACCCGCACAGTGCACGTAATTTGTTTTTTCTTTTGAGAATTCACCCATAAATTGATTTAGAAAATCTAGTGGTGTATTTTTTGCTGCTACAACGTGTTCGGAAATATATTCATTTTCTTTACGAACATCCATCACATGCAAGTTTTCTTTAGAAATAAGCCCTGAAAATTCATCAGAAGAAATTGTCTCTACTGTAGCTATTTCTTTTTGATCTGCTTTCCATGCACAGAAACCACCCTCTAAATAACCAATCACATTATCGAAACCTACTCTAGATAATCGTTTAATTGTTTCCTCTAATTGGTCATCATGACACACGAGTAATATTGCCTGATTCACATCTTTAATCAATGCACCAACCCATGGTGCAAAGCCACCATTTAGTCCAATAAAAATTGAATTCGGTATGTGCCCAGCCGCAAATTCATCTTGATGTCTAACATCCAAAACTATTGCTCCTGTTTGGTCAGCCATAGTTTCAAAATCAACATGATTTACTGCTTTTTTAGCTTCGGATAAAACAACATCCGCATCTTTATATCCATCTCTGTTTAAGCCTACATTTAAAGGAAAATAAGCTGGAGGTGGTAAAATACCTTCTGTAACTTCATTTACAAATTCCTCTTTTGTCATATCATTACGCAATGCGTAATTATTTTGCTTTTGATCGCCAATTGAGCCAACCAAATCTGTACTTATATTTTTACCACAAGCAGAACCAGCTCCATGACCAGGATACACTATAACATTATCTGGTAAGGTCATTATTTTATTGCGTAAGGACTCGAATAAATAACCTGCTAAATCTTCTTTTGTTAAATCAGATTTTACGGCTAAATCGGGTCTACCTACATCACCTAAAAATAAAGTATCACCAGAAAATAAAGAATGTTCTTTCCCTTGTTCGTCAATTAATAAATAACAAGTACTTTCCATAGTATGTCCAGGAGTATGTAGTGCTTTTATAGTTACATCGCCAAGTTTAAACTCTTGATTGTCTATAGCTATAGTACTATCAAAACTAGTACTTGCATTAGGCCCAAAAATGATTGGTGCACCTGTTCTTTCAGATAGTGTTACATGACCACTAACAAAATCTGCATGAAAATGTGTTTCGAAAATATATTTAATTTTAGCACCTCTACTATTGGCTAAATCTGTGTATTCACTTACTTCACGCATCGGGTCGATAATAGCTACTTCTCCGTTGCTTTCTATATAATACGCTCCTTGAGCTAAACATCCTGTGTATAATTGTTCTACTTTCATTTTCTGTTTGTTTTAATTTCTGAGACAAAATTAGCAAAGCTCTAAAGACCTATTTGTGACACTTATCACGAACGAACTTCTGTTTGCTTGCTTTTATGATTTTCTGTACTTTTATACAATGAAAAATATAGCTATGTCAAATTCATTACTAAAATTAGATACTAAAGGTATTGTATGGCTAACATTCCCAGAAAGAACAAATCACAGCTTAGATTCAATGAAAGAATACTTTGAGTCGTTAAAGATATTAGACCCGAATAAAGACGGGATACTGCTTTTAGTTACAATGAATAACTTGTCAGGAATAAGTAAATAAGCTCGAGATTTGGTTAAAGACAAAACCATGGCTAAAGCTCATAAAGCTGTAGCCATGGTTGTAAAGAGTAAACTCTCAAAAATGATAGCTTCTTTTTTCTTAGGTTTTAACAAACCTCCATACCCCATTCAATCATTTACAAATGAAGAGGATGCATTAAAATGGTTAAAAAGCAAAGCTTAGTTAGCTTGTGGATTATACTGTACAAAAATATTAAGCCAAAATAATTTAGCATAGTATAAATTCATTGGTGAAATTACAGTTTGAATGGCTATCATCCACAGTACCATAGCATCCACAGACATCGCTGGAAATATAACAGTCTTTATAATCCACCAAGCTACAAATATACCTACACCAAATGCGTATGTAATATAGAGTGAGCCATAAAAGAACCCTGGTTCTTTCTCGAACTTTAAAGCACAAACTGGACAAATGTCATGTTTATCGCCAAATGCTTTAAAGTTATATGGGTGAGATAAATGGAAACTCCCCTCATGACATTGAGGACATTTATTGTTAATTATACTGTATACTTTTGATCCCTTTTTAAACATTTTATAAGAATAGTTCTTTAACAATCATATAAACACCCATAAGTAATACAAACCATCCAAAAGCTGATTTTAATTTCTTACCATCAATAAATTTATTCAAATAAATACCTAACATTATTCCGAGAATAGAAAGTGAGGCGAATGTCAATAAAAACTCCCAATCAACCGCTACATTTTGCACATCTCCTAAGAAACCAATTAAAGATTTAATGGCTATAATCATCAAAGAGGTAGCCACGGCTTTCTTCATAGGTAATTTGGCAAACAAAACAAGTGCAGGAATAATTAAGAACCCACCACCAGCACCTACAACACCAGTAAGAACTCCAACAACTAAACCTTCAGCAATTATCATTGGATAATTAAATATCACTTTCGGCTCATCGCAAGTTGAGTTGCTACAGCAAGACTTAACGGCTTCTTTACGACCTTTAATCATAGATATAGAAGCCGCTAACATTACAAGAGCAAAGAAGACCATAATACCCACTTCTTTAGTTAAGACGTAATCGTTTACAGTAAACAGTACATCTGGAATAGCTGGCACTAAATATTTTCGAGTTAGGTAAACAGAAATAAATGCAGGAATTGCAAATACGATCCCAGTACGGTAATCAATCATTCCCAATTTTGCATTTCTAATTGCACCAACTAAAGAAGCACTCCCAACAATAAACAAGGAATAACCCGTTGCTGTAATAGGATTAATCCCTAATAAATAAACTAATATTGGAACTGTAAGAATAGAACCTCCTCCACCAGTAAGGCCTAAAACAACTCCAATTAAAATAGCTCCTATTGCCCCTGCAAAATTTAATGTATCCATCTTTTTTATTTGCAAATATAGATGCCACGTTTAATAAATTTTGTGACATTTGTTACAGAATAAATAACAGGACTATTAACACTTTAACAATATGGCAACTACACTCGATAAAATCAATACACATTACGGTTATATTTTCGAAAATGAATTGATTGAGGAGATTAATCATGTAGCTAATCTAAGAAAGCTTAATGAAGGTGATGCTATGATTAGTTATGGCGATACTATTAAATATATGCCCTTATTAATAAAAGGGGCTATCAAGGTGTTTCGTGAAGATGAGAAAGGCAATGAGGTTTTACTCTATTACCTCGAGAAAGGAGATACTTGTGCAATGTCGCTTTCCTGCTGCTTGGGAAATAAAAAAAGTGAGATTCAAGCGGTAGTAGAGGAAGAAAGTGAAGTTTTACTTATTCCAATAAATTACATGAACGAATGGATATGCAAATACGAAACATGGAAGAGTTTTGTATTTAATTCCTATAATTCTAGACTTGATGAGATGTTAAAAGTAATTGATAGTTTGGCATTTATGAAGATGGACGAGAGACTCTTTAAGCATCTGCAGGATAAATGTATGATTACTGGTTCTTTTGAATTATCAATAAATCATAGAGAATTAGCAGTAGAGCTAAACTCTTCTCGTGAGGTAATTTCTCGTTTATTAAAGAAAATGGAAATTGATGGGAAGATTATTCTAAAAAGAAATTTGATCGAATTAAATGAGTCTGAAATGTAAATAAGCACTCAGACCATTTCATAAAAAAAAGCCGTTTGACTATCAAACGGCTTTTTTCATAATCAATAACTTAATCGATTACAATTTTAACTCCAGCTGTGATAAGACTCGAACTAAAGGTTGTATTTCTATTGTACTTATAAAGCCTAAGGTCTATACTTTTTAGAGCAAATTTCCAGATTCGGTTCTGTCGCATTAATATACCAAATATAGATTATTTAGTTTTGAATTAAAATTACTTCCTATGT